>FUFK010039736.1_pt1 | contig 18872 bp, 19 predicted proteins | sample 1021851 | NCBI WGS metagenome assembly FUFK01 (sample SAMEA51879418, study PRJEB19060) | metagenome
GAGCTTCGCCATCGTTTCACTGAGGAAACTTTTTTCCTGTGCCACAACTTCTTCAACTTTCTTGGCAATCGAAGCAATATCTTCCTGACTCACATCTCCTGCATCTTCCAAGATTTTTCGAACTTCATCTGCCGAAGTGGCAGCAGACAATTTTTCCGCCAGCTCTTTTGTTTCTTTTACAATATTTTGTGTTTCCTTAACGACTTTTTCAATTTCCTCTTTGGAAAGATTGGTGGTTTCTTCAAGGACTTTTGCCAATAAAGCTTCTTGAACATTCCTGTTTTCTGCTTTGGCTTTGGCAATGATTTTTTCAACTTCTTCCTCACTGACACCAAGTTTTTCCATCAAAACTTTTTTCAATTCTTCATCACTGAGTTCTCCCTTAGCGGCTCTGACAATCAAATCTTCGATTTCATCAGCGCTGAGCTTTGAATCCTCCTTGATACTATCTGCCACACTTTCCTGGAAAAGACGCTTAGCTTTCTTCTCGGCTCTCTTCTGGAGAACCTTACTTATCTCTTGTTTCAGTTCCTCTTTTGCCTCTTCGACTTTTTCTTTTTTAACCAGCAGTTCCTTTTTTTCAGCCAAGTCTTTGACTGCGAGTTCTTTGATCAGTTTTTTTCGTTTTTCTGCAGAGTCCTTTGCATTTTCATCTTCAGCCCTTTGTTCATCGGTAAGTTCTCCCTCATCATCCAAATCATCAAGAGTCATTGAAGCCTTTGAACCATCAGCTTCAGGCGGTGTAGTTTCCTTGGGAGGGCAACCAGTCAGGATGAAGGCCAAGCCAAGAATCAGAATCAAATTCAGTAAATTTTTCATGGAACTCTTTTAGGTTTAGAGGAGTCCTGTCCTTTTAAAATACAGGGGTCCAGGATCAGAATGCGCAGCCAACGAAGATAAGTGATGAACCATAATTTTGGTCAATGTCAATTCAAACAGAAAATAATGCTTGAAATTTCTGTTGATCTCAAGAGGTTTTGGCCAAAGCCTTGATTCACCTATCGTAATCTGAACATATAATCGGTTCTTCGATTTCGTATCCACCATGCCTCTTCAGACTCACCTTGTTTTCGTTCAAGCTGGCATTCTTCGCCACGGCTTACTCCTGTCACTGGAATATCCGCCTGAACGGTATAGAGAGTTACTAGAACACGGCTTGGGGTTCTCCAACGTCTTTCGGCAAGAGCCTTATTGTAATCATTGGTTCCGCGTAAGTCTGCATTACCCTCCAATTGCAGCATGATGTCAGGAAACTCATTGAGAATCGGTTCCATCAACTGATAGTTGCGATTCATTGCACTGACGTAGGTATCAATATCATATTTATTTGTCTCGAAATAGGTTGGTTCGATCAGTAAATGATCCAGCAATCCTTCAATGTTGGAGCAGAATGCCTCTTCAACATTTAATCTCCGATCACGCTGCAAGCGTGCGTAGAGTTTTGCCATTGTCTCTCGGAGGAATGATTTTTCTTCTTCAAGCATTTCCTCATTTTTTTCAACAATCCTGGTGATGGCTTCCTCACTGATATCACCAGCATCTTCCAGAATCTTTCTAATTTCCTTTGCTGTGGCGGCATTACCGATTTTAGACAGAAGCTCTGTGGTTTCAGAAGCCACTTCCTGAACCTTTTCAACGACCTGCTTCACTTCCTCATCAGAAAGCGTTGTTGTTTCTTCCAGAACTTTTGCAAGCAGTACCTTCTTGACATCCTCTCCTTTCGATTTTGCCTCAGATATAATTTTTTCAACTTCTTCTTCACTCATTCCCAGATTCTTTGTTAACAAATCTTTCAATTCATCAACTTCCAACTCCCCTTTAGACGCCTTTGCAATCAATGTTTTGATCTCTTCNTCNGAAATTTTTGAATCTTTCTTCACCTTGCCGGCAATTTGTTTTTCAAAAATCTCTTCNGCTTTTTTCTGGGCTCGGTTTTTTAAAATTTGGTCGACTTCCTTTTTNAGGGCAACCTTGCTGGCGGTTACTTTTTCCTTTTGTTCAACNACNATTTCTTTTTGTTTCGTNTCTTGAGCAGCCAGGTCCTTAAGCTTATCTTTTCGCTGTTCGAAATCCTCAATCCATTCACGATCTTCCTCTTGATCCTCTGCACTCAACTCAGGAATTTCCTCGAGTTCTCCTACTTCAATGAGATTTTTTGGTGGCTCCGGAGCAGGTGGTGGCGTACAAGCAANTAAAATTGAGGGTAAAACAANATAAAATATTATCTTTTTCATCAGNNAANTTNTGNTTCTTANAATGTTATTANTTTTTTTNAAACGCTTCATAGGAGTATTCTGGAATTANATGGATTTTANGCTTTTCAATGANTTTCTGCAATATTCAAACCCNGTTCTTATCATAAAATCNACAAATTATTCGAATTTAAATGATGAATGATTTTAAATGATCATCGTTCTTGTCAGGATTTTTCAGTCTCAAGCTGAATCAANANCCATTTNAATGCCTCAACAGAAAATTCTAATTGATGTTCTTTTTTACTGAAAAATGGATTGGCTTCGATTTTTATGGTTTTCATGAAAGACTCTTGATCAGCTGGATTCTTTCCAGCAAGCGCCAGAAAGGATACTCCATTTTTCCGGCTTCTTCTTTCAGGTGAAAGAGGTCCTGCCATACCTGTTTCAGCTAAAACCCAATCAGATCCAGTTTTCTGCTGAAATTTTCTGGCAAGTGCTTGAGCACGTTCGTGACTCACGGTGGAATGACGTTTGCCGGATGTTCCCAGAAGATCGAGCTGGGATTCCCGGCTGTAAGGGACGAGCACCTGGTTCAAATGCCTTGATGCTCCGGGCACGGCTGTGAAGGCTGCGGCGATTCTCCCTCCCGTTCCGGATTCAATAAAACTGATGGTATGTTTTTGCCCCATCTTCTGAAGGGCATCCAACATACTCAGCAGTTTTTTTGCATGTAACTCCAATTCCATCTCAAGTTTCTGGCAATGCCCGAGCCAGTTCTTTTCGGACATTGGCAGATTNTCGTCCTGGTAAAGNCNGCGGTTTTGAATCATGTCCGATGCTGATTCCGGCATGAACCCCAACAAGGACTGTCCGGCCTGGACCGAACGGCGGATGACTGTTGATGAAAGGTTCAGCAAAACCCTCAGGGGTTGCGGTAACCATTCTGGGTCAAGCACCCCAACCCTGAGAACAGCCCCTCGCTGTTCTTTCAAAGATTGGACGAGTTCCGGAAGATTTTCTTTCCCCCTAGGAACAACCAGCAATAATGCCCCTTCTTCGATAGCTTTCAGGTCATCATCGGAAAAAATTTTTCCATCCAGCATTCGGATCAACAAATCAGTCCCGATCAGCATTGAAACCCGATCATCAGTTTGCTTCTCTGGGGACGCTGCTGATTTTTCACGGTGGTGCTCGAAACCCTTCCCTTCTTTAAGNCTCATCACGTGTTCGGCCAAGCGCACAGGACGTTCCCAGCGAAACTCTGCGGTCGAAATTTCCCATGCTTCTCCCTTGAGCTTTAAAGGACTTTGCTTATCCATGGCAAGTCGAGCTGGATAGCTGAGTTCAGGATCCGCGAAACTCACCAATGCCTGGCGAAGCAGAGAAAGACGAATCTCGCCCTCGGGTATGTTTTTCCTTTTGGTTGGATCGGGATGCAGGCCATTGGAAAGGATAAAAACCACTTGCTTCAACTGCGGAATCTGTCTCAACGCACATTCTGCCAACAACAAATGATGAAATCCTGCAGGATCCGCAGTTAGAGGAAAATGAACCACCTCCCCAATCCCTTCAAGGGACAACCCGTCGAGAGCAGAAAAAAGTGATGGCGGAGGATTCTTGGACACGTAACGGGTATGCAAAAGGAATTCTAAGCGCAGGAAGACTCAGGCAGCCGATTCCACCAGGTTTTTGTCGTTGATCTGATCCAATTGCATGAGATGAAGGTTGAGCATCTTCAAGGTTGCGTTCACTGCCGCCATAACTTGATCCGGGTCGATGCCCACAGTCTGAACCCGTTTGCCATTCATGTCCCAGGTAATGATCGATTCCGTCAGTGCATCGGTCTGTCCACCACGCGGAATTCGAATCTGGTAATCCAGCAGTTGCGGGCACTGGAGATGATGTTTCTTAAGAATTTTTTTGACCGCACTCATGAAGGCATCGTAACCTCCATTTCCGCTTCCACTTTCGTTGTGTTCCTTTTTATCGAACATCATCCTGATGCTGGCAACAGACTTAAGATTCAGCCCACTGGATATGGAACAATTCAGTAATTCGATCCGCTGCTCTTCATGGGTTTCCAGCACATCGGTTATGATGAAAGGAAGGTCGGCGAGGGTGATGGTTTTCTTCGAATCTCCAAGTTCAACGATTCTTCGAAGAACTTTCTGCAGATTTTCCTCCACCAGTTGAATCCCCAGTAATTCCAGATTTTTCACCAGGGAGGCTTTACCACTCATTTTCCCGAGAGCATAACTCCGGTTTCGACCAAACCGTTCGGGATAGATTGGGTTGTGGTACAACCCTCCTTTTCGATCCCCGTCCGCATGGATTCCACTGGTCTGGGTAAACACATCCTCTCCGACAATGGGGGAATTCCGNGCCAGCCTCTTCCCGGAAAAGTTCTCCACCATTTCGGAGACCGGTGAAAGGTGAGTCTCATCAATGGATAGCTCTGCCCCNAGCTGATCTTTAAGCACCACCGCTATTTCTGCCAGTGATGCATTTCCTGCTCTCTCACCAAGACAGTTCATCGTGCAATGGATGCAGCGGATTCCGGCTTTGACCGCATACATCGCATTCGCCACTCCAAGACCGTAGTCATTGTGCGGATGAAAATCGAAGGCAGCCCATGGAAAGCGTTCCTGCATGTCCATCATACTCTGATATACCTGATCCGGTGACATCACCCCCAGGGTGTCAGGAAGCATAATCCTTGCGACTCCCTCATCCTTCAAACCGGCAACCATGTCATAAACATAATCCGGCAAGTCCCTGTAACCGTTGGACCAGTCCTCCAGGTAGACATTCACCCTAACCTTGTTCTGATGGGCATACTTTAGGGTTTTCCGGATATCTTTCAGGTGTTCATCAAGAGTTTTCCTCAGTTGGTTGGTGCAATGATTTTCGCTGCCTTTGGTGAGCAGATTCATCACCCTCCCACCGGCTTCTAAAATCCAGTCGACACTCCGGTTGTGATCAACAAATCCCAAAACCTCGATCTGTTCCAAAAAGCCTTTATCTNCTGCCCAGGAGGTCGTCCTCATCACTCCATCCATTTCTCCCTCGGAGACCCTTGCGGAAGCAATTTCAATACGGTCAACCCTAAGTTTGTTCAAAAGAGCCTTGGCCACATTGGTCTTTTCTGCCGGGGTAAAGGAGATCCCCTGGGTCTGCTCACCATCTCTCAGGGTGGTGTCCATCAAAATGATTCTAGGTTCTGTTTCCATAAAAAGTTTTTGTTGAAACTGAGACTAGTTCCTTGAACTTCGGGAGTGAAAAATCAGGGTAAGAATTAAAACGTAGGTCAAAATCTCATGACTGTCTGAAGCCAGTCTTAGGCCTCCTGAACTGTAAAGCAGTANNATCAGACCGGAGAGGATCAAACCAATCCCTGCCATCAGTTGACTTCCTCCTGTGAATGAAACCGGGGTCAGACTTTTAAGCCGATGACGATGAGTCCTGATATGATCCCATGCGTACATCGGGAATATGACCATAAAAAACAGCCCAAGCCAGATGTGAAAGAGCACCAGCAGTTCTTCATGTTCGAACCACAAATTCCATTCAGGGAAAGAGAGTAATAATCCTGAAATAATCAGAAAAATACAAATTAAAACAACCAGTTTGCGCATGTTTGAAGGGTATCGGGGAATTTTTCATGAAAGTATACGGTTTTTTTAAAGAATCATGAAATCCGAACAACCAAATAATCTTTTCAGCCAATCTATATGTTGAGTTGTCAAAGCTTATAATGGAATTCTCCTTAAACAGGAAAACTTTCAAAAAAGAACAACTTGATTTAGAAAATTTCTAGGTTCCGTAATTCTTCTTTGAGTTGTCCTGGGCTGGTGAAACGAATGCCTTTTATTCCGAGTTTTTCAGCTGCCTCAATATTGTCCTGTCGGTCATCTATGAAGACGGTTTCTTCAGCTTGGAGATTGAAGGAATTTAAAAGATGAAGGTAGATTTCAGCATCAGGTTTGATCATTTTCACCTGTCCGGAAATCACTTCCCCGTCAAACCATTTCAGGAATGGATATAGCCCTACCGCGGTTGGATAGGTTTCTGCGGACCAATTACTCAGAGCATAAACTGGAACCGATTTATCTTTGAGTTCTGATAAAATTTCGACCGTCTCTTCGATCGGACCTCCAAGCATTTCCTCCCATCGTCCGTAATAAGCGCGGATCAGGGTTTCTTCTTGCGGAAAACGATGGATCAGTTCGTCTTCAGCCTCAGCAATGGTGCGTCCGGCGTCTTGCCTGACATTCCATTCCGGACTGCACACTTCCCTGAGAAAATGATCCACTGCCTTTTCATCCGGCAGCAGNTTTCGATAAAGGTAGCGTGGGTCCCATTCGATCAAAACCCCGCCCAGGTCAAAGACCACGTTTTTGATTTTCGCCATATTTTTTATCAGCGCCGTGCTATGAGTGCCTCGTTTTGTTGATAATGCTGCCCGATCGAATGGACCAGGGCTTCGGCCATTTTCTGACGGGTTCGTGATTTTAGAAGGCTTCTGCGGTCCTTGAGGTTTTTCAGGTTAGCCACTTCAACCAGAATGGAGGTCGGCACCTTGCTGTATCGGAGCACTGCAGGCAGGCTCTTTTTACCTCTGCGGTAGAAGTACCCCCGAACCGTTCTGCCGCGATGGGTCGGTAATCCATATTTCCTGAAAGAACTGATCACCGAGCCCCCCAGTGAGCGACTCAATTCGGCNGATCGTCTGTTTTCCTTTTTGGCAAATTGAAGCCTGCTATCATATTCCCTGCGCTTCTGGTAAACACGGCCTTTGATCCTGAAACGGGTTTTTCGGAAACGGGAATCCGGATAATAAACCATGGCTCCCCGAAGAGAAGAGTGTAGCGCATCGCCATGTACACTCATAAAAATAATATTTTCCTTTGGAACTTTCTGTTTCAACAATTTGTGATATAGGTGATTGATCAAAAAAACACGCATGTTCACTCCTGTATGCGCGTTTCTGAGGGTATAACGCGGGGTGACGTTAAGATACTCATCCTGGTCAAAACGCATCCTCAGTTTCTTAACCGGTTTTCTCTGGTTGGGATCGATGACNGTTTTATGGACGACCATCCCCTTTTTTTTCAGCAGTCCCTCCATCCNCTGGCTGATGTCGTAGACCACCTCATCTTCGTAGATCCTGTCTCCTTTTTTCTTGCTTCCGGCCATGGCACCGGTATCCCTACCCCCATGACCTGCGTCCAGGATCACATGAATTTTGTGAAAGGGATTAGGCTTTTTCGGTTTGGCAACAACTTTCTTGGCATTTGGTGAGGAGGCAGTTTCCAGTTCCGAACCTGCATAGTATTCTTCTGCGAGCCATTTAAGTGGAATCCGGATTCTCTGGTTTTTTGAAATCCTTCGGGCATTNGAAATCCGGTTNAGTTTCATCAACTCCTTTGCCATCTGGTCCACCTCATCATGCAGTATCCTGCCGGTGAACCGGATTACCACAGACGAATAAATGGTTTCATCCTTTTTCAGGCGGTATTCGGCAAAGGCCTTCCCCGAAGCATCGTATTTCAACGCAAGNGGCTTTTTGAGGATGGGTTGACTGATCCGAAGTTCACGGCTCATCCAATCCCACGGAATCAGAATCGGATCGTTGATCTTCAACAGATTCCCGTTGCGGCGTAGCTGATTCCTTTTGGTCAAATGACTTGCAGTGATGCCTTCTTTGGCAAATACACCGGCCAGAAGAGTGGTGGTCTCCCAATTGTAACTCACCCGATGCAGCCACCCCTCCTCAGTCGCCCGGTCCTTCGGGAAAAGTGCCTGAAGCGCCGAACCCCGGATGGAACCCTCGACCACTTTGACAGGAAACCTCAATGGTCGATCCAGCAGCAATTTTTTACGGCCGCTGTATCGAATGACGGTTTTTAAACTCCGATGTTTTTTGTTCAATACCCTGTTTGCCAGGCTGTAACCTCCTTCTCCTTTTCTGGGCTTGAGCTGGATTTCGAGATGTTTGCCGTTCCATCTCGCCTGCATCCGGTCTTTTTTCTGATGAACAAACTGATACCATTTGCCCGGTTTCTTGGCCTGAAGCAATTCAGGATCCGGCAAAAGCCATAACAATAAACCCAACAGGGTCTGGATTAATAACTTGGACATCACCTTCAACATTTTCATCTCAAGGAAGAATCAAAATTTGGAAGACCCGACAATAGGTTCGGAAAATGGTTTATATCATCGGAAGATGAAGGATGATCCGATTGCTGGAGAGGACTCGGGGGTACTTCCTCTTCTATGCAGGAATGGTATTCTGCGCAGATCCCGGGGTTCTTTGAATTCGGAGGAGAACTGCTGCGTTTCTCAGACTCCGATTCTTGATAAACACCGGGTACATGGAACTGAAAATCGTTGCGGATCCAATGCAGTGGAATCCGGATCCTCGTCCCTGAAGGAATTTCATGAACATTGACCAATTCATTCAGCGCAAGCAGGTCTCCAACNGCCTGGGTGATTCGCTGTTGTCCTGCAAAATAAGTAAATCGAAGGACAACATGGGAATAGATGGTTTCCCCTGCTTCCAGTTTGTAAAGGGCAAAACGCTCTCCTCTTGGACCTTCGTAAACTTCAAGTGGAGGTTTGAGTGCAACCGGTTTTAAGTTCAAATCCTGACGGATCCACTTCCAGGGAATAACCACCTCAACCCCTCTCTCCAGATTGTTCTCTTTCGTTATATCGTTTTGAGAGAGATTTCCTGAAAATCCAAGAGTTTCGAGTTCAAGCAGTGAATTCTCTCGGTGCTCTTTTTCTACAAAAACATTCACCAACGAAGGAAGGCTTTCCCAATCATAAATCACCCGATGCTTCCAACCACTGGCATCAGGGGTGTCTCTCGGGAATAACGCCTTTAATGCATCTCGTTGGATCGATGCATTGAGATGGGAAAACGGTAGTGTCAGATATTGATTATTATTTTGATGAGATTGTGCCAAAAAATTCTGGATGAGGCGGAAATGAGTGTGTCCTTCCCTGAGAACCCGAAAGGCAAGGCGATATTCCCCTTCATCAGGGTAGGGTTTCAACTGGACAAATAACTCGTTCCCGTCCCAACCGACCCGCATCGGATCCCGATGATTCCAAAGAAAAGAAGCTAAAGGGAGGGATTCGGATTTCCCCTGTGCAAAAACTTCTGGAAGAAAAAATCCAATGAAAACAAGAAAATGGAGTACAATTTTCTGAAATTTACTAAACCGCAGCATTAATTGATTTCCGGTTCTGAATGTGATTCAAACGATCTTACTTCTTATCCACTGCAACAAAAATCATGCCACGTAAAAATGAACCCCATTCGGAATTCCCTTGAACCGAAGAAAANGCTTAGATGCTNTGAGGGATGTATATGTTTCTCCAAAATACAAAGNGGGAAACAAAAACGTGAATTCAGGNAGAAAAGAAAGGATGGTGGCCCGGTTTCATNCTANGAATCCAGAAAGCCTGTTTGGTTAAAAAAAAAGAGAGGATTGTCAGAGGAGAGGTTCNGGTTCCAGGCTCTTCGATTCNGGAAAACGTCTGGACCAGACTAAAGTTTTTTCGACAAATTGCTGTGCCTGTTCCGGTGCATTTCCGAGCCAGTTTTGAGGCTGGTCCAGAAGGTCGGAAATTTCCTTTTCNGTAAGCGGAACCCTTANATCCTCACCCAGCCTGCGGGCNAGNTCAACCCNGGGAAGGATTTCTGATGATTCCAAAGTTCCCAAGTTGAGGGTATGTTCCCGGATGGCATGATGAGCATCTTCACGACCCCCTCCCCGCTTGACGGATTCCATCAAAAGTACGGTGGAACAGACAAAGGGCAGGTTCTTTTCAAGTTCCGCTTGGAGTGCAGTTTCGTCGAATCCCATTTCATTCAAAACCGTCAGCCAGGCTTCAAGCTGACCATCAATGGCGAAAAACGCCCCGGGAAGGGCAACCCGGCGAACCACAGAACAGGAAACATCACCCTCATTCCACTGGTCACCGGAAAGTCCGGAAAGCATGCTTCCATACCCACTGAGCACATGATGGAGCCCTGAAATCCTCTCGGAAGTGCGGGCATTCTGCTTGTGGGGCATCGCCGAAGATCCGACCTGGTTTTTCTGGAAACCTTCAGAAGCCAGTCCAACTCCGGCCATCAGCCTNANNGTTTTGGCAAAANTCGACATTCCNGAACTGATCTGCATCAGATGCTGAACCATTTGAAGGTCCAGACTGCGAGGGTATACCTGACCCGAGGCAAGCAGGGTTCGGGAAGCCCCCAGGTGCTCCGCAACTTTCTGGTCCAATTGCTCCAAACGCTCTTTTTTCCCCTCAAACAACTGCAGGAGGTCCAAACGTGTCCCCACCGCACCCTTGAGCCCACGGAGAGGATAGGACTCGATGAACAGGTCGAGTTGCTCCAAACCGAGCAATACTTCTTCACCAAACATCGCCAACCTTCTGCCGACACTGGACAATTGCGCAGGCACATTGTGAGTCCTTGCGACCAGTACCAGATTTTTATGTTCCTCCACCAGTCTAGAAATTTTATTCAAGGCGGCGACGGTTTTCACCCGAACCAGTTTCAATGATTGGAGGATCTGGAGTTGTTCCACATTGTCCGTCAGATCCCTGCTGGTGAGTCCCTTGTGAATCTGCTGGTGTCCTGCCAATTCGCAAAATTCCTCGATTCGGGCTTTGACATCATGCCTTAGTTTCTGCTCCCGNTGGGCGATGCNNTCCAGATCCACCTCCTCCTTGACCCGCAGATACGCCTCCAAAGCTTCTTCTGGAATCGAAATACCCAGATCTTTTTGGGCATGCATCACCGCCAGCCAGAAATCGCGCTCCAGCAGCACTTTGTTGTGCATCGACCAATTCTGCTTCATCTCTTCCGAGACATACCGGGAAGCCAGTACGTCAGGAATCCTTTCTTTCGCTTTCATGATGATTTTTGAGAATTGAGAGATCCTGCAGGAAGATCAATAATTTGTCCTGAAAAAGACCCTATCTTTTTCAGAGCAGCACGTTTTCAGACTGGATTTTTTTAAAGACCGACCTTGTTTCGCACCCGATCAACCACATCCCGGGCAACCTTGCGGGCCTTGTCCTTGCCGCCTTCAAGGATNCCTTCNAGATGGGCATGATCCCCCCGGATTTGATGATAGTGTTCCGATGCGTCTTTGAGTTCGTCACGGATCGCTTCAAAACAAATCTGTTTNGCNGTNCCATAACCCATCCCCCCGGCACGATACTGCTCNGCCAAATCCTGCTGGGCTGATTGATCCGCAAAACATTGGAAAAGTTGGAAGACATTACAACTTTCCGGATCCTTGACTTCTTCCACGGTTTTGGAATCGGTCTCGATCTTCATGATGGCCTTGCGCAGTTGTTTTTCAGGCGCAAAAAGNGGAATCACGTTGTTATAGGATTTNCTCATCTTCTGCCCGTCCAGTCCGGGTATGACCGCCACCTGATCCTCAATGATGGCTTCCGGGACCACCAGTGTCTCTCCGTAAAGATGATTGAAACGCAGGGCCAGATCCCGGGTGATTTCCAGATGTTGTTTCTGGTCCTTCCCAACCGGCACAACATGGGAATCATAAATCAAAATATCCGCTGCCATCAGGATCGGGTATGAAAACAATCCCATGTTCACATCCTGCCCTTTGGACTGCGCATCTTTGAATGCATGGGCCCGTTCCATCAGCCCCTTGCTTGTCAGGCAGGCCAGGAACCAGGTCAGTTCTGTAACTTCCGGGATGTCTGATTGGCGGAAAAAAGCATGCTCCTCGAAATCCATGCCAAGGGAAGCGAAGGTTGCCGTCAGATCATAGCTATGTTCCTTAAGACTTTCCGGTTCGCGGATGCTGGTCAGAGCATGATAATCGGCAATAAAATAAAAAGTCTGGTGGGTCTCCTGCATCTTGATCGCGGGCTTGATCATGCCCAGATAGTTTCCAAGATGCGGAGTGCCGGTGGGTTTGATCCCGGATAAGGAACGCTTTTTTAGGGTCATGGCGGAAGGATTTGAGTCAAGGATGGGTCAACATAAGGACTCACCAAATGCATCCCTCTAAGAATCCGATCATGGCTAAGACTTCAACCATAATCGTGATGTTCAGGAAAAAACGATGGATCTCGATGGAATGGTACCGTAAAAAACTTCGGAAACTTTTAACTCGCTGCGGCCTGCTCCTGAACCTGTGCTTCCAAGGGGACGATGCTGATGAATCGTCTTTTTCTCGGGCCTTTTCTCAGAAACTTGACATGGCCGTCCTTGAGGGCGAAGAGGGTAAAATCTTTCCCGGTACCAACGTTTTCGCCGGCGTGAAAATTCGAACCGACCTGACGGACCAGAATGTTCCCGGCCTGAACCAGTTCGCCGCCGTATTTCTTGACTCCTCTTCTTTGACCTTTGGAATCGCGTCCGTTGCGGCTACTTCCGCCTGCTTTTTTATGAGCCATTGAATTCTCCCGTTCTGAATGTTCTAAAGGATCAGGCTGTGATTTTTTCGATTTTGACCAGGCTGTGCTGTTGCCGGTGTCCCACCTTGCGTCTTTGGGTTTTACGGCGTTTTCTTCTGAAGATAATCAGTTTCTCGCCCTTTACTCGTTCCATCACGGTACCCTGGACTTTCGCACCATCGACCAGTGGTCGGCCGATTTTCATTTCTCCTTCTCCACCGACTGCCAGGACCTGGTCCGTTTCAAAGGAGGAACCGTTTTCGGCATTCATGAGGTCTATCCGAAGCGTATCCCCCTCACTCACGCGATATTGCTTGTTGCCTTGACGAATGATCGCAAACATCTTTTCCTTGGAATGCTTGTCATTTAAAAAACTCATTATTAAGCATGAAAATTCACCGTTTTACAAGTTTTTTATTGGATGACTCATTCAATACGTCCTCATCCATATGGGGTTTTATGGAAACTGTTAAGAAATTTGACAACTCCTGGCTCCCGTTTGACAAACAACTCTTCTAACTCAAGGACTCTTGCAATGTGAAACGCATCTGCATAATCTGCAAGATCCGATACATTTAAAAAAGGTGGTTTGATGAAGTGGCCGGCGAAAAATACCCGGTGGGTGATGTTCAGTTCGATGGGAATGGAACTGGGCCTTTCCGTGGTGGTCGGTTTTCTGATCGGGAGTTGGCTGGACGGATGGCTCGGAACAGACCCCTGGTTGCTGCTGGTCTTCGGTGCGGCCGGGATCATTGCCGGATATCGCAGCATCTTCCGGCTTTTGAAAAAAGTGCAAACCGAACAACAAGAGGAAGAATCCGGAAAATGAGTGAGGAAAATCAAACCTCCAAAAATCAGGATAACCACTCCAATCCTACCAGCACGATGGAGGATGCTCCTGAAATACCCGAAGAGTCTCCATCAGATCAGGTCCGGACCCTTTACACCATTCTTTTGACCGTGAGTGGAATCTTGATCCTGCTCGCCGGCATCTTGAAGCTTGACTATCTACTCGGAGTTTTTCTAGGATGTTCGGTTGTCGGGTTGAACTTTCATTGGACGGTGGTTTTCGTCCGTAACCTGATTCACGACAAAAAAGTTCAACCTCTGAATTTGATTTTTTACCTGACAAAGTTTGCAATTTCCGCCCTGGTTTTATTCGGGGCAATCAATTATTTTGAAATACCTCCTCTGGGCCTGATCATTGGACTGTCCAACATACTCCTTGCGGTGGTGGCCTACTCAGTCATCAACTCCATGAAAAGAGCTCCAGTACAGGAACCGGAAGAAAACAAAGAATGAAGCGTTTGATCAGCCTTTTATCGGCCGTCTTGGTCCCATCCTTGGTTTTAGCCGCCGGAGGCGGTTTCACCTGGTCCCATTCCCTTCTCGGGTGGCTCGAACAACCTCTGGTGGATTTGGGCATCGATCCACTTCCGATTTTGGACATGTTGATCATTTCCGTATTGCTGATTCTGTTTGCCTACATTGCAGGAAAGCCCTTCCGGGGGACAGCCATGCGGGAACCCAGCGGAAAAGCCGATCTCGCGCATTTTGCGGAAGTCGTGGTCGGCGGTATTCTGAATTTTCTGGATGGCATCATCCGTCATGGAACCGGAGCACGCCCCATTCTCCCGCTGCTTGGGACCTACGGGATGTTCATCCTCTGNCTTAACCTTTCAGGACTGGTCCCGGGATTCAATCCTCCGACGGACCAGTTCAACGTGACCATCGCATTTGCCCTGATCATTTTTCTCGGAACCCACTTTCTCGGAATCCGTCAGCACGGGGGGAGTTACATCAAACAATTTCTCGGCCCAATGCCCCTGCTTGCCCCGTTGATGTTTCCAATCGAGTTGATCAGTCATCTGGTGAGACCGCTGTCTCTTTCCATCCGGCTGTTCGGGAACATGACTGGAGACCATAAAGTGGTTTTGATTTTTTCCGCGATTCTCGCGGTAGGTCTGCCCATCCCTTTCATGGGATTGGGAATTCTGGTGTCAGTACTACAGGCTTTTGTGTTTGTACTGCTGTCATCAATTTATTTTGAAATGGCGATGAGTGAGGCTCACTGATCGTTTGTAATCCGTCCAATCAACAAAGGAAGACTATGAAGAAATTTATGCTGATCCTGGTAATGATGGCAGCAGCAGCCCCGCTTTACGCGGCCCAGGGAGACTTGGCCACTTTCGGCATCGCACTTGGCGCCGGCCTTGCCATTTCCCTGGCAGCACTGGGCGGAGGCATCGGTCAGGGTATTGCCATGCGCGGCGCCCTCGAAGGCATTGCCCGCAACCCCAATGCCTCAGACAAGATCTTCACCCCGATGATCATCGGCCTCGCACTGATCGAGTCCCTCGTCATCTACGGACTGGTGATCGCTTTCATTCTTCAGGGAAAAATCTGATTCCCCCTGCGGTCTCTGCGGAGACCGCAACCCCCCTTCCGGTTCCCAAGCCAAAATTTTCCGGATTTTTCATTTTTCATGAGTCTGCTTCAAGATCAGGAACTCTGGTCCCAGATGAAGCAGATGATGCTTTCCCTTAAACCGACGCGTCCATCTCTGAGAAGCGGGATTCATGAATTCCAGCACCGTGGGAGGAGCCTGGAGTTCGCCGAATACCGTGAATACCGAACCGGGGAGGATCTTCGTGATCTGGACTGGAAGGTTTACGCGAGGTCCGACCGGTATTATCTGAGACAAAGGGACAGCCACACCCCGGCCAGGGTGATGATCCTCCTCGACGATTCCTCATCGATGCGGATGCAGTCTGAAGGAGCACGGATGTCGAAACTCCGACAAGCCCTGCTGATGGTCTTTGGCCTCAGTTTCATTCTTCAGCGCCAGGGGGATCCCTTCAGTTTTCATGCGTTATCGATGAATAAACCGTCTGCAGAAGCACGAAGTTCCAAGCGGGCCCTGAGAAATCTGATGCTGGTCCTGGAAACCCTGGAAAAACAAGAACGCCTTCCGGAAGACATCGAACAACATTGGCCGGTTTTAAAAAACCGGAGTATGGACCACCTTTTCTGCATCTCCGATTTCATGCTTCCGAAAGAAAAGCTGGAAGGCTGGCTCGATGGATTTCTGACCATGGCTCCTGAAATCCACTGCCTGCAGATCCTCGATCCTCTTGAATCAGGTGAAGGCACCCATCCCTCGATGGTACTCGATCTGGAACAACCCGGCCAAAAACGCAGGGTTTCCGCGGATGAGTGGGAGCATTACCTGGAAAATATGAAAGAGCATCAGCAATGGCTGGGCAAAGCCTGCAGACAACGGAACATCCGTTTGAGAAGCATTCAAACCGACCAGCCCGCCGCGGCGTCGATCCGGGTGCTGATGAGAGAAAAGGAAGGAAAGAGAAGAACTGCCGCCTGAATCAGACTTGTGAAGCGGATTCCTTGGTTTTGGAAGCTCCTGAAAGATCACTGACGGAGGNNTCTTTTGCGGTTTTGGAGGACGAATCAGCAACCGTTTCTGCCGGTTTCGCTGTGTCTGNGNTTTTTTCAGACTCAGNNTTTTTCTTTTCCTGTTCGTCCATCACGTCNGCCACGGCCTCGAGTTGNTCTCCACTGGAGATACGGTTCATCGAAAGAGGATCCAACCCGCTTTTGACTCCATCAAAATCCTTCTTCAGATCGGTGGCGGCCTCTCTTACATCCTTGAGATCGATTTCCCGTTCAATCTGATCCATTTCATCCTGAACGGTGGTCCTCACCTCATTCGTCGCACGCTTTAACTGCACCAGCCCCCGTCCAACCGAACGCAGCACTCCAGGCAGGTTTTTGGGACCGATGAAAACCAGCGCCACAATGGCGATGACGATCATTTCAGGCAGGCCGATTCCGAACATTGATCAGTGTTTTTGAATTAGGTTTGTCTACGAGCCCTGAACTTGGCAGGATAATGTTTTCATTTTCAAGCAAGCATCAACCATGTCGAATGACTGCCTCGCCGTTCTGGATTTTGGAAGCCAATACGCTCACCTGATTGCGAAAAGACTTCGCCGACAGGGATTCTACACGGAAATCCACACTCCTGCCAGTCCTGCGTCAAAACTTGCCCATGCCCGGGGACTGATTCTCTCCGGAGGACCGGCTTCGGTTTACGAGGAACAGACCCCGGATTTCAACTCAAAACTGCTGGAACTCGAGCTTCCGATCCTTGGTTTGTGTTATGGTCATCAACTGACGGCACTCCATTTTGGAGGTTCGATTGAAAACACCGGCAGCGGAGAATTCGGTAAGGCGCATCTGCAGCAGACGCACCCTTCGGCCCTTTGGAAAGGGATTGATTTTCCAACCCAGGTCTGGATGAGCCACCAGGACAGCGTCACTGATTTACCACAAGATTTCGAGATCATCGCACAGACCGACGGCTGCCCTTCCGCGGCACTCCAGCACCGGCAGAAACCGATTTATACCCTCCAGTTTCACCCAGAGGTCAAGGACACCCTCTGCGGTTCAGAAATCCTTGCAAATTTTGCGGAGATTTGTGGGATGCCCAAGAATTGGAGCATGCAGAATTTCATCAGCCTGGCCAAAGAACAGATTCGGCAGGAAGTGGCTTCACGGAAGGTCCTGATGTTTCTCAGCGGCGGGGTCGATTCTTCCGTCGCCTTCGCCCTGCTCAACGAGGCCCTGGGAACGGATCGGGTGCTTGGACTCTACATGGACAACGGGTTCATGCGCCAAGGAGAATCGGAGCAGATCATGCAGCGTTACCGGGATCTGGGTTATACGAACGTCGAAGCCCGGGATTTCAGCAAAGAATTCCTTGAGGCCCTGGAAGGACTCACCGATCCCCAACAGAAAAGGCATCAGGTGGGCGCGGTATTCATCCGGATGCGCGAACGGTTTCTCCAAGAACTTCAACTGAATCCGGAAGAGTGGATGCTCGGGCAGGGGACGCTTTATCCGGACATCATCGAATCCGGGGGAAGCGAACACGCGAATGTCATCAAATCCCACCACAACCGGGTGGATGAGGTGATGGAACTGCTCGAAGCCGGTCAACTGGTCGAACCGCTGAAAGATCTCTACAAGGATGAGGTGCGGGAACTCGGAAGCCTGCTCGGTCTCCCGGATTCGATCGTCTGGCGCCATCCTTTCCCGGGTCCTGGACTGTCCGTGAATGTTCTCTGTTCGGAAGGCAGGAATGACCAGGGAACCGACAGCAGGTTGGAACAACGGGTCCTCGAGGCCCTTCCGGAAAATAGCTGCAGCGCCTCGGTCCTTCCGGTTCGGTCGGTGGGCGTCCAGGGAGATCAGCGGACTTATACCCCACCCGCCGTGCTTTGGGAAACCCCCGAAGACTGGAATTGGCTCGAGGAACAGTCGATCCGCATCACCAACTCCGTCCGTGAAATCAACCGTGTGGTGCTCCTCCTCAGCCCTGCAGCACTAACCCCCTTGAAGATCCGGGAAGCCTACTGCACCCGGGAAAGACTTGACCTGCTCCGCCAGGCGGATGCCATTGCTACCAAAACCCTGATGGAACATGATCTGATGCGGGACATTTTCCAACTGCTGGTGATCCTGCTGCCGATTTCAGAAGACGGAAAAGGGGACAGCATCGTCCTCAGACCGGTCTGTTCCGAAGATGTGATGACCGCGCAATTCGCCCGGCTGGATTGGGATCTCCTGAACTCCTTGAAACAATCCCTATCCAACCTCCCCGGAATCGATGCTGTGTTCTATGACATCACCCATAAACCCCCGGCAACGTTTGGGTGGGAATGATAACAACAACTTCATCCTCATCCGGTCATTGTCTCTGCAGGAATGTCCGCTATCGGTTTGGAGGTCCGCGAACCTGGGCATGTTTTTGCCATTGTGAGGATTGCCGGCGAAATTGTGCGGCGCCCATCGTGGCTTACATCGGAGTCCCTTTAGANGGCTTCCGCTGGCAGGTTGGTGAGCANGAAGGAACGGAGCCCGCATTTTACCCTTCCAGCCAGGGAGTCAAGCGCTTCTTCTGCAACCAATGCGGAACGCCCATGGCATTCCAGGCAGAACATTATCCGGGCGAAATTCATCTTTATGCCGCTACCCTCGAAAATCCTCAAGATTTCNAGCCCANCTTTCATGTGCATTACCGGGAAAAGCTATCATGGCTTCATTTGGACGATTCACTCCATCGCTATCCTGGGAGTGCTCCTGCTGATCCGGACCAACGCATCTAGCTGCCAATCTCCATCTGTGCTAGGTTTTCAG
>FUFK010754377.1_pt1 | contig 18862 bp, 29 predicted proteins | sample 1021851 | NCBI WGS metagenome assembly FUFK01 (sample SAMEA51879418, study PRJEB19060) | metagenome
AGAAGGGAGGCAAGAAGCGTAGTGAATGTTCCTGTAAATAAAGCGTTATACTCTAGGGTAAAAGCAGAAGCAAAGCGTAAATTCAAAGTTTACCCAAGTGCTTATGCTAATGCGTGGCTTGTACGAGAGTACAAAAAGCGTGGTGGTACTTACCGAGTGGAGAAAAAACGTGGCAAGAAGTAGCGGTGGACTCACTCGTTGGTTCAAAGAAAATTGGGTAGATGTCAAAACTGGCAAACCTTGTGGCCGTTCAAAAGGCGAAAAACGGGGTTATCCTGCCTGTAGACCTAGTAAACGTGTCTCAAGTAAGACACCTAAGACTGTCGGAGAAATGACAGCTAGTGAAAAAGCTAGATTTAAGCGTGAAAAAACAGGTAGTAAGAAGATAACATATCAACATAAACGTAAAAAAACTAAAAAAAGGAGTTAGAAATGGCAAAATCAGCAGCAATGAGTAGGTGTTTAGGGTATATTGCTAGTGTTAGGAAGGGCAAAAAGAAAAAGTCCTCCAAAAAATCTACCAAAACTAAGAAAAAATGACTGAACTATCTACAGAAATGCTTGATGCTATTGAAGCAGTCAAAGGAAAGCGTAATCCTGCCCTTTGGGATACCAGATGTAAACAATATTTAGAAAATAATCAAAAAGGTACTGTAAAAAAGTCAACAACAAGTTAAACTAATTGTAAATACTCTTTTTTCTTAGAATAATGGCATTTTTTCGTGGTGAAGAAGGTTCAGTAGCCTTTTCTGCTTCTGGTAGTACACCTGCTGCTATAGCGTCTACTACTGCTTGGTCAATGGACCTTACAAAAGATACTTTGGAATGTACTTCTCAAGGTGATACCGCTAGAAAGTATGTAGGTAGTTTAGTTTCTGGCTCTGGATCAGTTGATGTTCTTTACACTGCAACATCTGGTGATGCTACCGCAAGCATTATTTCTGATATTGTCACAACAGAAGACCCTGCTGATGCTAAATTCCATTTATTCTTAGATACAAGTGGAAATAAAAAACTTGAATTTAATGGAATTGTTACAGGTGCATCTGTAACTGCAACAACTGGTGAAATTGAAACTATTTCATTAAGTTTCCAAATGAGTGGTCCTGTTACTGCCTTCGACATCTAATGCCTAAATCATCTTATTCAGCAAAACAGCGTAAGCTTGCTGCTGTTGCCCCTCCAAGGGATAAGATTACTGCTGCTGATCTCAAAAAGTTACGTTCTAAGAAAAAAAGAAAAAAGAAGTGAAACTTACCACTCGCCAAAAAAATCTTTTAGATAAACATTCTGAACATCATAGTGCGAAGCACATGGAGTTTATGAAAAGGCGAATGAGAGCAGGAGATACTTTTACTCAAGCTCATAAAAAGGCACAAGCGAAGGTAGGTAAATAATGACTAAACGTAAAGGAGTAAGTTTATCTATAGGGAGAGGTGAAAAATCCAAAAAGGGAGGCTTAACAGCGAAAGGCCGTGCTAAATACAACAGAGCAACAGGATCTAACCTTCAAGCACCTGTAACTGAAAAAAATCCAACAGGAAAACGTGCAGCAAGAAGAAAATCTTTTTGTGCTCGTATGAAGGGTGTGCCAGGTCCATTAAAAGACAAAAAAGGCAGACCAACCAGAAAAGCGTTAGCTTTAAAACGATGGAGGTGTTGACATGACTTATGCTGTTCCTGGTCCTATTAGAACCAATATTGTTTCATCTACTTCTGTAGGTGGGATAGATAGTCCCTTTACTAGAACTAGAGCAGTTTTAGATATGATGAAAGGTTGGGAAATAATGAAGGCTGTTACTGAAGGCACTGAATATTTAAGAGAAAATAGTGAAGCATTTTTACCTTTAGAACCAAGAGAAGATTATGATGCTTACCTTGCAAGGGTAAATAGATCAGTATTCAGTCCTTTTACACAAAGACTAATAAGAGCAGCTACAGGTCTTGTATTAAGAAAACCAATATCATTGATAGGTGATCCTTATTGGACAGAAATGTTCAAAATGGATGTTGATGGTTGTAAGTCAGATTTAGATGAATATGCAAGAAGAATATTAATGTGTTCTCTTACTTATGGTCAAAGTCACATTCTTGTAGATTATCCTGCGCCATCAGGAGCAGTAAGTCTTGCAGAAGAACGTCAACAAAATCGTAGACCTTACTGGATTGAAGTAGATCCTACAAATCTTTACGGTTGGAGATTAGATAGAGAGTCTAATTATGGGAATCTTATACAAGCTAGAATTGCAGAAAAGGCTGTATTGCCTGATGGAGATTTTGGTGAAAAAGTTTATGACCAGATAAGAGTTATAGAACCTGGTCGGTACAGAGTNTTTCGTAAAAAAGANCAAATNGAAGAAATGTATGATGTCTCTGATAACAGTGTGACAGGAAATTTTGAAATGGGGTCAGCAGAAAAAGATTATAAACAAGTTGAATCTGGTAATTTTTCTCTTGGAGAGATACCCTTAGTAACAATTTATTCAGGTAAAACAGATAATTTAGTAAGTAAGCCACCATTACTTGATATAGCATATTTGAATTTAGCTCATTATCAAAGACAGGCTGATTTGATTCATAGTCTTCATGTAGCATCTCAACCGATGCTTGTAATGGAAGGATATGACGACCAGACAAAAGATCTAGCTGTAAGTGTTAACTATGCAATGGCAACACAGCCTGGTAATAAAATTTATTATGTTGAACCAGCCTCTAGTGCATTTGAAGCTCAATCTGCTGAGATAAAAGAATTACAAATGCAAATGGCAACACTTGGAATCAGTACACTATCACAACAGAAATTTGTTGCAGAATCAGCAGATGCTCGCAGACTAGATCGTGTGGATACTAATTCTATGCTCGCAATGGTTTCTATGGAATTAGAACAAAAGCTACAAAAAGCCTTCAATCTCTCAGCCGAATATGTTGGAATTGAACCACCTGAAGTAAAAATAAGTAGAGACTTCGACATCGAAAGATTAATTGGTCAGGATATTACAGCCTTAACATCTCTATTCGATCAACAAGTCATTGATAGAGAAGAATTTAGAGATATTTTGGTACAAGGTGAAGTTTTACCATCTGCAAATGAGGTCAAATCTGAATAGTCTGTTACAATAGTAGATAAGTACATAAAACTTATGGCTGGATCAATAGATCATGTTCTTCAACCTGACGGAACATACAAATGGGAAGTAGTAGACCCAAATGTTAAAACACAAAAAACTGCTACTCCAAAAGCAACTAAGAAAAAAGTTGCTAAAAAGAAAACTGACAGCCCTCTATCTGAATAATTAATGGAATTAGAAGAAAAAGTAATTCAGCCTGAGTCTGTGACCAACGCTGAACAGCCAGTGGCTGAAACTACTTCTCAACCACAAGCACCAAATCTTGATTCTATTAAACAGCAATATGAAGCACAGGTAGCTGCTGCCAAAAAAGAAGCTGTTGAAGCGGAAGAAAAATTTAGAGGTATCAAAAGTAAATTAGACGAGGTTTACAAGCAAAAAGAAGAAAAACGAACCAAAGACTTAGAAGAGCAAGGTCAATGGAAAACTCTTTGGGAGGAAGCAAATAAAACTGCACAGGATAAGGACCAGCAGATAATAAATCTGACTCAACAACTTGAAGAGATGAAAAATTCTCACGAGGCAGCTTCTACAAAGACAACAGCACTTGCAGCTATCAGCAACCAAGGAGTTATAAATGCAGAGCAGATGCTCTCTTTGTTACAAAACAAGTTACAAAGGAACGCTGAAGGAAAAGTTGTTGTCCTAAACGGTGGTGTAGAGCAGGATCTCAATTCGTATCTCACGAGTCTCAAAAACCCTGGCAGTGGTTATGAACATCATTTTAAACCAAGTTCTGCTGCTGGAATGGGCGCAAAACCAAGTCCTGTGGCAAACGCTGGTGGAGGTCAGGTAAACCCTTGGAAAACGGGCAATCTCACACAACAAATGCTACTATTAGAACAAGATCCACAGCTTGCAGCAGTGCTCAAGCAAGAGGCTCAAAAATAGTTAGTTTCTGTGAAACTAATCCCCTNNTCTGTGANTAGGGTATCGCAAAAGTAACTTTTTAAAGGTAAATCTAAATGGCTGCTCCATTTCAGAATTACTCTGGCGGTGTCCTATTAGCGGATATCGTTAAGAGAAATAATCTTAGTACTTACGTTTCTGAGGCAATCAAAGAACGTAGTCTATTTATAAAATCTGGTGCTGTTGTGCGTAACGCACTTCTTGACGCATCAGAAGGTGGAACAAGAATACAAGTTCCAGAGTTCAACCCAATCTCACCAACTGAAGAAATCTTAGATGGTACAGCAACATGGGGTACAAGTAACAATGGTTATTTGACACCACAAAAGATTGGTACAGCAACACAAATTGCAACTATCTGTCATAGAGGTTTTGCGTATGCTGTTGATGACGTAGCTGTATTGGCTGCTGGTGAGGATCCAATGGGTCACATCAGAAACCAAATCGCAGATGCTATCAACAAGCTAAATTCAGCAAGACTATTCAGTATGTTGAATGGTTTGTTCGCTGGTGGTGCTGGTGCATTAGGTGCTAACCACCTTGACCTTGCTAAAGCTGCTGCTACTGGTGCTGGCGAGGCAAACTATTTAACTGCATCAACAGTTGCAAGAGGTAGATCACTTCTTGGAGAGAGAGGCGAAGAACTAGATACTCTAGTTGTTCATCCATCTGTTGCTTTCTATCTATATCAGGTAGGCTTGTTAACGTTCTCTACTTCAGCACTATCAACTGGAACTGGCATCCAATGGGGTGGCGGTGGTGTTGGTGTTACTGACAGATCAATCGGTCAATTTGCTGGAATGAATGTTGTTATTGACTCACAAGTTAATACATCTGCTCCAGGTGCATCTGGTCATCAGAAAGAGTTCCGTTGTTACTTAATCAAGTCAGGAACAATTCTTGAAGGTCAGCAATCTCCTCTAAGCATTGAATCAGATAGAAACATCCTATCTAAGCANGATGTTATGTCNGTTGANTACCATANTGCGTATCACATTATGGGTACTAAGTGGAACTCTGCTNCNGACAACCCAACAAANGCTAACTTAATGANNTCANCTAANTGGGCTGCTACATACGATGTAGACTTAATTCCTGTAGTTGAGTTAATCGTTAANNCACCACTTGATACATCTNCTATTTCTTAATAGTATTAAATTGTGGTCATCAAACCTCACCTAATATTGGTGGGGTTTTTTCTTTACGCTACAATAAAACTAAAATTACTTTCGAGCCGTGGCAGCCACCATAAATGCAACTGTAAAAGACGCTAACGCTAACAGCTATGTCACGCTTACAGAAGCCAACACTTATTTCGAGACAGTTCCAGACTCTTCAACTTGGACAAATAAAACAGACGATCAGAAAAATAGATCACTAATATCAGCTACAAGATGGATTGATAGCTTTGTATTCTATGGAGACAGATGCGATGACGGTCAGGCATTAAAATTTCCAAGAAATAATTATCAAGTAGATGGTGTAGAGCTTTCTTGTGATTTAATTCCACAAAATATTAAATATGCACAATATGAATTAGCTAGAGCATTAGCAAACGATACTGGTGCTATAACTGGTGTTTCTGGTAAGGATGGTAATTTTTCTGAAGTAAAACTTGGAGATTTACAAGTTAAATATAATATTGATAGTCAGGGAACTGGTTCTGTTAATAATATTATGGATGTATATCCTTGGTTACAAAGTTATCTCGGAGCATATATGCTAGGTGGAGCAGGTGCTTTTCAGATGAGGGTAGTTAGAGGATAATGGCAGGTCAACTAGATACACTATTCAGACAAGTAGCCAAACAAGTTGTTGCGGATTTAGGCACTTCTTTTGACAGCACCATTTCCTATATACGAAAAGGTACGTCAAGCTACAACGTAGAAACAGGTGAGCAGATAACAGTTGACACAACATATTCTGACCTAAAAGCACCTGTAGAGTTTGTTAGATCCGAAGAAGATTTATCCACAGAAACAAGACAGGCGAAAGTTTACATAACCCCTGATTTAATAGGGGATAATCAACCAGATATGGAAGATGAGATAGTATTAAGTTATGCAGGATCTACAAGAACTGCACAGATAGTAAACATTGACACAAAACAGGGTGGTCAAACCTATCTATTTACTTTATTAGTGAGGTTCTAATGAGTGATACTCCTATAACAGATGGCATTGAGAGAGAGACAAGAGCAGAGCTTAACCAGGCTTTCAATGACCTAGTGTTGACACTTTTGAATGATTTACCTAGTCAGAGCCCACAATATACAGGTTTCTTTGCTTCAAGCTGGAAGGCAGATAGAACATACCCACAGGCAGTAGACCCACTGGAATCGCCTTGGACACAGGTAAAATCAGACAGACAAAGAGGTATGAATAGAACTCCGATAGTACGGCCTAGACATACATCTAGACCCAGGTTTAAGTTTGGAGAGACTGCATTTGTAGGTAACACAGTTGACTATGCTAGACAGGCTTTAGGTTCACCGAACAGCAACATAGTTCCTTACTTTGAGAAAATAACAGAAATAGCCGACATGGTATTCCGTAGAAAGCCTGATATTAGACTATCTACAGGACAAGTATTGTCTCCTGGAGTTGAAGGCGGTATAAATGCTCCTGCACAAGGATCTAGGTACAAAAGAGTATGACTTTAGTAAACGCAAGAGCAGCTTTTGAAAAAGCTATAACAGACTCAGTAAATGATTCCGACCCCACAGTAAAACTCATATATGACAATATTCCACAAACTCTTTCGGGTAAAACCATAACTTATGTAGCTACATCAATAACCTTCAATCAATCCACAATACAAGCACACGGAGCTGCTGCCACGTACTATTCTGGTGCGGTCCAGTGTAATATTTATGTACCTAAAAATAAAGGTACTTCTGTGCTATCTGCTGTAGGAGAATCTGTAATATCTGGTCTGACGTCTATAAACGCTTCTGATTATACAGATACTTTTAGTTGTAAGCCTAGAGTTGGTGAAATAAGTGGTCCAGTGGTAGTGGAAGTTGAAGGTAAATCACATTTCTTAGGTATCATATCATGTGCTTTTTCCGCCAATTCGTAGTATATTAGAGTAGCAATCTAACAGAATTATGACCAGAGCTATTGATCTTCTTAAGAATAATTTTGGAGTAAGTCAACTCTATAAATACAACATTAACAATTCTGAAGGAGAAGTAGTTCTTACTGTCTACTGGCATCCACTTACAATAGCTGAACGTGAAATGATACAGAAAAAGAGTGGAACAGAAGATAACAATGACTTTGCCTTACAGCTAATGATAGAAAAAGCGTTAGATAAAGAAGGAAAACGTATCTTTGCTGATGGTGACAAGGCTTCTTTACGTAGAGAAGTAGCAGCCAGCGTTTTACAGGAAATACAACTTGAAATGTTACAGGCAGGAGCAGAAAAGGAGGTAGATGAGGCTAAGGCCGAATTAAAAAGCTAATCCCGACTGGATGTTCATATACTCTTTAGCAAATGAGTTGAAGATAACTGTGGTGGATCTGTGTAGTAAACTAACTGTCGAAGAAATGGTTGGCTGGGCTGCGTTTTATAAAATACGTAACGAAGAGCAGGAAAAAACACATGATAAGACAAAAATAAGAAGCGTTACGCCCAAATCACGGTAGAATAGTCTATATACTCGTTTATTTAGGTCGAAATGGCAGAGAAGAATATAACTATAAGACTTAAAACGATAGATAGGGACCTAAAAGACTCCTTAAAAAAGATAGCTCAGTTAGAAAAAACTGTAGACAGATTAAGTAAGAAACCTGTAAAAATAAAGACCTCTGCTGCTCAAAGGAGAATGGAGCAGTTAAGAAAAGAAATAGAAAAAGGTAATGAAATAGCTGCAAAATTATTTAACCCTTTTAGAACTGATGGTTTTGGAAGATCAATAGGAAAAGTAAGGGATCAACTTTCTCAGGTAAGGGCAGCATTTGATGCAGCCAATAGTGCAGCCGAGAGACAAAACAAGGCAACTGCTTTACTTGCAGGTAATTTTAAAAAGATAAGAATGGAAGCTGTTGCTTTTGCAATGGCAAGTGGTGATAAAAAAGCGTTAAATCCAGGTGCTACTGGTGCAAACGTAAAAGCCAGACTGAAAGAAATAGAGGCATTTCCAAAAACTATGCTTGCTGGTAGAGAGGCTATGGGTCTCCTTAACAGGATGCTGGAACTGGCTGAAGTCAACTCAAAAGACTTCTTAGATATAAGTCAGGCCATAGGTAAACAATTAAAGATAAATTCAGAAATACAAAAAGCATCGGATACTGCTGCTGGCCTAAACAAACCTAAGAAGAAAGTAAAGGAGAAGAAAGAAGAATTAAAAGTAGATACAAAAATAAACGATGAGCTAGAGCATAGACTTCGTATGGAGATGGATCTCCTTAATGTACGCAAGAAGAGGAAGAGAGTACAGGATCAGGAAGAAAAACAATCAAATAGACAAAGAGCAAAGCAAAGACAAGGTAGATTACTTGGTGCAGGTTTCCCTTTACTATTTGGTGGAGGTGTTGGATCTGTTGCTGGTAGTGTTCTCGGTAGTCTTGGAGCAAAACCAGGTGAAGAGTTTGGTGCACAAATATTTGGTAGTGCAATAGGTACTCAACTTGAGCAGCTTGTAAGAAGAGCAAATGCTCTAGGCGATGCAATAGATCAGATAAGTTTCGATAAACTAGAAGAACAAAGCATCATCATCAGTGGAGAACTAAGAGCACAGGTAAACATACTGAAAGAACTAGGCAGACAGGATGAGGCAAGAGCAATATTAGCTAGGGAAGTAGAGAAGAGAACAGGTGCATCTGCTGATGTAACCAGAGATGTAAATAGGCAGGTACAACTTCTAAATGCAGGATTTAGTGAACTTGTTAACAGTGCTGGTACAACCTTATCCATTGTCGGTGGACCGCTACTAACAGGAATCGGAACTATATCCTTCCTAGTTGCTGAGTTATTCAAGACGTTTAACAGAGGAGTATCCACTCTAAGAAGTTTGATACCAGATTTAGGTGTTGTTGATACTTTCTTTGAAAAATTCAATAAACGACTACAGGAGGCTTTAGGTAAAGCTCAAGAGTTACGAAGAGAACTTAGATTAGAAGGAGATGCTAGTTTTACAAAGTTTACTATTGAGCAAGAAAAGACCTTTGGAAAAGCAGCACAGACATTTGAAGCACAAAGACAAAATCTTTTGTTACAGAAAAAGATAGTTGAAATTGATAATAGAAGAGGTTTAGCTAGTGCTCTAGAAGGCCAAGAAGATCCAGGGGTTAGAAACGAAATAACTAAAAACTTTAGAGATAAGTTAAAACAAAGTATTTTTAATATAGATAAACAACTACTACTAATTGATGAAAAGGAACAATCAAGAAATGAAAAACTACAAAGAAGAATTAATTTGATAACACAAGAGTCACAGATACAGTCAAATATAACTAAAGCTGTAAATGTTGGAGATGAAGAAACAGCCAGAAGATTACAGTTTGAGTTAGAAAAAGTAAGAATACAGAATCAGTTAGGTGAAGAGCTTAGAGCTGCTAAGAGTGTTGAGGAAGAAATACTGTTAGTCAAAAAAGCAATAGCGAACATTGATGCTGCAAGAACAAGAATAAACGATCAACTGACAAAGCAAGAAATGAAACTTAAATCACTATATGAAGGTATTGGATCAGCTATAGAAAACGGAATAGTGAGTGCTATTGATGGTGCGATCCAGGGAACAAAGACCTTGGGAGATGTAGCCCGTAGCGTATTTAGTGAAATATCTAGACAATTAGTAAGTTTTGGTGTAAATGCTTTTCTCGGATCTCTATTCCCAGGTTCTCGATTCTTTGCAAGAGCGAATGGTGGTCCTGTTAGTGCAGGTAAGAGCTATATGGTAGGAGAGCGTGGCCCAGAGATGTTTACACCAAATACAGGGGGCAGAGTAACCCCAAACAGTGATCTAGGCGGATCTACAAATATAGTTGTAAATGTAGATGCTTCTGGTTCTTCTGTCGAAGGAGATAAGGAGCAAGGCAGAGAGCTTGGTCGTCTTATCTCGGCTGCGGTACAATCTGAGATAGTACAACAGAGAAGACCAGGAGGATTACTTGCATAATGGCTACGTTTCCCTCAATAAAACCTACCTACGGGCAGCAAAAGAAATCAGCACCAAAGACTAGAACAATTCGTTTTGCTGATGGTTATGAACATCGCATATTTCTGGGCCTCGCAGAGCACCAAAATCCAAAGGTATTTAACCTTGTTTGGAGAAATATTTCAGAAACAGATTCAGACACTATAGAAACATTCTTAGATGCCAGAGCAAATGATAGTGATAGCTTTACCTTTACTCCTCCAGGAGAAAGTTCATCTTCAGAATTTGTTTGCGAGTCTTGGACTAAATCTATACCATATAACAATAGAGCTACTATACAAGCTGCTTTTAGACAAGTATTTGAACCAGCAACGTAATGTCAGTAAACTCAGCAGTATTCAGTGATTTACAATCAATAAATCCATCAGCGATTATTGAATTATTTCAACTTCATTTAGATTCAGAATTGCATGGTGCAACTACAATTTATTACTTTCATGCAGGAAGCAATTTAAATGCAAATAATAAAATAGTTTGGAAAACACAGGAATATCTAAGATTTCCTATACAGGCAACAGGTTTTGCTTTTCAAAGAGGTCAATTACCTAGACCTAGAATAAGTATTAGTAATGCTACGGGTCTAATTTCAGCCATTTTGCTTTCTGTAAACGAGACCACAGCAGGAAATGATCTTACAGGAGCTAAAGTGATAAGAATAAGAACATTAGCGAAATTCATTGATGCTGCTAATTTTGCAAATAACACAAACGCAACTGCTGATCCTAATGCAGAGTTCCCACAAGAAATTTACTTTATAGACCGTAAATCAAGTGAAAACAGAGAGCTCGTAGAGTTTGAGCTTGCTTCCCCTACGGACCTCGCTGGAGTTCGCATCCCGGGTCGTCAAGCAACTAGGGCTACTTTCCCCTCTATTGGAACGTTTCTGGAATGACTTGGAAATATAGAGCATTACTTCATGCACAACGGGAAGATCCTAAAGAATCATGTGGACTTTTATTAAATATTAAAGGTAAGGAAAGATATTATCCTTGTCGTAATCTTTCGATTACGGAACATCAATGTTTTATCATTGACCCAGAAGACTATGTAAAAGCGGACAATACAGGTGACATAGTTGGTGTTGTTCATAGTCATCCTATAACACCTCCAAGTCCTAGTCAGGCAGATAGGCTTGGTTGCGAAGATAGTAATTTACCCTGGTATATTGTTAATCCAAAAACAGAACAATGGGCTTACTTAGAACCTTCGGGGTATAAAGCACCGATATTAGGTCGTCAATGGGTATGGGGTATTACTGACTGTTGGTCTTTAGTTAGGGATTGGTATAAAGATGAAATGGGGATAGAACTTAGAGATTGGGAACGACCTGCTACTCCGGAAGAATTTTTAAAAGATCCCATGTTTGAAAGATGTGCTTGGAGAACAGGTTTTAGGCAGTTAAGACCTGATGAACAGTTAAGAAATGGAGATTTACTATTTATGTCTATTTTAGGAGATGGTTTAAATCATGTAGCTATTTTCTTAAACGGTGATGTTTTACATCATTTAACGGATAGACTATCTTGTGTAGAACCTTATTCTGAATGGTTGCAGAAATGCACAGGAGGGAAATACCGTTATGCTTCGTAAGATAAAACTGTATGGACAACTAGCTGAATTTGTGGGACATAAAGAGTTCGAGGTAAAAGTTGAAACAGTGGGTAGGGCTGTAAGTTTTTTAGTACACAATTTTCCGGGTATAGAGACGCACATGAGTCCTAATTATTATCAAGTAAAAGTTGGTGATTATGAAATTGATAAAGGTGAGATTGATTACCCAGTTGGTAAAGAGGATATTCATTTTATACCTGTAATCAGTGGTGCTGGAGGTAATTTCGGAAGAGTTGTATTAGGTGCTGCACTCATTGGAATAGGGATGGCAAGTGGTGGAATAACTTTTGCAAGTTTCTTCAACCCTGCTGCTGTTCCTTTTGCACCAGGTTTTGCCTCAGCAGGTTTGCTTACAAAAGCAACAATAGCAATGGGAGGGGCGTTAGTATTATCCGGGGTAAGTGATATGCTGTTTCCCTTACCTAAACCTCCAGATTTTAGTTCAGAAGAAGATCCACAGTTATCATTTAGTTTTAGTGGAGTGCAGAACACATCAAGGGCAGGGACTCCCGTTCCAATAGTGTATGGTGAAATATTTACAGGTAGTGTTGTAATAAGTGCAGCGATTGACACTAATCAGGTTGAGGCATGACAAAGGAATCTAAGATTATTAAAGGATCTGGTGGTAGGCGATCTAGGAGTCCGAAACCTCCATATCGTGCTCCCGATACCTTACATAGTAGACAATTTGCTACTGTTCAAGACTTAATATCTGAAGGAGAAATTGAGGGGTTTGCCAGTGCCTCAAAGGAAGGTCTAACTAAAGGAACAACAGCTTATCAAAACGCAAGCCTCAAAGACGTATTCCTTGACGATACTCCTATACTTGCTGCTGATGCCAATAGTGCTAATCCAAGTGCAGAGAAGTTTAACTTCAAAGATGTGGTATTTAAAACTAAGTTTGGAACGTCAAACCAGACAGCAATGAGTGGTATCCCTGCTGAAAGTAGATCCCCTACCAGTGTTCAAGTTGAAGTAGAAAATGATGACTTAGCCACTACCTGGACAGCTATTGATGATGGTGCTGGAAACTTAACTGGTACAAATTACACTTTAGGTAACATAGTTAAATCTGGTAATGATGCAGCTAGTGAAGTAATTGTTTTTAAATGCACAACCGCAGGGCAAGCTGGTACGACTGAACCTACTGCCTTCCTAACTGCATCTGTTGGACAGACAATTACCGATGGTGGAGTTACATGGACTGCTCAAACTGTTGGTATAGCTGGTGCAGTGACTAGGCAGATAACAAATACAGACGTAGATGCGGTGATTGTTACTTTAACTTGGCCTTCAATACAGGTACTAAAAGATAATGGCGATATTTTTGGAGACACAATTAAGTATGCAATTCAGATACAGCATGATTCTGGTGGCTTTGACACTAAAATTGAAAGTGAAGTTAGCGGTAGAACTGCCGATGCCTATGCCAGAGATCACAGAATAGAACTAACATCAGGCTTTACAACTGTAGACATAAGAGTACTCCGTATTACACCAGACAGTACAACTACACAAACAGTAAATGCTTTCCAGTTTACTAGCTTTCAAGAAGTAATAGATAATAACTCAACCTATCCAAACAGTGCCTACACTGCCCTTCGTTTAGATAGTAAACTGTTTAACAGTGTTCCTACAAGAAAATATCGTATTAGGGGAATTAAAGTCAGGATTCCAGGGGCAGGAGCTAATGTGGTATCCGCTACTTACACACAATCAACCACTGTTGTAACTGTTAATAATAATAATCATGGTCTATCTGTTGGCGAATCGGTAGTGTTCACGGCTACTTCTGGTGCTGGAGTTAACGGCACTTATGTAATTCAAACTGTTCCTGACATAAATTCATTTACTTTAACCTCTGGCACTTCTCAGACTGTATCATCTTCTAACTGCACGTTTACTGGAGTTCCTAATGTTGAGCTGTCTACAGGAAGAATACGTTACCCAGGTGGTTATATTTTTAATGGGGTTATGGGTGCTGCTGTTTACACAAATTGCCCTGCGATGTGTTTATTAGACCTTCTCACCAATACAAGATACGGTCTAGGAAATCACGTTACTGATGCTAATTTGGACTTATTCAGTTTCGTAGCTGCCAGTAAATATGCAAACACATTAGTAGATGACGGAACAGGGGCAGGTACAGAGGAAGCTAGGTTTAGTTGCAATGTGAATATCCAAAGTCCTAAGGAAGCATTTGTGGCAATTAATGAATTATCTGGTGTCATGAGGTGTATGCCAATATGGTCTGCTGGTTCCATAACCATATCTCAGGACAAACTCACGACAGCCAGCTATCTATTCAATCTNGCCAATGTAGGTGAAGGTGGTTTTGTGTACTCAGGCAGCAGTTTAAAGAGTAGACATAGCATTATCTCCGTTAGTTACTTCAACATGGACTCTAAGGAGATTGATTTTGAAGTAGTAGAGGATGCAGCGGCTATAGCCAAACATGGAACGATTGTAAAACAGGTAAAAGCATTTGCCTGTACTTCTCGTAATCAGGCAGCCCGATTAGGTCGTGCGGTACTTTTTGCTGAACAAAATGAATCTGAAACAGTTACTTTTTCCACTTCAATAGATGCAGGAGTTGTCGTCAGACCTGGTGCTGTTATTGAGATAAACGATCCAGTAAGGGCAGGTGCTAGAAGAGGAGGTCGTGTGGTGGCTGCTACTACTACAACTATTACGATTGATGCGGAAAGTTCCACAACTTTGACTACCACGGATACTAGCGGAAATATTGACTCAGGTCCGGGACTAACTAATTCTCCCACCATTTCGGTTATTCTTTCAGATGGAACAGTTGAGACCAAGACAATAACAAATAATTCATCGGGGGTTTTAACATTAGACTCAGCTCTATCATCAGTTCCAAATGTAAATGCACCTTATTTAATCTCCAGTACAACTCTACAGACTCAATTATTTAGGGTAATTCAAGTAGAGGAAGAAGATGATGTTAATTATGTTATTTCAGCGTTGTCCTATGTTCCAGGTAAATATGCTTTTATTGAAGATGGCACTGCCTTACCTGCAAGGGTCGTATCTTTACTGAATAAACCTGCATCTCCCCCAAGTGCTTTAACTGTTTCGGAACAAACAGTTGTTATAAATAATATAGCCAGAAGTAAATTAATAATTGATTGGAAGCCAGTACAAGGTGTTACTCAATATCTTGTTAATTACAAGGTTCAAGATGGTAATTATGTGTCGCAAGTTGTACTTAGTAGTGACTTTGAACTACTAGATACCGTTGAAGCAACTTATACAATTCAAGTATTTTCATATAATGCTGCACTAGAACTGTCCGCCAATCCGACAGAAACAACATTCGTTGCTAAAGGTAAAACAGGTGTGCCGGAAAATGTAACGGGATTAACTATTGAACCGATTAACGAGCAGTTTGTAAGACTAAGATTCGATCAATCTGTTGCTATAGATGTTTTGCACGGAGGTCGAGTGTATATAAGGCATAGTAACTTAATTGGGGGATCTGCTTCGTTCCAGGCAGCACAGGATGTTATTGAAGCCGTTGCTGGTAATGCCACAGAAGCAATATGTCCTGCCTTACCTGGAACGTATTTATTAAAATTCCAGGATGATGGTGGAAGATTTAGTGCACAGCCAGCCAGTGTGAATCTTTCTCTTGTTGATATTCTCGACTCTATTGTTATAAAAACTGATAGAGAAGATACTGATTCAACACCATATAACGGANCAAANNCAAATNTTNNNTNTGANTCNACTCTTGGNGGATTAAAACTNACANANCCAACNNCAAATNCTACTGGNACTTATGATTTTGTAGATACTTTAGATCTTGGCGGCACATTTTCGCTTACTTTAAAAAGGCATTTCCAAGGTGTTGGCTTTTATGTAGGGGATAAGTTTGATAATAGAACAGATTTAATTGATACTTGGACAGATTTTGATGGATCTGTAGCAAACGAAGCGAACGCAAAAATATCTGTAAGAACATCTACTGATGCGAGTACTTACACAGCCTTCAATGACTTCGCAAATGGAACATTTAAGGCCAGAACTTTTCAATTTAGACTTACTTTATCAACAACAGATGTAGCCCAGAATATGAGTTTACAGCAAGCAGGGTACACAGCAACTATGCCTTCAAGGACTGAACAATCATCTGTTATAGCCTCTGGAGCAGGAGCAAAAGCAGTTACATTTACAGCACCATTTTTTGTTGGAACATCTGGTTTAGGCAATCTCAATAGTTTCTTGCCTTCTGTTAATATTTCTCCGCAAAACATGGCAACAGGTGATTACTTTGAACTCAGCAGTATATCTGGAACTGGCTTTACAGTTCACTTTAAAAACTCAAGTAATGCTAGTATTGATAGGAACTTTACCTACAGTGCTGTTGGTTTCGGCAAAGGAGGGTAATATGGAGGAAAATAGTATTTAACTGTGGCTGACGTAACGAACTACACAATCGAAAATGCTTCTGGGGCGAATGTGAGAACCGACCTCAATAATGTTTTTGCTGCAATCCAATCATGTAATTCTAAATCTACGGACTTATCTACAAGTCAATGTGTAGCTGGTATGCTTTTTCTGAATACTACTACAGATATTTTAAAAGTAAGAAATTCAAGTAATAATGGTTTTACAGAAATAGGAAATATTGATACTGCCAATCTTGGGTTATTAGCAAGATCGGGCGGTACTATGACAGGTCAACTGTTAATAGATGATTCCAACAGTGCATCTAGCCCTGCTCTTTCTTTCGACACAGACTCAGACTTAGGTTTGTTTAGAAAATCTGCCAATATTATGGGCTTTAGTTCGGGTGGAACTGAACAGATATTGTTTGATGCTAATGGGATTACCTTGCAACTACAAAATGAAGTAAGGTTTGCTGATGCAGACTCAAGCAACTATGTTGCAATGAGATCACCCACTACTGTGTCATCTAATAGAACAATAACTTTGCCTGATGAAACAGGAACTTTACTTACAAATGCTTCAACTATTTCAACAAGTCAGGTTAGTGGAGCGTTGCTCACAATAGGTAGCACATCTGTGTCTAGAGGTAACACGATCACAGCATTAGCTGGTATGCACCAGATAGCTCCAGCATCAAATAACACTTACGACTTAGGCACAACATCATTACGTTGGAGAGACATCCACACCAATGACCTTAACTTATCTAACGAAGGAGGAGCTAATGATGTTGACGGAACTTGGGGAAGTTATACTATTCAAGAAGGAGCAGAGGATCTTTTCTTGATTAACAAACGAACTAAGAAAAAATATAAATTTAATTTAACGGAGGTAAAATAATGGCATTTAATGGAAGTGGTGCAATTAAGGCTTGGTTAACCTCAAACACATCTGGACAAAATGTAAAAAGTTTTGGAATCTCAAGTGTTTCAGATATTGCTTCTGCACGACTTGGTGTTACGTTATCGACTGCAAGTTCAAACACAAAATATTCTATATTCTGTAATTATTCATTGAATGACAATGTGAACCCAAACTTTGTATTATATAATAATGTTTCGGGAACAAAAAGTTCAACTACTTTTGAACTAAAAAGTAATACTCCAAATGGTGGTACAAGTGATTCAGCAGTGGATTATTTTGTTCTTGTCGTTGATACTTTTTAACTTATAATGAGGAAAAACATAAATGGCTAATTCTGATAAAAGAATTTTATATACAAATGATGAGGGTATGCTTGTAGTTGTGATTCCTATGGATGAGTGTCCATTAACTGTTGAAGAAATACAAGCTAAAGATATTCCAAGCGGTAAAACATCTTATATTGTAGATAAATCTATTATTCCTACCGATAGGAGTTTTAGAGATGCTTGGACTTATACGGAGTAAATTATGGGATTTGGTATCGACATGGCGAAAGCCAGAGAGATTCACAAAAATTATATCAGAGAAGCAAGAAAGCCTTTATTAGAAGCACTCGATGTTGAATTTCAGAAAGCTTTAGAAACAGGTGCTTCAACAACAGGTATCGTTGCAAAGAAAAACGCATTAAGAGATGCACCTGCTGATTCTGGTATTACATCCGCAGCGGACACAGATGCTTTGAAGGCACAATGGAAAACTGATATACTAGGCACATCTCCATATAGCTAATGGCAATCATTCCAGGAAAAAAGAATTTTACTGTTGATAGGAGAGCAGACTTCCCCATTAAATTGACATTTAAGGATTCTACTGGATCGGCAATAAATTTAACTGGATATACTGTGGCTGCACAAGTTTATGATGAGTCACGCACCACAAAATATGCCGATTGGGATATAACGTACACAGATAGAGCTAATGGAATCATTGACATGAATTTGACAGATACAGCTACAGCTACTTTTACTCCAAGTATTTTGTTTTATGATGTATTGTTAACTGATGGATCGGGTAGTAAAAGTTATTATTTAGAGGGTAAACTATTTGTAAGTGAGGGTTACACAGCATGAGCAATCCTAATTCTATAACTGTAAGTCAGGTTTCTGACGTAACTACAGTTGAAATTACAACGCAAGGCCCACAAGGTCCTGCAATTTCTGGTGTCAGTTTTGATATATCTGGCAAAGTTGATGATGCAGTGCTGTACTATCACGCTGCTTCTGATACTATTAAAGCAGATAACACTACTACTAAACTTACTCTCGTTGACGGAGGAAACTTCTAAAAATGGCTAACACAGTACGAATTAAAAGATCTACAGGATCTTCAGCACCNNNNAGTCTTANNAAATGCTGANTTAGCNTTTGCTGAAGGNANTNAAAAACTATTTATAGGTATTGGAACTGGTGGGTCAGGAGGATCTGCTACGACCATTGAAGCTATTGGTGGCTCTGGTAGTTTTGCGGATTTATTTACGAGTAGAACACAAAATACATTTTTAGCTGCACCTGATGGAAGTAATGGTGCTGCAACATTTAGAGCTATGGTAGCTGCTGATGTACCTTCGTTAGCTCATACAAAGATAAGTGATTTTGATACAGGTGTTCAAGCAAATAGATTAGATCAAATGGCTGCACCAACAGGTTCAGTTTCA
>FUFK010042350.1_pt1 | contig 18861 bp, 21 predicted proteins | sample 1021851 | NCBI WGS metagenome assembly FUFK01 (sample SAMEA51879418, study PRJEB19060) | metagenome
TGAGTCAACTACAATTAAAACACCTACATCAAATAGAACTAAAAATATTTTATCTCTTAGAAAAGATTGTAAATATAGAAGAATATTAACAGGTTCTCCTGTAACTAAATCACCTTTAGATTTATTTAGTCAATGCCAGTTTTTAGATCCCTGGCTATTAGATCATCAATCGTATTACACATTTCGTGCTAGATATTCTATCTGTAAAAAGATTCAAGTAAATGGTCGTCAAGTAGAGATAGTTGTAGGTTATAGAAATCTTGGAGAGTTATCAGAAAAAATAAAACCTTTTTCAAGAAGAATATTAAAAACAGATTGTTTAGATCTACCTTCTAAATCTTATGTCAAGCATTATGTTGAACTTACAAAAGAGCAAAAGAAAGTTTATCAACAGATGAAAAAAGAAGCAATAGCTTTCCTTGATGGTAAGATGCAATCATCAGCTACAGTCATGACTCAATTAATGAGACTACATCAAATAACTTGTGGACATTTTACTGCAGATGATGGTACGATAAAAGATTTGCCTTGTAGTAGACTCGCCGAACTAATGAGTATATTAGAAAATGTTGAAGGTAAAAGTATTATCTGGTCTCACTATACTCATGATGTAAGAAGAATCATTGCAGAGATTAAAAGAGTCTATGGTGAAGATGCAGTTGTAGATTATTATGGTGCAACAGATACTGATGCTAGATCTAAAAATATAAAAAAATTTCAAACAGATCCTAACTGTAGATTTTTTGTAGGTACCACACATACAGGTGGTTATGGTATTACATTAACTGCTGGTAGTAATATGATTTATTTTTCAAATGGTTATGATTTAGAAAAAAGACAACAATCAGAAGCACGTATTGATCGTATAGGTCAAACACAAAAAATGACTTACATAGATATAATGAGTCAAGACACAATTGATGAAAGAATTGTAAAAGCTTTACGTAATAAAGTTAATATTGCTAATACAATTATGGATGAAGACTTTAGAGAGTGGATCTAAAACCACCCTTTATCAAATAACATCTCCAATAATAAAAGTGCAACAGCCCCCACTGTTGCTAACAATGCCCAATAGATCTTGTCTATCTTACCGCCCAAATCGTGAATACCGTCATGCATATGTTTCATATCTTTTTTGATACCAGTTATATATCCGTAAATAGCGAGTAAATGTTCTCTTGTATTTTTTGGTCTTAATTTATCACCGTTAGGCATTATGCTAATCCTCTTTGTCTTAATCTAATTTGTTTTTCTTCTTCAGAGAATAATTCATTCTCTATAGGTGTTAAACCCTGATTCATGTTGCCTGTTGCCGGAAGCGCTGCTGTTTGTACCACGTTTATATTTGGCATAGGTTGTGGTGGTAATGACCCTAATGTTGGATCTTTAAATTGTATTTCTTCATCTACTTCTTCTATTCCAAAGTCTGATGGTTTAAACTTCCATGATTCAGATAAATTAGCTCCAGAAAATTCTTGAATCATTTCTACAATTACAGGTAAAGCTTCTTGAAAAGGATCTTCGTATGCAGGGTTAGCTTCTCTAAACTCTTCTGCTTTTCTAGCAAATTTTTCTACAATATTTTGTGAAGGTGTGTAAGGCCTAAAATCACCACCAAACAAAGCTCCATATTCTCTTTTAGATATACCCCTGTCTTCAAATACTGCTGCTAATTCAGAATCATCTACATCAAATTTATTTGCTGCTTTTAAATCTAAATGCATTTTTTGTTGTGAATTAAATAATGATCTGTTTGCTATAAAGAACTGTCTTATAACTTCTTTTGCAGTGCTTGGTGAAGATAATAATCTTGTATCACCACCTGTAAATTCTCTTACACCGTTTCTAGAAGATTTATCCAATTCAGTAATTTTAAAATTTAATCCTTTTATAGGATCTATTTTAATTAATCTCCATCCTAATAGACCAGGTAATTCTTTTTCTAAATCATATATTTCTCCTTTTGGATCAGGTAGTCCTCTTGCTGCATAGTATATTCTAGACAGCTGTGATTTAGAAAATGGAACTTGTGTTTCTAATAAGTGTTCCATAATTATTCTTGCTTTGTCTGGAACAGGTGTTTCTTTTGTGTATAATTTTTTACCTGTATCAGTTACACCACCTCTTGCAACAATATCTATAATAGCTTCAGGTGCAATAGACTCTGATGTAAATGGTTCTATTGCTCTACTAAATGCCTTAGATATACCTGTAATAAATCCATTTATAAGTTGATCATCAGTTTCAATGCCTTCTTGAACTGATCTTAACATTGTTCTAAATGGCTGTTCTAAATAATCATATGCATTGTTGTTACTCCAGTTTTGATAGTAATACGTTCTTTTACCATTTTCATCTTCTTCGTAAGAAATAAATTTCTTATCACCTTGTTCGTAAGGTGCAACCCATCTTTCAAGAGCTGCTTCTTGTGCATCTGTTGTACCATTTATAAATTTAAACGATGCACCTAAACCAACTCCTATTGATCCAAACGCAGCTGCAGATCCCATTAATCTTTTAAACCCAATTCCATATAAAGGATTGTCATTTTTAACCAAACCTTTACCTATTTCAAAAACAACTGGTGACATGTTTGACCCTCTTGTAGGTTTAGAGTGTCTCATTTCTTTTATTATTCTGCTACCTATACCAACTGCACTATTCATGATTGCAGTTGGAAAAGATGCGAAGTTACCAAAAGGTGTAGATCTTAAACCTTTTACTATATCAGATACGTATGCATAGTTTGGCACAGTGTTTCTTACAATGTTAGCTGCTTCCTCTTCTAATTGTTCATTAGTTTTTTTAATACCAGCTTTTAAATAAGCTTCACCTAATCTTTCTTTTTCTACCCAATAGTTATAAATTTTGTAAACATCATCTTCAGCTGTATATAAATCTATCGCTGGTTTAGTTGCTCTAGATAATCTTTGTAGCATTCTTTTAAATGCATTAGTTGAAAAACCACCGTCAGGATTTAATTCAATGTCTTTTAACAAAGCTTGATAGTCTCCCATTTTTGTTTGCGTGTTTACAACACCTAACTCTAATAGTCTTCTATATTCAGCCATTGCTTCTGGTGATCTAACACCCAACTGAACCGACTTACGTGCCTTATTCATTGCTTTTACAACTAATGCAGGATTTGTAAATAATGTTCCGTTAGCAACAGAGAAAGCAGACGCAGATAAAAAGTTTCTTATGTGTGTAGTTGGTGATAGAACTGTTTTTGCAATTTGTGCTCCAGCTTTTGGATATAAAAATATATACTTGTAAGCATCAGCTACTTTACCTTCTCGTATGAAAAAATTACTAAGTTTATTTACTGCTTCGAAAGAATCAGCTATCTCTTGTGTTGTATGTAATCCTTTTAGTCTGTTTACAAGAACTCCATTCTTGAACATACCCTCTAATGTTTCATCTAAAGATACAATTTTATTTAAACCACCGGCTCCAAGTTGTTTGATAGCTTCGTTTTTATCTGCATAAAAAAGTTTTCTAGTCCCTGTTTCCAGAGCCTTGTCGTTTGCTTCTAATACATCATCAATAAATTGTGATCTTCTTGCAAGGTTAGATAACAATCCAATTCCACTATAAATAGATTCTCTTGCATCGTCTACTTCACCAAATAATTCCCTAAATGCTTTACTACCTTTACCTATAATCTCAGTAGCAGGGTCACCATTTTTATTTTTTTTACTTAACATTTGCACAAAGTTTTTTCTAACATCTGGTGTCTTTGCACCTATAGTTAGATCAGTCATTTTAAACGATGGTAGCTGTGTTTTAGGTGTAAATTTAATTGCACTGTCAAGTATTTCGTTTACTCTGTACGATAATTCATCATCAGATAGTTCTCTTCCGTGTTTTTGTCCGTGTCTTTTTAATATTTCTTTTACATTATTTATAGACTGATCAGTTGGTTTGTACCCTGTTAATGCATCTACGTATGGGTTTTGAAATATTTTATATGTGCCACCTAACATAATTTTTAATCTGTCACCCATTAGACCAGATAGTTTTCTTACATCTTTTGGTAATGTAACAGCAGCTGTACTACCCTCTTTAATAGTTTCAACTAAATTTACAAACTTTTGTCTAGAATTATAGATTGCATCAAAAACTCTTTGACGTGCTTTTACGTCTAAACCACCATTAGCCATTTTTCTTTGTAACTTTTTAGCAATAGCAGTGTCGCCTAATTTTTTAGACATATCTCCTTCAAACATTAAAGTTTTTAAATCTTTGTAAAATTCTGCTTGTTGTTTTTGATAATCTTCTCTTAGACCTTTGTTAAATAAAGTTTTAACACTTGGAAACATCTTACCGACTTCATTGTCTATTCTTTTTACTTGTTCCATTGCAAAGTTAGCGTCAGCAGCTTTTCTAGCATTCTCTTGATTTTTAGCTAAAAACATAGCTTCAGGTTTAGTTGAAGTAGGTCTTAAAGCTCCTGCTATTTGATCTATCCTTTTGTTTATTTTAGAAGAGCTAAAAGCTAGATCTTTTCCAAACTTACCAACCTTACCCACTAGTTTAGTTGCACCATATACAAATGGAAAATATAAAACTGAATCTGCACCAAACTTAACTCTGTTTAAAAGTTTTCTTGCTGCATCTTCTTTTGGATCAGCTGATTCTTCTGTATCTAATTGTGTTGGACCAATTTGAAATGCATCACCAAACGTTCCTATTTTTTCTGCATCACCTACAAATACTTCACCAGCTGCACCACCAACCACTGCTGCTCCAAATCTTGCAGCTCTTGCTTTGTCATTTAATTTATAAACTTGTTGCATACCTTTACGTACGTTTTTACCTTTTAAATTTACATACGTTCCAGCCTTTCTTGCTTGTAATGCTTTGGTTGCTAATTTAGATGCAACCTTTGCACCTATACCTGCAGGCACACCTATTTGTATTAATGCTTCTACAATTTTACCAGCAGCTTTTTGTTCTGCTATTTCTTCAAATGGATTTATTTTATCAAAAAATTGTTCTACTTGTGCTGCTGCATTTTGTGATATACCTGTTGCATCCATTAACTCTGCACCTAACGATACAAAGCCTTCAGGTATTTTTAATACACCTGATGCAACACCTGCAAGCCCAGCTTCTAGTTGTGATATCTCATTATCGTCTTCAGCTTCAGGAGTTAGATCAATATAATCTTCTATTTCTCCTTTAGCTAGCTTCTTTTTGGTAGGGAAGTTTTTTGTTGGGTCGTATGTTGCCATTTAACCCTCCTATTCTAATGGTATTTCTCTTAATTTTTTACCTGAGTATGGATCGTATTCAATTAATATGTTTTGTTCCGGATCTCTTTCATATAATCTTTTAGTGTCGGGTTTAAAGTAAATACCACCTGGAATCATTTCATCAAATCTATATTCTCTTGATTTACCTTTTTTCTGATTAGGTAAAACACCTATAAAACCACCTTTTAAATCATCATTTTGTCTAATTGATGGTCCAATGTATGCAGCAAATTCTGCAAATGCTTCAGGATACTCTTGTTGAATTGTAGTAATATAACCAGCAGCTTTTGGATCAGTGTATTTTTGTAAAGTTTCAAAATAAATTCTTTCAGGTGAATAATCTTTTTGTAAAGTAGATGTATCTGTTTGAGTATCTCTTTTTAATTGTCTATCCAATTCACTTTGACCTGCTTCAAAAGTTTGTTTTCTACCTAACATATCTAAATCAAAAGCTTGATCCTCTGCTCTTAATTTATCTTCTCGTTCTATAGCCTCTCTTCTTTTTTTCTCATCCATATCTATTTCTAAACCAGCTAATTCAGCTGATCTAGCGGCAGATCTTTGACCTTCCATAGTTTTAAATGCTTGACCTACTGCAGGTTCAAAAGCTCTTGCTAAATTACCTAGTGTTCCGCCACCACCTGTTTCAGATAATCCTCTTAGGCCACCAGATATTAATAACTGTGCAATAGGATCAACAGCAGGTGTTGAATACTTTTTCATTATTTCATCAAACTGTTGTCTGTATGTACCGTTTTGAAAGTTTGATCTCATACCAGAAGTAATGCCGCCACCGACTTCACCTCCTCTTCTAAACATAGGTCTTTTTAAAGTTTTCACTAAAACAATCCTCCTGTAGGGCCTTGTAATAATCTATAGATACCAGCTAATGTAGAACCTGCACTTAGTCCAGTCTGTACTGCACCTGGTGTAGGCATTTCAGTTTGTCTAGTTTGACCAGGATATCCTGCAATTAAACTTGTAACTCCAGAACCATATTGTTGTGCAGCTGTTAAAGGTTGATTTAATTGTTGTTGAGCTAATTGTTGTTGTGCAGATCTAACTGCTTGAGCTTGTGCTTGATTTAATCCACCAAGAGTAGATAAAGCTCCAACATCTTGACCTAAAAATGCTTGTTGTGCACCACCTAATCTTAACTGATCAGAAGCTAATTCTCTTTGTTGACCAAAAGCTTGACTAGCTAATTGTTGTGCCTGTTGAAATCCTTGTTGTCTCAACTGTGCTTCTAACGCAGCTCTGTTTCTAGCTTGACCAGATAAAAATTCTGCTTCTTGTACACCTTGTCTTGCACCACCAAACGCTCCTCTATTTATAGCTTGTGCTGCTATAGAAGGTATGCCTGCTTGTGTTTGTCTATCAAACTCTGCAAGAGTTGTGTCAATTACATCTTGTTGATATGGAGAAGTAAATTGTTGATATGCAGTTGGACCTGTAAGCCCTGCTGCCTGTTGCTGTGCAGCTTGTGCTCCTTGTAAAAAAGGTTGATAGCCACCAATACCTGAAAGAGCTAATGCTTCAGCTTGTTTTTGACGTATGTCTTGATCAGCTACAAATTGTGGACCAAATGCTTGAGATAAATCAGCAGCTTTAAATTGACCAACTGCTTTCTGTAAATCNTCTAAATAAGTTTTACCTGCTGCNTCTATNAACGGCGCTGGTATTACTTGTGTTTGTTGAACTGCCATTAAACTCTTCCTCCGTTTTCTAATGTTTTCATCATACTGTACATACGTTCTGCACCTTTGTTGACATCACCGTCACCCATTCCTCTTACAGCGTCCGCTGTAAATACAAATTCGTTATTTGACAACATTGCTGGAATGTCATCTGCCTTTTCTTTTACACCAACTGGAGGAATAAATCCACCTGTTTCTCTAAGGTCTAATTCAGTTATTCCTGCAGGGTTTTCATTTAATGGTAGACCCATGATGCCTGATGCNTGCATCGCGTTTCTTTCTGGATTATCCGGACCCATTGCAAAACCCATTCTACCACCTTCTGCTACATTTGCTCTTACAAATGCTTGTACTTCCTCATCAGAAGCATTTTGATTTAAATTTTTATAACCTCTTTCTAATAAAGCTGCTAGTTTATTTTTGTCCTGTCCAATTGCTTCTACTTCGTCTTCTTGAACACCTGCTGCCGCTAATACAGCTGGGACAGTTAATGAAAGTGCTTTACCAAACCCTGTTAAACCGGCTCCACCGCCTCCTGTTATACCAAGCTTACCTAATATTCCAGGAGTAGACATGGCAGTTCCACCACCAGATCCTATCAAAGCTGTTTTTAAACCAGCTAGACCACCCATATTACTAAAAACTCCTCCTAGTGTAGATGCTCCACCAGGTATTAATGCAGGTGCAAAGTATAATGCTGCAGCTTTACCTATAGGTGATTTAGCTATCTTCTTAACAGTCTTACCTATGGATTTAACTAGGCTTCCTAAGCCATATAATTGTCTGGGCATTTGTCCTCGTGATATTGTCATATATTAATTAAACTAGTTTAGGGCAGGTATATTTCCTGTAGTATCGCAGTTTATTTGATTTTTTCGCTATCGTCAACACGTTTTAAAGACTGTAATTCATCTAAGAAACGACCACAATAAGAGTGCTCTCCAACATGTGTTATATAGTCAGACACATAAGCAAATACTTCACCACCCATATCTNTCCATCTTTGACAAAAACCAAAATCTTCACCATAATATCTTTTAGTTTTTGAGTCATGTAGAGTATCAAATAAATTATAAAAATTAGGTTTCTTTTCTTCTTTTCCATTTATCATAGTTGGTTGATATATTTCTAGTTCTGGATGTTTTTCTATCATCTTTGTAAGAACATGTCTTTTTATTAACATACATCCTGTAGGGACNTGAGTTGCTTCCATAAGACCATTGTCTACTGTTATGCTATTTTTATCTTTTACTTTTAAAGGAAACATATATCCAGACTTTACAACATCACCTTTTTTTCTAATCATTTCATGTTTTTCTGTTAGTGTTCTCCATATTTTATTTTCATCAATTGTCTTCATTGGATATGGACATGCTATTACATCTTTATCTGTTTCAATCATTTTAATAATTGTTTTATATTCAAAATCAATATCTGAATCTATAAACAATAGATATTCATATTTGTGTTCATGACTAATAAAATCCGCTACACATAGGTTTCTACCTTGTGTAACTAATGATGATTTCAATAATGTAAAACTAACTAATATATTATTTTGTAAACATTGTTGTTGAAACTTTAATACAGATTGAGTGTAGTGCATTGATACTTCAGAGTGACATGGTGTGCATACCATTATTTTATATTTAGGTTTACTGTCTAAATTTATTTCAGTAACAACACTTCCTGTTTTTACAGTTTGATAAGTATCTTTATTTGATTCTTCTTTTTTATCAAACCATATCGGTTCATTGTTTTGCATCAATTGCTCCTTGTAAAAATCGTGTCCAGGCAAGACCTTGTTTGTTCCAGTTATAATATTTATTTGTATATTTAATTTGAAATTTTAAATGTTCATTTACTTCCTCACTATTCAATGATTCTGCAGCTGCATCTATAGCCTTAGCAAATTTATTGGAAAGTATTCTAAGATTATCTGTGTAAGGAATATAGATAGGAAACTCTGCACCTGTTTCAAACAATGCACCAAGATTTGTTGTTATAGAATACAAACCTGCAGCCATACATTCTAGTAAAGATATACACGATGTTTCTTCAAATGTACTAGGATATACATACATTCTATAATCTTTTAGATGTTCTCTTATATATTCATTTGGTTTGTATCCAATATAATTTACATTCGGTATTGCATCTGCTTGTTCGTAAAGTGTTTGATAATATCTATCATTCTGTTCGTAAAAATCTTTTCCATATACTTCTGTTGATGAATATACATCTAGTGTAATCAAAGGATTTTTTACTAACTGCATTGCACCTAATAAAACATTTAACCCTCTCCATGGCGTGTTCTGATGTATTATTTTAATTGCTTCTCCTTTTTTATATGTTGTTGCTACAGGTTCTATTTTTTCTACACCATTTTTTATAACAACACATTTTTCTGTAGGTAATTTAAAATACGTTCTAAATTTTTCATATGTCCAATGACTGTTAAATACATACCAATCATACTTGTGATGATTAGATTTATCTTGAAACCATGGTGCTAAATTTGGTTGATCATAAGAATTTTTTTGCCAAAGTATATTTACCTTAGTTGGATGCAATGGAATCTTTTCAGGTATTGATGTGCATATCTCTACTTGATTTAATACTGCAGGATCTACATGCTTACGTAAAAATTCAAATTGTAATTCTGTGCCACCTTTAGGTGTTTGATTTCTTATTATCATTCATGACTTTCTGAAATACTTGTAGACCTTTGTTGGTAACTTGAACTGTAACATCTTGTACAATGTCGGGCCCTTCTACTTTTTCTTTATACACTTCTCCTGTCTTAGTATTTCTATAAGTTGTTATTGTTGTACACTCTATTTTCGGTATGTCTTTATCCATTTTCTTGCGATCTATCTATTAAAGCATAACTAATCAGACCTTGTATTGCATTACCGCCTGTAGCTGCTTGCACAGTTATAGCATCTCCTGCTTCTAAATTCAAGCCTTGAGGTGTGGCATTTACTTGTGTTTTAGCTGCTAGATCATCTCTAAAAAATTCATACTCTGCACTTGAATCAGATGAGTCAACAAAATTCATATTTACTAAAATAGCTGATGACGCATCGTTGTTTGCACAATAAACACTTTTAACTATAGCAGTTGCATCAGTAGGACATGTAAACACTGTAGTTTTAGTTGTACCAGATTGTTTAAAACCCTGGTTTTTATATCTTATTGTCATGATAAAAAATAATTAAAAGCTTCTTGTTCGTTTTTTAATTCTTGTTGAAAAGAAAAATTTAATTCGTTTTTGATTGTATCAACTGCACGAAGAATCTGTCTTTGATTTTCAACATCGTATTCTTGTTTAGGTTCAGGTATGTATGAAGTTATTCTAGCCATTAACTTAACATTAATTCTTCTAATAATTCTTGTTCTCTTTTTCTCTTTTGCTCTTCTTTATCAAGAGCTTCATCAATCTTTAAATTTGGATTTAATAATTTTTCTAAAAGAGTTCTATTATCTATAACTGGTTTAGCGTCTGCCATAGCGCCTGTAAAAAATTTATCTTGTGATTGAGGCGTGTCTAACACTTCTATAAAACCTGTGTTTTCTGGTCCTACTCTGTTCCTAATTGATCCCAGTCCTTCATTAACTCCTGCCATATCATATGTTGAACTTGGCACAGTAAAATAATTAACTCCCGCCCTATCATATGTTGAACTTGGCACAGTAAAATAATTAACTCCCGCCCTATCATATGATGAACCTGGTACAGTGGTGTCACCAAAATTTAAACTATTTATTCCTTCGTTTTGTGGAACGAAATCTGGAGCACCTTCTTCTAGATTACTAAAATCAAGATCTGGTCTTAGATCAGCTGCAGTATTTGGAGTGATACCCATTTGTGATTTTAAAGCAGCAAGTCTTTCATCTAAATCAGTTTGACTATAATCTCCATCAGAATATTTTCTAGCTAAAGTATTTTCTATAGTTTTAATTCTATTAAGATTAATTCTGTTTTGTCTAGCTTGTTCGTATTCTGCTTGGGTCTCATATCCTGTTAATCTTTTTCTTGTTTCTGGATTGTTTAACATTTGAAAATAAGAAAGAGGATTTAAAAAACTAAGTAATTTTTTTAAAGGATTTTGTTTAGATCCACCTGTACTTACAACATCGTCTACAGTTTTCTTTTTCTTTGTAGGAGGTACAAAAGGAGTATCGTCATTTCGATTATCACGAACTGTAGGTGGACGATTTAAAGTAGTTAGAGGTGTATCTCCAAGTGTAGCACTACCTGCACCAACATTTACTGTTTGTTGTAAATCAGCTGGCACTCCAAATTGTGACGCATCAGCTCCACCTTTAAGTCCTACACGTCCTTGTTTATATAAACCTTTATCTATCATTATCTTCTACCATCCGGTTGTGCATCAAGTCTTAGAGTTCCGTATCTCCAAGTTTCACCTGTGCCATCGTTTTCTATTCTTAATGCTACAAGTCTTCCTCTTGCACGCGTATCTATTTTATCAGTAGAAGACGTGATTGTAAAGGGTCCTAGTGGTGAACTAGATGCTGTGTTGTTTGGATAATCATTTAGTAATAGTGTGATCTTAGTGTTACCTGTTTGTACAGCAAAATCAGGTATAAATCTTTTAACAGACATAAAGAACTCACCATCTCCTTTGTAGTTTACCATTCCTGTAGCCTGACCCAATGCGCTTCTACTAGATGTAATATCGTAGTCACCAGATTTAATAAATGCTGCAATCGCAGTTGTGCCTGAACTATTTACTTGATCAGTTCCTACTTCATGAGCATAGTAAGTTGATGCTCCAAATCTATTTGTAATACCTTGAATATCAGGAAATACTGGTGTTGCAGTTTTATTATATTCAGTTGCATATGGCACATCGAATACACCTGTATCNACATAACTTGTTCTTGCTAATGATCCTGTAGTCCAAACTTGTTCTCCATAATTATATGTAACAACTCTATCTATTTGCTCTGATCCTGATTTTGGATAGAACCAGTTTACTTCATTAAATAATGTATTATGTTCTGCATAGACAATNTCAGTTGCATTAAAATTAATTCCTAAATTATCTGCATCAGTGCTGAATACAAAGTCTTCTACCAAACAAGGTAATGATTTAACTGTACCATCAAATGCAAAAAATCCACCTTCACCTGACATCCAGAATACAATACCATCAGAATAACTTAAAGCATTCTGACCAATCAATCCACAGTTTGTACCAACTTGTTTTACAGAAAAAGTAAATGGTGGACCAACAAATTGAATTACATAGGCAGAGCTATCTGTTAAAACTAAAGTATAATCTTTACCGGATACAGCACCTACAATTTTATTACCTTTATCTAATCTAAAACTACCTGCAGTGTTGGTGGCTGTCGGTGTATATGTATTTAAATCTTCTTGATTTGAAAATCTTATAAACAATGGATCAACAGTTGTAGAATCACCAATAGTTGTTTCAGTTCCAAAATGAAACAAATGCCTATCTCTGTCTGACACTTGTGTTAATCTAGATGACGTAGGATTGTTTGACGTAGAAAAATTTGTAGTTGTTGTTGAAGCTCTAACTGATCTTGCGCCTGATGCACCTGCGTTCCATGTAAATGTTTTACCACCGGTGATAGTTGCAACCAGCACTTCTCCAAAATTATCAAGACTCCAGAGGCCTGGTTCCAGAATTACGTCACTAGTTGTTCTTTCAGTTCCCCACGTGGATGTGCTCCAAGTATCTGTGCCCCAACCATAACCAGCTGTTTGAAATGTAGGACCAACTGATTCATAAGGATTAACTGTTGCAGAACCTGCAGTTGACATTCCTGATCCNGATTCTACTGACGCCATTGTAATTGTAAAACTGTTTGTGCTAGCTGTTACAACTTCATAAGGTGTGCCTGTGAAATCAGCTGTTGCATATCCTGTAGCACCACCTCCAGGTAGTGACACAGAAGTAAACGTAAAATATCGTCCAGCCGATAAACCATGAGATGTTTTATTTACAGTTACAGTTGCTGATCCATTTGAAGATGTAAATGTGAATCCAGTTATAGCTGTAGCTAGTGGAGATATATCATAAAAGTCATTTCCATAATATAAGAATAACCCTTGTGATGTTCCTATCGCTGCATATTTTTCACCTGCAATACTTGTCCAGCTATGCTGGGCACGTGCTGCTCCAGGTAATGTTAAACTAGCTGCAGTAAGTTGATTCCAACCACCTATCTTTTCTGGTAATCCATATCTAAATCTAACAAAATCACCATCTACCCATTGAGACTCAGCTCCTGAGTCTGTAATCATCTTGTTAAAACCAGGCTTGAAATTTAATTTTTGTAGCATATAAAGTGTTATATAATACTTATGAAAATAATGAAAGCGAGAATAATCTGGTTTCCCGAACGTCTATCCTACATAAATTTTGATACTTTACAAGATAAAATAGAGTGGGATCAAAATCACCTTAATACTGTCAGAGAGTTTATGAAAAAAGATGGCCTTATATTTCCTGCTGTTTTTAAAGACGAAGAAATACATTGTGGTCACTACAGATTTAAAATAGCAAAAGAAATGGGATACGATGGCATTGAAGCTTATAAAGTAGATACATTTAAAGAGGCTTTAGATTTGACTAATTTTACTGAATTGTGTTATAAGCATTACAAAGAATTAAAAGAAAAAAAGTATGTCTGATATATTACTCACCGATGGTATAGTTAAAATTAAAAACATGTTTGATCCAAACGTTTCAAAATTAATTCAAAAATATACAGATAAAAAAGCAAAGGAACAGATGGAGACTGTAGGAAGAAAAGATTTTTTGTCTCAAAGAAANGTCTTAGGTTATCATTTAGGAAGAAGCACCCCATCCGATATTTGGATATATAATTTAATTCGTAATGAAATAACTAGATTGTATCTTTATTACAAAGCAAAATTTCCTTTGTCTACAAACATACAGATAAATCAAATAGATCTTTTAAAATATAAAAAAGGTGGTTTCTATAAACATCATACAGATGATAGTTCAACAACTCCAAGAAAAGTAAGTATCATAATTAATCTAAATGATGACTTTGAAGGTGGTGAATTAAATTTTTACGATCAAAAACAAAATGTTATAGAACAAGTAAAACCTTTTAAAAATAGTATAACATTTTTCCCTAGCACTTATTTATATCCACACTCAGTGGAACCTGTTAAGAAAGGAGTAAGATATAGTATAGTATCATGGCTGAATTAGATTGGATTAAAAAAGGTTACAAGATAATAGATAATTTTTTTACAAAAGAAGAATTAGAAATATTACAATTTTATACTCTTAAAAAACTAGAAGATGATAAGACTTATTTAGTTGATCCTGACACAGAGTCTCCAGGATGGTATAAAGATGCATTAGCTTCTACGTTTTTACATTTAAAAAAACCTTTGGTAGAAAAAGCTTCTGGGTACAAACTTTTTCCTACATACACCTATTGGAGATATTATTGTTTTGGCGGACAATTAACTAAACATACCGATAGACCTTCTTGCGAAATAAGTATAACAGCTAATATAAAAAGTAATGATAAGTGGCCAATTGTTGTTGAAGGTAGATCGATAGATTTGAAAGAAGGACAGGCTGTGTTATATCTTGGCTGTATTGCAGAACATTGGAGACCAGGAAAATATAAGGGAGAAGGTATGGCTCAAGTTTTTTTACATTATGTTAATGTAGATGGACCTTTTGCTCATCACAATAATGACTATTATTTTTATGCAACAGATAATATATCTTCAAAAGATGATGAGAAAAAAATAAGAGAGTTGAAAAAAAAATTTAAGGAGAATAATAAATAATATGTATGAGTCATTAAAAGAAGCAACTAAATTTCATGCGGCCAATCAAGAAAATTGGTGCGGAGAAGCATTAGCTGAATATAAACATGAGGTTTTTGGTATTATTAAAGAAAAAAATGTTAAATCTATTTTAGACTACGGATGTGGAAAAGCTAAATTTCACAGTATACTTTTTAATAATTCAAAAATTCCAGGTTCTCCAACTGTAAATATTGTTGGATATGATCCAGCATTTGCACAATACTCTCAAAAACCAACTGGTGATTTTGATTTAATTTTATGTGTGGATGTTATGGAACACGTGCAAGAAGATAAAGTAGATGAAGTTTTATCTGATATATTTAATAGTTACAGCGGTCATGTATTTATGACAATTACTTGTTATGAAGCAACTCAAGTTTTATTAAATGGTAAAAACGCTCATTATACTGTTAAAGAACCTGATTGGTGGAAATCAAAATTACAAACATATACTGATAGATGTACTGTTATTTTTCAAACCAAACCAGATAGATCTAAGATTACTATAAATAAAGAAGAATGGAAACCTAACAAAAAAACTTTGGATAAACTAGCAGTAAATCATAAAACGTTAGATGAAACTCAAATAGAAAAAGCAAAACTTTTAAATGACTAATACAAAAAAAGTTAACATGGAACATTTCATAGGTACCTATGATGGATATATACCTGACCATGATTGTGATAAAGCAATAAAATATTTTGAAGATGAGTCTGAAGTAAAAAGAACTTTGAACAGACAGGCAGCTGAAAGAGCATTACCATCTATTAAAAAAGATGAACAACTGTTTTGTGGTAGAAATAATGTTAGAGGTTGGTGGAGAGAATTAAAACCTTTCTTTTATAATTTTGATTTATGTTTAAAACATTATGTAGAGCATTGTGGACTACAAGGATATTATGAAGAAGGTTTACAGTTTACTACTTTTAAAATACAAAAAACTTTACCTACTGAAGGCTATCATATATGGCACATAGAACATGGAGCTGGATTTGATAACGAGCCTAGAGCTTTAGTTTATACTGTTTATTTAAATGATGTTGAAGAAGGTGGAGAAACAGAATTTTTACATTATTCAAAAAGGGTAAAACCTAAAAAAGGCCGTGTTGTTATATTCCCTGCCGGATTTCCATATGTACACAGAGGAAATCCTCCCTTATCTGGAGAAAAATATATTTTAACATCTTGGATGATGTCTAGAGAAAGTAACTGTTAAGATGTATAAGAAGTAGGTCTTGCACCTAATCTAGAAATTTTTTCATCAGAAGTTTCAGGTCTATAAGTTTCTGAACCTGCTGGATCTTCAACAACTTCGTTGTCTGAATCCCAATCCTCTTGAATTTTTGCTAACCATGCAGTATCAAATCTAGTTATAAATTCATTAAAGTTTCCTAGAACAGAAGCATCATAACTTGAATGATCAGTGCCATCCTTGTACTCTACTTGATCATTATCAACATTATCGTCAGTAAATTGTATTGCGTGAATATTTGAAAATTTTGATTGATTCCAAAAAGCGTCGTCATCAATAACTACTACTTTTGGCTCAGAAACTGAAGCATCCCCTGTTTTTTTGTAGACCATTTTATCTTCAAAAACAACTGTCCAGATTCCATGTTTAGTTCCCATAATTTTTCTCCTTATGTTTTAATAATATATACCACAGTTAGGTAAGGTTGCAACACAGAATTAGAATCTCCTGTAAAATTAGCACTCATATTATGTGAGTGTCCGCCTCCACCTCCAGCATTACTAATATTTCCACTTGTAGCATTAGCGATTGTGTTAGTGTTAGCACCAGGAGGATAACCACCTGGTTTACTACCTTGAGCTACCGAGGGACTTTGTGGGTGCCTGTGAGAAGCTATTTGTGGTGTAGATAAAGTATGGCTGGCTAAGTTACCTCCTACATTACCTGTTCCTTGAACTGTATTAGCTCCCCCTGTAGATGCTAAAGCTTTATTTGGTGATTTTCCAACTGGAACATCGTCTTGTAAATCAGGTAAAGTAAAAGTTGTAGATCCGTTTCCTGCTCCATATGTTGTACCAATTACAGAAAATAAATCTGAATAAGTTGATCTTGAGACAGCTGCACCGTTACATTCTAAATATCCTGAGGGAATAGAAGAATCTGTCCAAGGAATAATTAAACCTGTGTTCACAAGTTGTAAATCAGCTAAATTTCCACCGTCAAAATTATATTTAGTTGCTTCGTAGTTTGCCATAGTTTTAAGTTTTAATTATATATATTATTGTTAAATAAGGTTGCAGAACTGACGTTGAGTCTCCTGTAAAGTTAGCAGAAGCGCCATGACTGTGAGAACCACCACCTCCTTGATATCCTGTATATCCTGGTCCACCCCTTGCAAAACTTGAAGGTGTAGGAATAGGTCCAGAAGGTTGTGTTCCTAAATAAGGAACATATATTCCACCTAATCCTGGGCCTGGAGGGTGATCGTGAGTTCCAATTTGAGATGTAGTTAAAGTATGATTGCCTGAGTTACCACTTACGTTTCCAGTTTGTTGAACTGTATTTGCACCGCCAGTAGATGCTAAAGCTTTATTTGGAGATTTACCCACTACCACATTATCTTGTAAGTCAGGTAAATCAAATGTAGTTGATCCATTACCTGCTCCATACGTTGTTCCAATAATAGCAAACAAAGCAGAGTAAGTTGATCTTGAGACAGCTGCACCGTTACATTCTAAAAAACCAGATGGTACACTTCCGTCACTCCAAGGGATAACTGAACCTGTAGAAACACCTACTAATCCTGTTATGTTTGATCCTGAAAAATCGTATTTAGTTGCTTCATAATTTGCCATAATTTTTTCCTATGTTTTTATAATATATAATAAAGTTAAGTATGGTTGTAAAACAGAAGTTGCATCTCCTGAAAAGTTAGCAGATATAGTATGACTGTGAGAAGATCCTCCTGGACTATTTCCATAAACTGCAGCTGGTTGAGTGTGATTTGAGTTTACTGCTCCTCCTGGAATGTTTGCTTGTACTGAAGTAGGTGGACTGTTTTTGGCACCTGTAGTAGGGTGACTGTGAGAAGGCATTTCTGATTCTATCACTGTATGAGAACCAGAGTTACCACCTATATTTCCAGATGAAGCAACTGTGTTTGCTCCACCAGTAGATGCTAAGTTTTTACTTCCAGATTTACTAACTGTAACGTCGTCTTGTAGGTCGGGTAAAGTGAAAGTTGTGGAACCGTTTCCAGCACCATAAGTCGTGCCAATTACTGCGAATAAATCTGCGTAAGTTGATCTTGAGACAGCTGCACCATTACATTCTAAAAAACCAGTAGGAACTGAAGAATCAGTCCAAGGTATTATAAGACCAGTATTAAGACCTTGTATTCCTGTGAGATTTTGACCATCAAAATCGTATCTAGTAGCTTCGTAGTTAGCCATGGATTATTTCTCCCTATATGTCCAACCAGTAGTAGCGTCTCCTGAATAAACTAAACTGAAACCAGCACCTTGTGTATTAACAACGAGGTCTGCTGCAGCGTTAGCAATGTTAGAACTATTTCTACCAACAGTTAAAGCGTTGGTATTAAAATCATATCCTTGGTCAATGAATGATACTTCATCTCCCGTAGCAGGTGATGCAGGTAACGTAATTGTTACAGCTCCACCATTTGTATTTACTAAAAGTTGAGCACCAGCTTGAACTGTTTCATTAGCTGTCACTGCTCTCCAATTTCTTTGCTCAGATAATTTTACAATGTTTGTTCCATCAGAATATAATACATAGTTATTTCCTTCACATAAAAGAACACCTGTTCCTCCTGATGTTTTAAAAGTTAAAGTGTTTCCTGCATGATCACATGCGTTTTGTACATTATAAACTTTTTCAATTGAATCTGGAATAGTAACTATTCTGTTAGCTGCTAAAGTTCCTGTTAATTTAATAACATCATTTTTACCATTTGATAAAGCACCATTAGTAAAAGTTANAGCTCTGTTAGCGTTAGTTAAGTTGAAAGTTGTAAAACCACCGATTGCTTGTTCTAAAATTAATAAGTT
>FUFK010045837.1_pt1 | contig 18859 bp, 21 predicted proteins | sample 1021851 | NCBI WGS metagenome assembly FUFK01 (sample SAMEA51879418, study PRJEB19060) | metagenome
GATTTGTGCATTTTCAAGCAGGTGCACGTCAAGGTCGTCTTTGCTGAGGTTTGTGCTTATCCCTAAATATGTGTTCATTGTTCGTGACCCGTCAGGTGTCACGATAATCATGGAACGGGCTGTTGGTAGTCCTTCCGATGCTGGTTTTACTTCAAAGTGAACTCCGGCAGCGTTGACGTCATGGGCGAAAAATTCGCCTAAATGATCGTCACGTATTTTCCCGATATAGGCGGCTTTGCCACCTAACGAAGCTACTCCGGACATGGTGTTTGCTGCCGAACCTCCAGAGGATTGAACTGTTGGGCTCATCTCGTTGTAGAGGCTTACCGCAGTTTCGGTGTCAATTAAAGCCATTGAGTCCTTGATGAGGTTATGGCTATCTAGAAATTTTTCGTCTTCATGACTGATGACGTCAACGATGGCATTTCCTATACCTACGACATCGTAGAGGGCTTTAGAATCAGTTTGTTTGGTTTCGCCTGCCATAGCCTTAGCTTCGCGATTGATCCTTCATGTGTCCTGATAGGACTAAACTATTCTGAGACTGCACGGCAATAAATTTCATAGTGGAATTGTATCCTCAGATCCGTTTAATAAATGGATATCCATCTTTGCTAAAGCAGAGCTTTGCTAAAAAAGAACTGAGGGAGCCTCAAGTACTCCGCCCTAAGACTCCCTCGTTTACCCCTATACAAACAAGCGTTTATTGACGCTTTGTATAGAGTCCTAACTTAACACAGAAATATTTTGCAGACGAACATTTCAGTTATGAGAGAATTGAAGAGTGGTAATGACAACCAGTAGAAATTGGAACTGGATCTGTAGACACTGGAACAAATTAACTGTTCTTTGCATGCTCCAAGGCGTCTTCCCAACTGACACCTTCGCTTATCATTTGTTTGTATTGCATGACATGTCGGGGGCGGTTAAATCCAAGAATACCCACAAGTTTTCCTTCGCGGCCATATGCTGCTGCGAAGCGTCGTTCCTCGATTGATCCAGTAACAATTTTGACTTCATCAGTTGGTCGAGTTCTGCCCGCTAGTTGAATTTTGCGATCAAATTGGTCGGTCCAAAACCATGGGGTTGGGGCGTATGGTTCTATTTCATTCTCTCCTGCTAACAACCGCCGGGCCGCATACACTCCTTGTTCTACGGCATTATCCCAGTGCTCTACGCGCATTTGTTCGCCAAAAAGCTTGTTGGGCCATCGCGCAACATCTCCAGCGGCGACAATTCTGGGTGCAGCTTGGCAGGTTTCGTCACATACGATTCCATTATCGATAGTAAGTCCACTGTTATCCAGCCATTCAGTATTGGGTCTCACCCCGATACCGACAATGACAACGTCGGCGTCAATTTCTGTTCCGTTCGCGAGAACAACTTTCTCTACTCTGTCATGTCCTTTAAAGGACTCAACTGGTGTGCCCGTGATAACCTCAACTCCGTTATCGCGATGGACATTGGCAGTTACGGTTCCCATCTCATTTCCTAGGACCCGTTCAAAGGGAACTTCTGCTGCTTCTACCATTGTTACGTCAAGTCCGCGCTGGCGAGCTGTCGCAGCAACTTCAGCTCCTATGAACCCTGCTCCAACGACGACTACCTTGTGTGGTGTTTTCTCAAATTCAGAACGGATTGCCATTGCGTCGTCGAGGCCGCGAAGCGTATAAATCCCTTGAAGATCTCCAGCCATCCGAAGCGATATGCATCTTGCTCCTGTTGCAATAATTGCCCCATCGTATGAGATTGTGTGACCGGAGTCTAACAATACTTTGCTTTCAGAAATGTTTAGCTCAGTTGCTCTAGTTCCAAGGTGCCATTCGAATGATAATTCGTCATTTTTTGCGGGACTTGTGAGAGCTACACGGTCTGGTTCCCAATCTCCGGCAAGCACCTGTTTGGATAATGGAGGTCGGTCGTATGGTAGATGCGATTCATCTCCTATGAGATGAATTACTCCGTCAAAACCTTGTGACCGAAGTGTCTCGGCAGCGCGTAGTCCAGCTAATGAAGCCCCTACAACAATGATTTCTTTCAGTTGTCAGCCCTCTGCGATTGCGATTGCCTGCTTGGGGCACCTTTGTGCGGCTTCCTCTACCTGTGCTTTGAGATCCTCACCAGGCTCTTCATTCAGAATGTAGAGGAAGTCGTCATCGCGAACTTCGAAAACTTCTGGCGCTATTTGCATGCAGATAGCGTTGCTTTCACAAAGATCAAAATCAACTTGAATTCGGTAACCCATATGTCCTCCATTGGTAATGGTCTTATTATCATAGTGCAATTTTATTAAGTGGTGCTCAATCAGTTAACCCGATTTCTTCATTTGAGCAACTGAGTTTCTGGGAGCTTCGCTCGAGGACTTTATTCTCGCCGACTTGTATAGATATGGTTCCTTCTACTTCTTTTACTGCATATAGCCAGAGACTTAGTGCTTGACATAACATATCTGCATCTTGGTACCCTGATCCCAGAGATAATTTGCCATTAACTCCTAGTATCTCAATGCCGTTGAATACGACTGTGATCTCAGTGGCCTCGTTCCAATTTTCGTCAACGTAGTTTGATGCGAGGAATAGTTCTAGTTCTTCTTGGATCTCTGTTTGTTTCTCTGAAACGAGGTCTTGCACAACCTCAGTTTCGATATTGCAGTTTTGGGCGTTATACGTCTGAAAGAAATTTTGTGCTTCGATAGCTTCAGGGTCAAATGTTGCTGCAAAGAGTTGGTCAAGTGCTGAAATTTCTGCAACATCTGCTGAAGTATTGCGTATTTTAGTAACTATTTTTTTTACCTCTGAAGGAGCAAGCGTAATAAGGAGATCAAGTTCATCAATTGGCAAATTTGTATCTGGAATACCTAGATCAAGGTTTTTGGCGATTACATCACAATATGCGTTTAGATCACCGTCAGTATTAGTACCGCAAGATGCCATGAAAAGAGTTGCCGCGAGGATTGCTACGAGTAGGGCTAACAATGGTTTCCCAGTTGCTTTGTGAGTTTGGGCAGGCATCAATATCTTATTTCTAGGATGTTGGTTTGTCTTTTCCTACTACCCACATAGCGAAGTATTGTGCTCCTCCTCCATAGGCATGACCCATGGCTTTGCGGGCGCCATCTACTTGATGTTCGCCNGCCATTCCTCTGACTTGTAGGGCTGCTTCAGCGAATCTAATCATTCCGGATGCCCCAATTGGGTTGGAAGACAGAACACCACCTGAGCAATTTATAGGCAGATCGCCACCGTTTAGATGTGTAGCTCCAGACTCTACCAGCTTCCATCCGTCTCCTCTTTCGCAAAAACCCAGACTTTCCAGCCACATTGGTTCATACCAACTAAATGGAACATAGATTTCGGCTACGTCTATCTCTTCTCTTGGGTTTGTGATTCCTGCTTGGTTCCATAAATCAGCTGCACATTCTCTACTTGCTTGAGGATTTACCTCATCACGGCCAGGAAAATTGTTCGCCTCGCTTCTCATAGCTCCGGCATGTATCCAGGCTGGGTTCATTGATTTTTCAGCTTCTGTTTCATTTACGATCACCATCGCTGCAGCTCCGTCTGATGATGGGCATGTTTCTGAATATCTGATAGGTTCCCAAAGCATCGGTGATTCTACGACTTGATCAAACGTTAAATCAGGTTGGTGGAGATGCGCGTATGGATTGAGCAGCGCGTGTTGACGATCTTTGAACGCAACCATGCATCCTATGAGTTCAGGTGCTTGAGTTTCTTCCATGTACTGTCGAATGATTGGAGAAAAGTATCCTCCCGCTCCAGCATTGATTGAGACTTGAAAGGGTTGCTTGAGGCTTAGTGCCCACATTGCGTTAGATTCGCTCTGCTTTTCCCATGCAACAGTCAAAACTCGCTCATGCACGCCTGAATGTACCAGTGAGGCAGCTACAAGTGCTGTTGAGCCTCCAACGGAACCTGCCGTGTGGACCCTAAGCATGGGTTTTCCAACAGCCCCAAGAGCTTCCCCTAGGAATATCTCTGGCATCATTACACCTTCAAAAAAGTCAGGTGCTTTGCCCATAACAACAGCATCAATATCTTCCCATTCCATTTCGGCATCTTTAAGAGCACGTTCGGCTGCTTCGCGAACAAGTCCGGGCATTGATACATCGCCGCGAGTCGCGGAAAATTTGGTCATCCCTACACCAACAACTGCTGCTAACTCTCCTCCTGCTGCCACTATTCCTTCTCCCCTGATAGAACACACATCAAATTTTGTTGCATAAGCGGTCCTGAAGTTGCGTGCGCAAGAGTTCGATTAGCTTCTTCATTCCATATAGCACGCGCTGCTTCNGCGATCCGAAGAAGACCTGAAGCCATCAGAGTTTCAGCTTTGATGGGATGGTTTTTGGAGCTTTTTGCTGGATTAAGAGGAAGGTTCAGTTCTTTTCTGAGTAGGACATCATGAACGGTGTAAGCGGTATGTATTTCTGCTAGATCTATTTCTGCTTTATACAGTCCAGCTTTCTCAGCAGCTTTCTTTGCAGAAGGAATAGTAGAGAGATCACGAACACCAAAGTGATGACTATCAATTCTGTGGTCTATACCCGTTATCCATGCTGGCTTCTCACAGAGTTCCTCTGCTTTACCCTCTGCGGCAAGGATCATTGCGACTCCCCCATCAGCATATGTTGGGCAATCAGCTTGGCGGAGCGGGTCAGCTAACATCGGTTGATCAAAATATTGTTCTTTATTTTCTACTGTTCCAGCTCTGACTGCGCAATCAGCTAATTCTTCAGTCGATAGTTCTCCTTTTTCTAGAAGATGTCTGGCTTGAAGGGCTGTGATGGAGTGAGCATCTGGCCAAAGCGGGGCCACGTAATATGGATCTAGTTGCGTAGAAAGAACGTCTTGCAATGATCCAGGTGATGGTTTGCCATATGAGTAAACCAAAGCTGTGTCTATAACTCCCATTTGGAATTTAACCCATGTTTCATAAAGCGCCCATGCCCCATCCATTTCGACATGGCTTTCTGAAATAGGGGGAACAGGTCCGACGGCATCGAGAGTCATGACGAACGAGAATGCTTGACCAGCCAGNAAATCAGAACTACCGGAGCACGTGAAACCTATTTCAGTCTGATCTAAACCAGTTTCTTCTCGAACTTCCGAAATTAATGGCACCATCATTTCAACTTCGTTATCAAGCATCTTTTCTTCTTGTCGGCTTGCTGCAGAGACAATAGCTACCTTACGCATCGGATCCTTCTCCCCTCCGCACGTGCCAACCTCGAACCCCGGCCTCTTCAAATGGCAAGTCTGGCTCACCAGTTGGGCGCCAATACAAAATATTTTCAGCTGTCATCCCGATCTCATCATCTGGTTTCCATACTGCTTCAACTCTCATCCCGATCCGGCATTCTTCAGGCGGGCATTCGGCTACAAGGTTGAGAAATCCAACGTCAGCTCCATCTAGGAATATCCATGCAGAAATGTATGGCAGTTCTAGATCACGACCAGGGATAGGAACATTTGTAACGCAGAACGATCCAATGTGCCCTGTATGGGGCATCTCTACGAATTCTTCACACAGCGCTCCGTATCGTGGGTCAGATCCTCTTGGAGGCACAAGCACTGCGCCATCTACGGGTGAAATAGTNCCGAGTATTCTTTTGTTNGCGAATTCACGCAAATAGGTTTGGGCTGCCACGCCAGGTGTGAATGTATATTCCATTTTGATTGGTGTTCGTACTGATTGAACTTGCTCAAGATCTTTAATTGATGATGGAACGGTGATCTCAGGCATTGTTTTCCTTCTCTGGGACAAAACCTTCAATGTCTTGAATATGTCCTTCTGTTTCGTTTTTCCATTTAATTGAGACTCTCATCCCAGTTTTCATAAGATCTGAGTTTTCTACAAGAACTGCGTGGAGGAAAGGCGTGTCTGACCCGTCAAGTAGAATCATTGCTAATGCGTGAGGAGTANTCCATGGAGATTGGTCTCGTGGATCTTGAACCCATGTCCACGTTGTAACTTCTCCAGTTTGACCGACTTCAACCATTTCAGTTAACGCTTTGGAGGTTACGGGATCGTATTCGGTCGGTGGTACAAGAACGGTTCCGTCCTCTCTTTTGATACCGAGCATAATCTTTTCTCGTAATCCGGTCATAAATGCCCCGATCACGGGACCAGTTGTTCGCGTAAAGGGGTATTCCAGTACTATTGGGGCACTCAGTCGTTCTTCAGGATGCACTTGATTTCCTTTGCTTAGAACGGACTAGAATTCTATTACTTGACGAATGACTTCACCGTTTCGAACAGCCTCTAGAGCTGGATTGATCTCGTCAATCTTTATTCGTCGTGTAATCATTCCTTCTAGGTCAAGTTGTCCTTGTTTATAGAGTCGAAGCAGTTTATGGAAATCACTTCTCACGTCTGTTCCGCCATAATATGAGCCCACGAGAGTTTTTTCCATAAAGAATAATTCAAATGCGCTAAATTCAACCATTTCTTCGGCTCTTCCGACGCCGACTATGCATGCGGTTCCCCCGCGCCGGATGGCGTCGTAGGAAGCGCGCATTGTTAGCGGCCTACCTATGCATTCCAAGGCAAAATCAAAACCGTCGCCACCAGTAATTTCTAACTTTGCGGCATCAACGTCTTCTGGCTTGACAGCGTGGGTGGCTCCGAATCTGCGAGCGTCATTAAGCTTTTCATCATTGAGGTCTACGGCGACGATCTCTGCGGCCCCAGCTATGCGTGCGCCTTGAATAGCAGCGATACCTACGCCACCAGCGCCATAGACAATGACTGATGATCCGGGCGTTACTTTAGCAGTATTTAATGCTGCTCCAGCTCCAGTCATCACACCGCAACCGATTAGCGAGGCAATATCCAATGGGATGTCAGGATCTATTTTTACAACTGCTTGTTTCGGAAGGAGCGTTTTCTCAGCAAAGGTTCCNGNACCTGCCATNGCATGAACGTCAACATCACCTTCTCTGAAGTGTGGAATCATCATTGATCCGAATTGNACTGTCATACATAGATTCGGGCTTGAGTGGTCTATACANAATTTGCATCCACCACAGGGAGGGGACCATACAACGATGACGTGGTCTCCGACGGCGACTTCAGTAACATTTTCACCGACTTCTTCAATGATTCCTGCCCCCTCATGCCCTAGTACTGCTGGGGCGGGCTGAGGTATTGTCCCATTCATTGCTGAAACATCTGAGTGGCAGACACCGGTATGAGTGATTTTGACTATAACGTCATCTGGACCCGGGTCATTGACTTGAATCGTATCTGTTACCTCTAGATCATTATCGCCGGTATTGCGTAAAACTGCAGCGAGCATAGTGGACTCCCATCTCTTTCTCCTTTACGAAAATAGGCGGGTTGAGNGCAATTGTAAAACTATTGCTTGAATAACTGACAGGATTCTCAAAGCTCTACTATGNGATGATGGATNAGTTTCCTCNGAGAGCTAGTAAGCCCTATTCATTGCTTTGGAGAGGATTGATCAAGTCTTGCCCGGTTTGTGGGGAACGTCAGCTATTCAGTAAGTGGGTGAAAATGGTTGAGCGATGTCCAAAGTGTAATCTTCGATTTGAAAGAATTGAAGGGCATTGGGTCGGTGCTGTNGGCNTGAACACTATCTTNTCTTTTNCTCTTCTGTTTCTGGGACTGNCGATTNTTTTCTTTGTCACGTATCCAGATATTCCCATGGGAGGATGGGTTTTTGTGTTTGCAGGCGGGTATGGCTTTGTTCCTCTGCTGTTCTATCCAAGTTCGAAAACACTTTGGACAGCTATTGATATTCTTATGCGTCCTCTTGAAGATGAAGATTTCGATGAATCTGTTTAGCGAGTAATGCGTCATTAGAGGTTTGACGTGGATTACTTATCTATCTAGTTTCTCTTTCTGCTAGGTTACTATTTGATGAAAATAGACGTTCTTCTAAGCGGCGATTTAACACAGATGGGTTCACTTTCTGAGGACTTAGCTGGTGCGGGNGCAGATGGCNTATTCACGTATGAGGGGAAGAGCGATGTTTTTTTCCCGNTAGTTCGTGCTGGTGAACTTACTGACTGCATGTTATATACGAATGTTGCTATAGCTATTCCTCGTAGCCCTATGCATCTTGCATATCAGTCATGGGATCTTCAGAGATTATCAGACGGTAGATTTGCTCTAGGTTTGGGCTCCCAGATTCGTCCACATATTGAGAATCGATACGGCAGTGTGTGGGATAGCCCATTAGGACAGATGCGTGAGATCATTGAGGCCACCAAAGCTATTTTCGACAGTTGGCAGNCTCAGTCAAGTCTNNATTTCATTGGGAAATGGACAAGGCATACATTAGCCTCACCCATGCTTACACCCNATCCNTTACCTCAGGGTCCCCCTCCTATTTGGCTAGCTGCTCTCGGCCCAAAAATGACNCAGCTTGCAGGGGAAGTCGCTGACGGGCTTTTNGTGCACCCATTTACGTCTCAGTCGCATCTTGAGACCCACACAATTCCAAATCTTTCTAAAGGGTTAGCGAAACGTTCTGAAGCTTCACAAGATTTTGTTGTGACTGTCGGTGCCATTGTCGGCATCCATGATGGTTCTGAGGCGGGGCGATTAGAGGCTGAAACAATAGTCAGGGGATTACTTGGTTTTTACGGCTCTACACCNGCATATCGGCCTGTTCTTNACAGTCATGGATGGGGGGATTTACAACCTAGGCTTCGTCAATTGACGAAAGAGGGGCGATGGGATCAGCTTGGTACTTTATTTGACGACGCTCAGATTTCTACGTTGTCGGTGATTGGAACTGCTGAAGAAGTGGGCGAAGAACTTCGGAATCGCTTTAGTGGGATTGCTGACCGATTAGCGCTGTCGATCCCTCAAGGCATTCAGCGTTCTGATTTATCTGCTCTCGTTGAGGCGACACGCTCTTAGCGTTGAAAATCAATATCTTTAAATTGGTCTTGTAGAACATTCTTTGTGATTTTTCCCGATGGGTTTCTCGGTATGTTCTCAACAATTTCCAGCTGTTCNGGTATNGCATTTCGTCGCAATCCAGAGTCATTAAGATAGGTTCTCATCAACTCAAGAGTTAACGGAGCAGATTGGTCGCATAGCGCAATGACTGCGCAGGCGCGTTCGCCTGTAGTTTCGTCGGGTAGTCCTATGACAGCAACATCTTGCACTAATTCGTGTTCAAAGAGTAAGTCTTCTACTTCTTTGGCTGAAATATTTTCGCCATGNCGTATGATGACATCTTTTAGTCGGCCTGAGATTACGACATATCCATCTGTGTCGATGATGCCTAAATCGCCGGTACGAAAGTACCCATTTTCATCAAACGCCTCACTGTCCAGTGTTTCGTCTAGGTACCCGAGCATGAGTTGTGGTGCTTTTGCTCTTAGCTCACCTTCCTCACCGGATGGCACAATACTGCCTTCTGCATCAACGGCGATTAATTCAACTCCGGGCATTGCTTGACCTTCGGTTAACGCAAGTTTCTGGTCTGGGTCAGTACTTGCACCCATTGTGAGGATTGGGGCTTCAGTGAGACCCCAGCCTGATACGATTCCGGNCCCNCCTAATTCAGCTTTGACTTCNGAATGTAGTTGGACGGGTTTTGGTGCTCCCCCGCCNGGAAAGTTTTTAACATTTGGGAAAAGCTTCGTTTCTGGTTGTTTGCGTTGAGCTGCGAGGTATGCCATGTGGAATGGGGTGCCGGCTCCNGGATGCGTGCAATTCTCCGATGATAGGAACGCAGTTGTCGTTGAGGGGTCAAATGCTGCATCGCANAGCAANGTNGCGCCACTTTGTAATGCNGTAAACAGCCANGTTAAGCCTCCAATATGGGGGAACGGGAACACTAATGCTGGCCTGTCNCCTTCTTGGACATCTAGGCGTGNNCCCATACTGTCGCCGATCGCAGCTATNGATGCATCTGTGTGCTTTGCGCCTTTNGGATCTGCTGTCGTTCCTGATGTGTAACATAGCCACCTCAGCTCATCTTTTGCAGGGGCACGATACGGTTGCAGGTTTTCTTTTGGTCCGGATGGGAAATTTTCGGGAGAAACTGCAATATGAGTTAGGTCAGAGATTTCGGACTCTATGTTCTGACCCATTTCTCCAAAGTCGAATCCTCGAAAATCACCNGGGGTGATTAGCATTTTCGCGCCTGCNTGGCGAACGCAGAAGCTAACTTCTCTTTCTCGGTATATAGCAATGATTGGGTTTTGGATTGCTCCGATACGACTCAACGCCGCTGCCAAGATAACGGTCTCGATCCATGTTGGTAGTTCCCAAGCAACGACGTCCCCTTCATTGATGCCTNGTTCCTGAAGTCCAGCAGCCATTTCTTCAGCTTGGTCTCTGTATTGGAGAAACGTTAGCCTTCGGCCTTGCTCATCAACAAGTATTTCGACGTCGGGGCTGATTTGTGAACGCTGTAGAACGAGGTCCCATAAGTTTTGGTGATCGATTCTCATAATTTTCCCTTTCNTCAGTCCTTAAGGTCTTGGAGCTTTTGCATCATGATTATGCCTCAATCTTGATGTGTGCTTGTAAGTGAGTTTGTTTTTCGTTGAGCCAACCTTTTGAGTCGGCGTATCCAATCATGTTTGCAAATTGTTNTTTCCAATCGGCNTCGTGTTTGTGTTCAACTTGTTGACGTACCCATGCTATGGAAACCCATACATGGTTGTCATCAGCTACAGAAGAGTGGTTACCCATGATAGAAACAATTCGTTTCGGGTCGGCTTCCGGTGATCGAANTTCAAATGAGGTGAGAATGTCAGATTCATGGATGGTTGCAGTATTTTCTGAAGNGCTGATTNGGATAAACATGCGTCTGAGTCTAGATGAAAAATGCGGTGGAGGACTAAATGGATTAATGTGCTGTGATGACTTTAATACAATCTGAAGTAGCGAGCGGTCTTGAATTTCCTGAGGGTCCAATCGTGATGGATGATGGCAGCATTGTTCTCGTTGAAATAGCTGGGCCACGCCTTACGCGCGTGCTGACTGATGGGTCAACTGAGGTTATTGCAGAATGGGATGATCCGGAATCTGCTGGACCTAACGGAGCTGCTGTTGGCCCTGATGGGCATATCTATGTTTGTAATAATGGTGGCTTTGTATGGTCTGAGATCAACGGAATGCAATTTCCGATGAACCGTGAGACCGGTGCGAACCAGTCGGATTCATATGTCACGGGGTCTATTGATCGCGTTAATTTAGCTACTGGTGAAATCGAGAGTATCTACTCAGAGTTTCAAGGTGACCGGCTGTGTGGTCCTAATGACATTGTCTTTGATGTGCATGGCGGATTTTGGTTCACTGACTTAGGGAAGCAACGTAGACGAGAGATTGATAAGGGTGCTGTTTACTATGCGCTTCCTGACGGTTCGTCAATAGAGCGGGTTATTGACAATATTGATCATCCAAATGGGTGTGGTTTATCCCCTGACGGGCGGACATTGTATGTGGCTCAAACAACGACTGGGCGTTTATGGTCTTATGAAATCTCTCAACCGGGAGTCCTAGCTAACGGCAAGGGAGTGTGTGTTGCGAATACGTTAGCTTCTCTTGATTCAATGGCTATTGAAGCTGATGGAACAGTGGTTGTGGCTGCCCTTCGGGATGGTCTTTTGGTTGTTCGACCAGATGGTTCGCATGATTTTTTGCATGTTGACGGACCGTTGATAACAAATGTTGCTTTTAGCCGCGAAGGCGACAATGTCGCATACATCACAGAATCTGCGTTAGGTTCATTGGTTGCTATTGAATGGCCACGGTCTGGTCTTGAGTTAGCCTATTCGTGTTGATTGATTAGTTGCTGTTAACAGATGTGCGGCCTGCAAAAGCCATAAACTGCTCAACAGCATCATCTGACGTGGTTGTACAAGGATCATTAAACCTGCCGGGNCCACGCATGCTTTCAGATCTTGGTTGCATTATTTTGTAGGCTTCTATCGCCATTTCTGATGGAATGCCGTGATCTACGCTGCTGGCGTCAGCTATATCCCATGCGTGTGTGAACGTATCGATCCATATTATGCCCAGGAATTCATCGAGAGTCATGTCGCCAAATGGTGATGCTACTTGCTGGTTCAAATCATCTTGTGTGTACCGTTGCTCTATTTCGTCTTTGAGCTTCGCAATGAAAGTACCGGTTGCTGGTTGGTCACCTTTTGATGAGTCTTCTCTATTGATGTTNTCGACCATAGAAAGAACCATTTCGGCGTGCTCAATTACGTCGATCACGTTCCAACCTTCGCAACAGGTTGTGTCATGGGGTGAAGATTTTTCTACAGCTTCGCTTAAAAGATGAATTGCGTATGCGTACCGCGCTGAATTGTAGGTGGGAAACTTTTGCGTGTGGTGTTCCGGCATGTACATGTTGATGATTTGCTACGCGACTCCTGCAGCAACTTTTGCTTTGCTTGCAATTAGTTTCCCGAGTTCTGATAGTTGCGCTGAACCGCCACCGAGCATGTTCTCTAGTTGTTTTACCCAGAGGAAGTAGCGGTGAACGGGATAATCAATGTCGGCGCCCATGCCTCCATGGAGGTGTTGAACATCGTGTACGACTTGTTGTCCGACTTCTGCGGACCACCATTTCGCTGTGCGGACTTCTTCAGCTGCGGGGTATCCGCTGTCCAGTCTCCACGCTGCTTGCCATAAGACCAGTCGCATTGCATCTGTACCGATGTAACAGTCTGCTGCTCTTTGTGTTACGGCTTGGTTGTGTGAGAGTGGCCTTCCGAATTGTTCTCGTTCGCTTGTGTATTCTGCCATCATTTCTGTTGCCTTTGCACAACAGCCTACTGCCGAGGCAGCTATGGCTGTATGGATGCGCTCAAGAGTCCATGTCAATGCCTGTTTTCCTTCATTGACGGTTCCGAGCAGCTCTGCGTGGTGCTGGTCTAACGTAATTTCGCCGTGCAGTTCCCGATTTGTTGTTGAACTATTTGAGATTGTTATGGATGGTTTATTTGTTGATATGAGGAAGAGAGCGATATCGCCTGCATCGGTTATAGCTGGTGCCACGATGTAGTTTGCAATATTTGCTGCTGGAACTGCAGGCTTTGATCCAGTAAGTGACCATGAGCCGTTTGTTTCTTCAGCTTTGAGCGACGAGCTGTAGGGGTCATTGATACCCCACTCTTGGAATGCGCCAGTGAGGATACATTTTCCTGTTATGACTTCTGGGAGAATCATGTTCTTTTGCTCTGTTGAGCCAAATTCAGCTATTGGAAGTGCGCCCATCGCTAGTGTTTGAAGCAATGGTATAGGAGAGACCGATCGCCCGTGTTCTTCTAGAACGATGCATAGTTCTAGAAGTCCAAATCCAAGCCCACCATATTCTTCAGGGAGNGCNACTCCTAAGAGGTTTGCTTGCGCTAGTTCTTCCCATATTGCCTGATCGAACCTGTCTTCGGTCTTTTCTATTTCTTCAACGCGATCGTAATTTGAGGTGCCTTCGAATATTTGCGCGCTTAGGTCCTTGAGTGCGTTTTGTTCTTCTGAGAAGTCAAAGTTCATCTTTAGCGTTTCCCACGGCTCATGCCGAGACCCATCCATGCGATGATTTCGCGCTGAATTTCGTTAACTCCTCCACCAAAAGTGTTGATTTGTGCTGATCGGCCAGCTGCTTCAAGTTCGCCCCGCAGAACTGCCCCAGGGGTTCCTCCTCTTAGGTGACCTGCTGCTCCGATGACTCCAAGCAGTAGGTGATAGACATCTGCGACGCTTTCTGTTCCATATACTTTGGCTGTCGATGCATGATATGGCTGAAGTGTTCCCGCTTCGACTGCTGTTGTCATTCTCCAGTTCATAAGGTTGAGGGCGTCAAGTTTTGCCTTACATTTCGCAAGGTCCATTTGGACCCATGGAATATCAATAATTCGTGTTTCATCGTCAATATTGGTTGTTGCGGCCCATTCGACGACATCGTCAAACAGTCTGAACGATAAAACGCTTACGGCTGCGAGCCCTACGCGCTCATGATTTAGCTGACTTGCGATGAGTCCCCATCCGCCATGTAGGTCGCCGACTAAATTGCTGTAAGGAACCCGTACTTCGTCGTAGTAGGTTGCTGTCGTTGTGGCTTGGCCAACAGTAACGATCGGGGTGTAGCTGAAACCTGGATCATCGGTGGGCACGATGATGATTGATATTCCTTTATGTTTCTTTGCTTCGTGGTCGGTTCTGCATGCAAGCCATACGTAATCTGCCTCGTTAGCGCCGCTCGTCCACATCTTTTGCCCGTTGATGACCCATTGGTCACCGTCTCTATCAGCTCGGGTTGTGAGCGAAAGGAGGTCAGTTCCTGCGCTTGCTTCGCTATACCCGATAGCGAATGTGATTTCTCCGGAAAGTATTTTAGGGAGAAAGAATTCCTTATGCTCTGCGCTTCCCATTTCCATGAGAGTGGGTCCGACAGTATTCAATGTCACAAATGGCATTGGGGCATTTGCTCGAACTGATTCGTCGTAGAAGATGAACTGATCTGTTGGTGGACGTCCTTGACCGCCGTATTCTGTCGGCCAACCTATGCCTAGCATGCCGTCTGAGCCCATTTTTTTGAAAAGCTCACGTCGNACTGGTGAGGTTTCATGGGCGCCACGCAATGCGTCTCGGACATCGTCGGTCATTAAGTCAGCAAAGTATTCTCTGACTTCTTTTCGGAACGACTGCTGTTCTGGGGTTTCTTGTAGTAACACTTTTCCACCTTAGGGAGCTATGCCTACACTTTAGCGATCAATGTGAGGGCATGAAAATTTCTGTTACTTATCAATGATACACAACGAACAGGAAGTTTGGTTAAAGCGCTTCGTTGCCTTCTTCACCGGTGCGTATTCTGGCGAGTCGATCGACGTCTGATACCCAGATCTTTCCGTCTCCGATCTTTCCAGTTCGAGCTGCCCCGAGAATAGCATCTATTGCTTTATTGGCATCATTGTCTGAGACAACAATCTCTAAACGAAACTTGGGACTAAACGCTACTTTATATTCATTCCCTCCATATGTTTCAGTATGACCTCTTTGCCTTCCAAATCCTTGAGCCTCGGTGACAGTCATCCCTTTAACATCAAGATTAATTAAGGCTTTCTTAACTTCTTCCACCCGATGGGGTTTGATAACAGCTGTAATTAATTTCAGAGGCATGAAATTTAATTTTCTGGCTGTAGTTCTGATGTAAGCAAAACGGTGTTAAAGCGCTTCGTTGCCTTCTTCGCCAGTTCTAATTCTTAGAAGACGATCTACCGATGATACCCATATCTTTCCGTCACCGATTTTTCCGGTCCGGGCAGCAGCGATAAGTGTATCAACAGCCCTACCAGCAATTTCGTCTGAGACGATAAGTTCTATTCGTGACTTTGGAGTAAAAGAAATTTTATATTCAGTTCCTCGGTATGTTTCAGTGTGGCCTCCCTGCCTTCCATAACCTTGAGCCTCAGTGACGGTCATTCCTTTTACTCCCAGAGTTTCCAATGCTTCTTTGACCTCTTCAACTTGATGGGGTTTTATAACAGCTGTAATAAGTTTCATATTAATGTTCTACTTTCTCTAAAGCATCGGTGGGATTCACTAAATCTACATTATCACCCCATGATTAAAGTATTAAATTCTTTAGTTACGAGATTATTAATTCTTCTAACGAAGGTGACCCTACGTTCCATAAACATTCTCTGGTGAAGGGGATGAGCTGATGCTTTGATGCACGAGTTCAGCTACTTCATCCACTTGCATTTTTCTATTTCCGACTGATGCGATTGATCCGTGTTGCCATCCATCACAGACATTCAGTTGTCCGGCAGTAATTTCAAATGTCCTGCCGGTTATGTCACATTTTGGGCTAATTAGCCATGCTACGAGGGGCGCTACGTTATCTGGTGACTTTTCATCAAAAGTTCCTTCNTGGACATCATCTGCTGAGTAGAAGATTCCTTCTGTCATTCGTGTTCTTGCGTCTGGAGCTACCGCATTAGCTGCTACTCCATACCTTCCCCATTCAGCAGCTTGTTGGACGGTTAATAATGCTATNGCTGCTTTTGCNGCTGCATAGTTTCCTTGTCCGATGGAACCCATCAATCCGGCTCCTGANCTGGTGTTTACTATTCGGGCTGCAATTTCGTTTCCGCTTTTCGCTTGGTCGCGCCAATATGCAATGGCATGGCGGGCGGGAGCGAAATGGCCTTTGAGATGGACGCGGATGACGCTGTCCCACTCTTCCTCGTTCATGCTTGCAAGCATTCGGTCACGGAGGAATCCTGCGTTGCAGACAAGCCCATCAAGTCTCCCCCAAGTATTGATTGCTTGTTGGATCATGCTTTCGGCTTGTCGCCAATCAGCGACGTCAGCTGAGTTCACGGCAGCTTCACCGCCGTGTGCGAGGATCTCGTTGACGACTTGTTGTGCTGGACTGTCGCTTCCTTGGCTTCCGTCTCGTTCAACGCCAAGGTCATTTACGAGTACTTTGGCTCCTTGTCTNGCTAATTCCAGTGCATGGGATCGCCCTAATCCTCGCCCNGCTCCTGTAACGATGACTACTTGGTTTTCGCAAATCCCCATTTTTTCTCCTCAACTGTTTTACGTGTTTGTTGGTTTCACTGTTGCAAGAGTAGCACCAGCAATTTTGAGAAGTTCAGTTGGTGAGATGGGGAAGCATGAATTTGGTGTTCCCGCTGCGGCCCAAACTTGATCGAATGCGTTGAGGTCTTCGTCCATGATTGTCTGNATTGGTTGGGTATGGCCAAATGGAGGTGTNCCTCCTATNGCGAATCCNGTGTGCGAGCGAACGATTTCAGGTTTTGCCATTTCGAAGCTCNCAGCATNNAGAAGGAGTTTAATTNTGTCTTGGTCTACCGTGTTTTTGCCTGACACAAGGAGAAGTATGGGCTGGTTATCAGTTAGGAATATAAGTGATTTAACGATTTGGGCGACATCGCACCCTACGGCTGCTGCTGCATCGGATGCTGTTTTTGTTCCTTCGGGAAAGAATTGTATATCTGGTTGATAGCCAACTTTTTTACAGGATGCTTGGAATCTATCGTTGGCTTTCATTGCAGATGCTACCTAGCACCTCTAATTAGTCTGCCTGGTCGTTGTCCTGTGTCTTGCCCAGATTGTCTNGTTATTGTTCCTGCGACGATTGTGTAGTCGTATCCTGTTGCTTCTTGTAGGAGTCTTCTACCACCTGCTGGAAGGTCATGAGCCATTTTGGGGCCATGTAATGTAAGTGCGTTGTAGTCGATGACGTTGATATCTGCTCTCTTTCCGGTTTGGAGAGTTCCGCGGTCGTTTAAACCATAGAGTGACGCAGTATCGTTCGTTTGTTTTTTGATGATCCATTCAAGTGGAAGTTTCTTTCCTCGCGTTCGGTCTCGTGTCCAGTGACTGAGCATGAATGTTGGTATTGATGCGTCGCAAATCATTCCGCAATGTGCGCCCCCGTCTGAGAGTCCTGATACGGCTTGTGGATGGAGGAGCATTTCTCTGATGACGTCNTGGTTGCCGTCAACNTAGTTGAAGATTGGCATCATTCCCATGGCGTAGCCATCATTTTCGAGCATGTAGTCGTAGAGAACNGCTTCTGGTGTCGTNTTTTTNGTNTCTGCTATTGATACGAAACTTTTCGTTGGGTCAGGTTCGTAATCTGGTATTTCGCCCATTGGGTAAAGNCGGTGAAGCATTGATTGAATCATTCGNCTCATGCCATCAAATAGGATTTTCGGGTCTGGGTCTGTATCTGTTTCGTTTAGTATNGCANTTCGTGTTGAGCTTTGCTGTAGCTGTTCTACTAGTTCATTGTGTGGTAGGTGGGCGATGTTGATAAAGGTTGGTCTTTTCGCGAAGGCATGATGTGTTTGCAGTCCTATCAGCAGCCCGAATGGTCGCCCGGCAACCTGGGGGAAGCATTGGCTTCCTTGTTCCGTTGCTTCTAGCGATTCCTCTAGGAGTTGTTTCCAGAGTGATGGTTCAGTTTCGTTCTGAAGGAGAGCGAATGTTACTGGGCGTTGAATGGTTGCGGAGAGTCGTTTCATCCATTCCATCTCTTTTGGAGCGTTGCCGAGGTCTTGTCCATCTGCTCCNGCTGGGGCGAGTTCAAAGACTCCTGANCCTGCATCTNGTAATGCTTCACCTAAACCGTATAGTTCGTCTTCTGCTGCGAACGTTCCTGGTACTGGTTCCCCGTTCATTGCCCGGTGCCCTAGTACTCGTGATGTTGAGACACCGAGAGCTCCGGCATCGATCGCTTCATGTACTAGTTTTTTCATCTGGGCGATATCGGTAGTGTTTGCGGGTTCATTATTTGATCCTCGATCACCCATGANGTATGACCGAATGGCTCCGTGAGCTATCTGNGATCCGATATCAATTGCGTATTCTTTGCTGTCAAGTGCATCGAGGTATTCGGGAAATGATTCCCANCCCCATTCCATTCCCTCTGAAAGTGCGGTTCCTGGNATNTCTTCAACGCCTTCCATTAATTGGATGAGCCAGTCCTCTTGACCGGGTCGTACTGGGGCGAATCCTACTCCACAGTTCCCCATGACGACTGTTGTGACGCCGTGCCCTGAAGATGGTTCAAGAAGTCCGTCCCATGTTGCTTGACCGTCATAGTGTGTGTGAATATCTACGAACCCTGGCGTAACGATCTTTTCGGTTGCGTCAATGACGTTTGCGGACTCTGTTGGTAGATCCTGCCCTATGTCTTGGATCTTTCCGTTGCGTATTGCGATATCGGCTTGGAACGCTGCATCGCCTGTGCCGTCAACAACTGTTCCGCCTGTAATGACTACATCATATGCCACAGTTTCCCCTTACTTTTCCCGACCTAATCTTATTTTACATTCGGTAGGGTTGCTCGGCTAGAGAAGAT
>FUFK010040790.1_pt1 | contig 18858 bp, 14 predicted proteins | sample 1021851 | NCBI WGS metagenome assembly FUFK01 (sample SAMEA51879418, study PRJEB19060) | metagenome
AGAAATCTCGGTATGTATACTCTCCCATGCATCGAATTTCACTTCCAGTTCGAGTTTATTGATCTTAACTCTTTGATCTTCCTTGCTCACTAAGAAACTGCGAGCGGTACCAGTTTCTGGATCATAAGTTTCCCAGTGCTTGAATTTTTCTACTTCAAATTCACCATCCAGTTCGTGGTTTATTCTTACCAGTAAATTTTTATTGAACCTTTCCGTAATGCCAGCGGGATCATTATAAGCATTCATGATGATCTGTGGGTCCTTCTTTTGGTCAAAACCCATAAATAACATATCGTCATCGCTCATCGCAACAGCAATATTCCGAAGAAAATCTACGGCCTCACTATGAGAAAGATTACCAATATTACTACCCAGAACTAAGATGACTTTTTTTCTGGAATTATATTCGGCAAGTTTCTCCAGTGTCTCAAAATAGGTCCCTTGTTGAGTTTTGACAGATACTTGCGGAATTTCATCCTTTAACGCATTTTCAAGTTCATCAAGCACATTCTGACTAATATCTACAGGCAAATAGTTGAACTTATAATTTTTGTCCACCAGTTCTTTTAAAAGAAGCTTGGTTTTTTTACCATCTCCTGCGCCAAGTTCAATAAGATCAAAATCGTTCTCACTGCTGAATATCTTAGCGATATCAGTCTTGTTCTGTTTTAAAATATCAAACTCACAGCTGGTAAGGTAATATTCAGGCATTGCCATGATTTCCTGAAATAATTTGTCTCCTTTTTTATCGTAGATATACTTGGAATGCAAATATTTTGGATAGCTGGTAAGACCTTTATGCGTGTCTTCAGCAAAGACAGATTCGAACATGGTTGCAGATTGATTTTTCATATGATATTATTTAACGAGTCTGAAACCCGTAAACTGCCATCTTAATTGTGGATGGAAAAAATTTCTATAAGTATAACGGCTATGCTTACTGGAAGTAGCGACCGAAGCTCCACGAAGAACCTTTTGGTTTACCATAAACTTTCCATTATACTCTCCAAGAGCGCCGTCTGCTTTTTGATAATTTGGATATGGAGAATAAGCGCTTTCTGTCCATTCCCATCTGCTTCCCCAGTCAAAATCCTTTTGAGCAATTTCCCACTCTTGCTCAGTTGGTAATCTCATACCTTTCCATTGTGCATATGCAAAAGCTTCATAGTAACTAATATGGGTAACCGGAGCATCCAGATTCAGAGGCTTTAATCCACCTAAAGTGTACTGATGCCACTTGTTTTCGATCTTATGCCAGTAAAATGGTGTTTTAATTTGATTAGCATTCACCCAATCCCAGGCTTCAGCATGCCATAACAGAACATCCTCATATCCACCAGCATCAATAAATTCTAAGTATTCTGAATTAGTTACTAGTTTGTTAGATATACTGAAGTCGTGTAGATAGGTTTTATGTGTACCTAATTCGTTGTCGTAGCAGAAATCTTCTGAAGTATGGCCAATTTCATAAATACCTTCAGGAATATCAAGCCATTCTCGCTCAAAATCCTGAACAGGGTTTTCTCGAAACTGCTGATTGTATTCTGGCATCAAAGGATTATTACCTAAAATATACTTGATATCTGCATACAATAGTTCCTGATGTTGTTTTTCATGATGACAGCCTATTTCCAGAACACTCAGAGCTTCTTCCGAAAGCGTATTATTTTCCAGCAATCTGACAGTTTCGGTCGTGATATATTCTCTGAATTTATAGATCCAGGCAACAGTCGGTCTTGAAAGATTTCCCCTGTCTGTTCGTACTACTTTTTCACCAACACTTTCGTAATAGCTATTAAAAACAAATGCTGTGTTCTCATCGAATAGCGAATGGTTTTTAGCATATTTTTTTAAAACAAATTCTTCAAAGAACCAGGTGGTATGGCCTAAATGCCATTTAGGAGGTGAAACATCTACGATTGGTTGTACCACGTAATCTTCAGTTTCCAGGAAGGAGCAAATATTTTCTGAATCTTTTCGGGTCTCTTTGAAAAGATGTAGTAATTCGGATTGTGACAACATAAAAAATGAGCGATACTTTTTGGTATCACTCAAATTTACAAATTTTTCAAAATGAGCTTACAAGTAGCTCGTTAAGGTCGAGTTAAAGTGTTAATTACTTGAAATTCCGACTGCAACTGGCAGGCTATAAGTCACCGCTACAGGTTTGTCATTGAGTATTGCCGGTTGCATGGAAGGAATAGTACTTACTACTCGAATAGCTTCCTGGTTGAATACTTCATTTTCTCCATCTGCTGTCACATCAACAATTTTACCTTGATCGTTAATGACAAAATGCACTGTAGTTCTGAATATTGAGTTGCCTCTTTTCTTTGATCTCATAATATCAGTATTGAAAGATCTATTGACATAACGCGAAATATTCTCTGCCAAACAAATTCTTTTATCATCATTATTCTCACAATCACGAGGTATAGGCGGGATATCTACAGATTTAATATTTGAGATATCATTTTGTTTCTCTAATTCAATCCTGTACGAAACCATAACATTTACCGGCTGATCCTTTACTAATCCTGGACTATAGGCGGGTAAATTGGACAAGATCCTACGTCCTTCCAATTCTATCTCGTCATTATTACCTTTTACAGATGACCATCGCAGTTTGCCATCTGTACCAATGATGATCCTAAAGTTTAAGGTATAAGCAGATTCAGATTCTGAAATCAATTCTTGATTAAATTGATTGATCACAAAATCAATAAATGCTTTCTTAGAACACATACCGCTATTTCCAGATTCTGAGCAACCCACAAAAACTGGAATTTTATCCACTTCATCCCATGGAACTATTTCAGGATTTTGAGANTGAATAGANTTTGTGAATAGAAAGAGTAAACTTAGAAAACTTATGAGTTTCATTTAGAAAGTTAAGGGGATTTTGTAGCTAATCGCTCTAGGCTTNCCAGCTAGCTGTCCTGGTGTCATCGTTGGTATCGCTTCGATCATTCTTTTTGCTTCCTTATTGATTTTTGGGTGTTTACCAGTGACTTCTTTAACNACCACTTTTCCTTCTTCGTTTACAACTAATGAAACTGTGGCTTTTCCTCTAATGTATTCACCGTTTTCATTTTTTGGATACTTATAATTTTCCTTTATATGTTTCATTAACATGGAATTGAAACAGGCTTTTGTATCTTCACTTGCTTCACAACCCGGCCAGACCGGTGCAGTCTCTTTCATAGAAACCTTGTTTCCTTCGACCGATACATCGTCTTGAGCGACGGCTCCGAATCCTATGAATAATAATGCTACTAGAAATATATTTTTCATACTAATATTTTTGGTTTAATCTGGTTGTTGCAATTATCCCGCCACGATGGACTTGGCAAAAGTTTGCTTCTTAAACTGCTACTTTACCTTTGATTGCCGGATGTGGATCATAGTTTTCTAAACTGAAATCTTCAAAAGTAAAATCAAAGATGTTTTTTATTTCAGGATTTAGTNTCATTTGAGGAAGTTCTCTGGGTTCTCTGCTNAACTGAAGTTCCACCTGCTCCATATGGTTGCTATAGATATGAGCATCACCAAAAGTATGAATAAAATCACCCGCTTCATATCCACATACCTGTGCCATCATCATGGTGAGTANGGCNTANGATGCAATATTNAAAGGAACTCCTAGAAAAATATCTGCACTTCTCTGGTATAACTGGCAGGATAGTTTGCCGTCTGCCACATAAAACTGGAAGAATGCATGACATGGAGGTAAGGCAGCCTTACCATTCGCTACATTTTCTGAAAATGAAACNGAAGTATCNGGTAGNACTGAAGGATTCCAGGCAGAAACCAGCATTCTTCGACTATTAGGATTTGTTTTTANTGTNTCTACAATCTCCTTGATCTGGTCAATCTCTTCGCTATTCCAGTTTCTCCATTGATGTCCATANACAGGGCCAAGATCACCGTTTTCATCNGCCCATTCGTTCCATATTCTTACGCCATTATCTTTAAGGTATTCAATATTCGTATCTCCTTTTAGAAACCACAATAATTCGTAAATAATCGATTTTAAATGAAGCTTTTTGGTAGTAACCATAGGGAAGCCTTTGCTGAGATCGAAGCGCATCTGGTAACCGAAAACACTTTTTGTTCCAGTGCCGGTTCTGTCACCTTTTTGAGCACCCGTTTCAAGTACATGTTTAAGAAGATCGTGGTATTGTTTCATTTGTGAAGAATTTCGATAGCTCTAAAATAACAAATAGCAAAAGTATATCATGCGTATTAATGATCCAATTTTATGGACTTATCAACTCGAGAAAGTCTAAGCTAGCCATTATTNNAAAAAATAGTTAATTAACTATGTTTAAACATCTTTTCCATACCTATGATTGTAACATTGTTAATCAACCACAAAANAATAATTATGAGAAAACTAGCAATTTCATTCCTTTTTTTGATTTCCGGAATGTCAACTTATGCACAGGAAAATGAACTCGGAGTTTTAGCAGAGACAATTATTACTCCACAATTTTTTATCACGGTAATCGCCGGTGTGATCCTGGCACTTGGATTTCAGTTTATTCTTACTGCGCTTTCTGTAGCAGCGGGAATAACTGCGATAGGAGATGTGAAAAAATCTTATGTAGAAAGTAAAAATCATACAGCTGGAAAACATAATTTTAAAGACAGTAATGATAAGGATAATGATGATAGCTCAGGTTCTACAGGAACTATGGTTACTACCGCATTTGGAATTTGGAGTACACTAACCGTGGCGATCTCTTTATTTGGAGCTACTGCTTTTGCCATGAATCTTAGTCTTGTTGCCAATCCGTTAATTGCTGTTACACTTGCACTTGTAATTTGGGCAACCTTTTTTATTCTGCTTTTTTATCTCGAAACTAAGGTAGTTAACACTTTTGTAGGTGGACTTATAAACGCAGCAACTTCTGGATTACGATCTTCTGCAAGCGCTGTGAAGGATATGTTCTCTCCATCTGAAGCTTCAAAAGTTGAGCACGTAGCAGATCATACGATCGAAAAAGTTCGTAAAGAATTCCAGAATGGATTTGATTCTAATATGCTCGATAGCGCAGTGGACGAGTTTTTCACAAAATTTGATCAAAAAGTACCTAACTACGATAAGGTGAAAAATGATATTGAAAAAATCGTAGATGATTCAGTAGAGAAGTCTAACAAACAAAGCAGTTCNGATAGCAGNGGCGGTAGTAGTCCGGGTAAATGGATGGCTGTGCAGAGTGTATTGAACAATGCGATTGGAGAAGCTTCAGATGATAATTCTGAAGAAGGAAAAAGTAAAACNGAACAACTTAAAAAACTTCAGAAGGAATTAAAAGAAGCATACGGTGAAGGTGATAATAAAGAAGAAAAAGTTCAGAAAGTAATTGCAAAATTAACGCCTGCTGAAGAAGAACAAGTAGGTTCTTATATAGATAAGATCAAAGATTTCATTTTTACTGAAGGTTCTGGAGATATGGATAGTCAGTCTTTGGATCAGCGAGTTAAAGAGATTGTGAAAAATCCGAAGGTTGAAGCTAATAAAATTGGTCAGAAAATGGAAGAACTTGATCGTGATACCATTGTGAAATTGGTGTCTCAAAATACTTCTATGGACCGCATTCAGGCTGAAAAATATGCTGATAAAATTGAGAAAACTATCCGTAGAGTACAAATGGAACTTAATGGAAATTCCAATGATGATGGTGTTGTTACTGAAATAAAAGAGCAGGTACAAAGTATACTTTCAGGTCTTGGAAGTGGTAGTGAAAGCTCAAATTTCAACTTTTCAGATTTAACACATATTATTCAGAATAAAATGGATAATCAAAAAGACAGCCTTGATGTGGTGAAAAGTAGATTGCAAAATGCTGATAAAAACGATATAATCGCTTTAATTACGAACAATACTAAAATAGATCGTAAGGATATTGATAAGGTAGCAAATTCTGTTGAAGAAGCACGAAATAATGTATTAGATAGAATTGAGAAGATTGAAGACACGGCTAAAGGTCGATTGAAAATGGTGGAAAGAAAAGCAGTGATTCAGGCAGAACATGCTCGCGAGACTGCAGCATCTGCGGCTTGGTGGTTAGTAGTTAGTGCAGTATTTTCAGCATGTGCTGCTATTGGAGGTAGCTTGCTTACATTGTTCTAATTATTAGAACTACCAATAACTAAAAAAAGTCGTCCAGATTAAATTTGGACGACTTTTTTCATACTTACAATTTTTGATCTAATTCTTGTTAGATGAAATTCCCTGTAACATCTTCCCATTCCCAACCGTCTTTTTGAATTAAACCTAAAAGTTTTCGTCGTCTATCATCGTATTTCTGCAATTTTGATTTGACCTCGGCTTCAGATAAATTATCATGTTCAGGTAAGTTTTTGTAATTAAACGGAGGTATCTCATCTGACGATCCAATGAAAGTATTGTCAAGTCGTGCTAAAAAATTGTCTATTGCACCTCTTAAAACTCTCCAATGATATAGGTTGGAAGCCGAATCTAGCCCGTAAACTTCCTGAATACTGAGAACTTCATCTAGCATTGCCAATTGAACTGGTGCAGAGTACTCTTTAATATTGCTATGAAAATAATGCAGGATTGGATATGCCAAATGTCTTTCGGAATGTTGTATCAGCATGCTTTCCAAATTTCCAAATCTTGAATACAATCCATTGAAATCTTTTCCGTTCCAACTATTATTAAGTAAGTCTTCTGGTGAGTCACCAAGTTTTGCTATATAAATGGCGAGAGATCTTTTTGCAATTACAGCTTGTAACACTGGAAGTAGATAGGAAATGCCTACGGTTACAAAGAACATACTGGTTATTCCTAATATATTGGAAATTATTCGCCAGAAATTAGAACCTGAAACTAAATCACCGTTACCTAGGGAAGTAAGGGTATAACCAACATAATATATATTCCCAACGATATCGGCGGGGATTTTAGTAGTTGCATTCAATACAGAATCTGGATCTGAAATGAATATGAGACTAAATCCAGCCCATATCATAATAATCCATAGAAAAATTAAAGAAATCAGGGTAGTACCACCTGCAAAGGTTAGAAGAAGCGATTTTCCATTTTTCCCACTAATTTTAAAAAAAACTTGCCAAATCAAATTAGCATACCATTTTGATATGGCTCCGGCACCATTCAAGAAAATAATAGTTCTAATCATATCTACAGAAACTGCTAGGATGAGAATGATGCCTAAAAGGAGTAGAGGTATTTGCATATGGATATTCGTAGTTTCAGGTAAAATTACTAGCAATTAAAAATCTAAATNGTCGATATTGATATTAGAATTATCGTAAATCACTTTAAGGCTAGAGAATAAATTGACCAGATTTGATATCAGTATCGTCAACGCACGATTCGATAATATAATGATTTAATTAAAAAAAATCATCCAGATTATATCTGGACGACTTATTTTATATATGGGTACAGATGTTATATAGTAGAATTACTGATTATTTTTTAGGTTTTTACATCTTCATCTTCACCCGCGACATGATCTGCATGGTACGCATTGCGTTTTCCCATGGGTCTTTCAGCGCCAATCGTAGAATCGATTTTAGTCTGGTGTTCCATTTCAGAATTAATTTCAGCACCCATTAGAACAATAAAAGCAGTGAGAAATAGCCATAACATTAGTATTGCTACTGCGGCGAAGCTTCCGTAGAGATCGTCATAACTACCGAAATTCCCGACATACCAGGAGAATGCAATAGAGCCTCCTAGCCAGAAGATAGTTCCCAGGATCGCTCCCCAGCTCACCCACCGCATTTTTGGGTTGGTTCGGTTTGGAGCCAGTTTATATACCATACTTAGCATCACAATTAAAATGACTCCCAGGAAAACCCAGCGTAGCCAGGTTAACATGTGTTCCAGGCCTGGTGTTAAACCAAAGTTTTTAATGAGTAGGGGAAAGAATATTACGATAAGCAAACTTAATAGACCTACTACAACTCCTGCTAATGTAAAAAGCAAAGTGAGTAGGTTCTTTTTAATAATTCCGCGGGTATCAACTTCATCGTAAGCGATATTAACACCCTGAAACAATGCGCTGGTTCCCTTGTTAGCACTCCAGATACTCACCAGGATGCTAATGAACAAACCCCAGCCAATTTCTTTACGATCCTGTTCTATGACAGGATTGAGAATATCGGTGATCATACCATACGCCTGTTCCGGTAGTATCAAAGTAAGTCTGGATAATTGCTCCTGAATCTGCGCGGGATCTAAAACCAGGCTGTAAATAGAAATAGCTACTACAATGGTTGGGAATATGGATAGGAAAAAATAAAATGCAACACCAGCAGCAACAATTTGAACGTGATCTACCGACATTTCTTTATAAACCCGCTTTCCAATGTCTACCCATCCTTTGAATGGTATCTGGTGCGGCCATTCCGCATTCTGTCCTCTATATCCTTTTTTCTTAGCTGCTTTTTCCATATTCAATTTTACTGAGCACGGCAAATTAGCACATTTTCAGGCTGCTGAAGAATATGAGATTACAAAGTTTTCTAAAAATTAGGCTGTTAACCAATGATCATTCCGGCGATCGTAGCGGATAAAAGGGAGGCAAGAGTTCCACCAATTAATGCTTTCATTCCAAATTCAGAAAGAACTTTACGTTGTCCTGGAGCTAATGATCCAATTCCGCCAATTTGAATCCCTATGGAAGCGAAATTAGCAAAACCGCAGAGCATATAAGTAGCCATAATGACCGACTTTTCGTAATTCAGGCTTAATGCGTTTGCAGGGTTTTTAAGGTCTGCCAGTTGAACATATCCTACGAATTCACTTGCTGCCAGTTTAATTCCAAGCAACTGTCCCATTAGCATCATATCNTCTTTTGCNACTCCNATGATCCACATNAAAGGAGAAAAGATGATTCCTAAAATCGATTCCAGTGAGAATTTAGAATATGGAGTATATTCTGCCATTACACTGTTTAGAGTAGTAAGCGCGCCTAGATAACCAAGGATATAATTGATCATTGCGATAAATGCGATGAAAACCAGAAGCATCGCTGCAACATTCGCCGCCAGTTTTAAACCTTCCGTAGTACCATTTGCGATGGCATCCAGAATGTTACTTCCAATTTTATCTGAAGAAACCTCAACATCTGTATTTACGGCCTCCTGTTGAGGATATAAAATTTTTGAAATTACGATAGCACCAGGAGCAGCCATTACGGAAGCAGCAAGCAGGTGTTTAGCAAATTGAAGTCTTAATTCCGGATCATCACCACCAAGAAATCCAATATATGCAGCAAGTACACCTCCGGCTACAGTAGCCATCCCACCAATCATTACCAGTAGAATTTCAGACCTGGTCATACGTTCCAGATAAGCTTTGATCATTAGAGGAGCTTCGGTCTGACCAAGAAAAATGTTCCCAGCGACACTCAAACTTTCAGGTCCGGAGATTCCCATTAATTTGGTAAGTACCCAGGCCATTCCTTTTACAACGATCTGGATCACTCCAAGATAGAACAATACTGAAGTTAAGGCTGAGAAGAAGATAATAGTAGGTAGTACCTGGAATAGAAATATAAATCCAAAACTGTCCACATCCATCATTCCGCCTAACAGGAATTCACTTCCTGCCGCGGTAAAATCGAGGATCAGTACAAATACTTTTCCTACGAATTCGAATACTTTCTGAACTACGGTGATCTTTAAAACACCAATTGCCAGTATTAGTTGTGCTCCTAATCCTATACCAACCGTTTTCCAGCTAATTGCTTTTCGGTTATTACTGAAAAGGAATGCGATAAGCAGTAGAACGAACATACCAAGTACACCTCTAATTAAACTTGAAGTGGACATTCCCTGGCTTGGTATCATTTGCTTCGCAGCTTTCACCGGGATTACATCTTCAGCAAGTTTTGGTTTTGCCGCAAGTTCGAAGGTGTTATCTCTGCCTTTAATACTTAGTTTTTGATCACTAATCCCAGTCACCCTAAGATTCTGAATCGTATCTTTTGGTGAGTTGTAAAAAAGGACCAGTAATTTCTTTTGATAAAGATAGTCTCCGGAAGCAATAGTATCCTGTTCAGAATTTGCCAGAAAAAGGAAGCTACCTTCGTTAAAATGAACTTCTTCAACATCCTGAAAAACTGAATTCTCTTGAAATTCAGCTGAATTTTCCAAAGTCCAGGATTTAGAAATGGTTTGTGAAGAAGCTGATGCAATAGAAATTAAGACCAGAAACAGGCAACACCAGAGTTTATTCATTATAGATTATTTTCTTTTGGAGATCTCGTCCCTTAGACGAGCGGCTTTTTCGTAATCTTCCTGATTCACAGCCTGGGCAAGTAGCTCATTAAGTTCTTCCAGCGACATTTTACTGAAACCTGAATCGCTGTCCATTTTTACTTCAATGTCCTCGCGTAGAAGTTCTTCTTCGATAATTTCCTCTTCATCTTTCATTTCCTTAGCGCGCTGACTCTCGTCTGCTTTCAGGAAAATTCCAGCTTTATCAAGAATGTTTTTGTAAGTGAAAATTGGGGCGTCGAACCTTAGCGCAAGTGCAATTGCATCGCTGGTTCGGGCATCTACAACTTCCTCGACACCTTCACGTTCACAAATAAGACTCGAGTAAAATACGCCGTCTACCAGTTTGTGAATAATAACCTGTTTTACCGTGATCGAGAACCGATCTGAAAAGTTTTTGAAAAGGTCGTGGGTAAGTGGTCTGGGAGGTTTGATCTCTTTTTCCAATGCTATNGCAATGGATTGTGCTTCAAATGCTCCAATAACAATTGGTAACTTACGTTCACCATCTTCCTCATTAAGGATCAGGGCGTAAGCTCCATTTTGTGTTTGACTGTAAGATATTCCTTTTATGTTCAGACGAACTAAACTCATGCTTCTTAAAAATTAAAAAGGCTGTCTAAATAAGGACAAAATTACCAGATCTAGACAGCCCTTTTATGGGTCGCAATTTAGAAAAATTATGCGTTTTTCTCTTTAAATTCCCTCAATTTTTCATTTAGCTTCGGTACGATCTCAAAAGCATCTCCAACCACCCCGTAATCTGCAGCTTTGAAGAAAGGCGCTTCAGGATCATTGTTGATTACCACTTTAGTTTTGGCAGCATTAATACCAGCTAGATGCTGGATTGCACCAGATACACCAATTGCGATGTACAAATTAGATGCTACAGGCTTACCTGTTTGACCCACGTGTTCACTGTGAGGTCTCCATCCCATATCACTAACTGGTTTGGAACATGCAGTTGCAGCTCCAAGTATTTCTGCCATCTCTTCGATCATTCCCCAGTTTTCAGGACCTTTAAGTCCTCTTCCTCCTGAAACCACAGTTTCAGCATCAGCGATCGTTACTTTATTAGTAGCCTTATCTACAGATTCTACGTTTACCGTAAAATCTTCATCCGATAGGTTCGGGCTAAAATCTTCACCTGCTGCAGCTCCCTGAGCTTCTTTAAGACCGAATGCATTCTTGGATATTCCAAGCACTTTTACATCAGTATCGATCTTGGTGAAGTTGAATGCCTTATTCGTGAAAGCAGTTCTTTTAACTGTAAAAGGATCTGCGCTCTCTGGCAATGCAACAACATTAGATGCATAACCTGCTTCCAGGTGCACTGCAAGTAGTGGTGCCAGATATTTACTGTTCGCACTCTGGCTAAGAACTACAACCTTGCTGCTTTCCTGAGTTGCTGCTTGTTTGATGGCATCAGAATATGCTTCAGCATTGAAATTCTTCAACTTATCATTGTTTACTTTCAAAACTTTGTCAACCCCGTAGGTTCCCAGTTCTGATACGTCATCTATATTAAAAGTAATCGCAGTAACACTAGTATCCAGCATACCTGCAACTTCCTTAGCATAAGATGCAACCTCAAATGAGGCTTTCTTAAATTTTCCTTCTTCTGATTCTATATATACTAAAACTGACATTTTCTAAATTTTTTATTCCTGAATCTATTTTATTCTGGATCTTGATTAGATCGCCTTTGCCTCGTTGTGAAGCAAGTTGATCAATTCATCCAGATTGTCAGGATCAATTAATTTTACATCTCCTTTAGGTGCAGGCTTCTCAAATTTTACTACTTCGGTTTTTACTGAAGTTTCCGCAGGCTCCACAACATTTAGAGGTTTTTTACGCGCTTGCATAATACCTCTCATNTTNGGGATACGAAGATCAGATTCTTCAACTAATCCTTTCTGTCCTCCAATTACAAGAGGAAGAGAAGCAGTTAAAGTTTCTTTACCGCCATCAATCTCACGAAGAGCTTTAGCTTTGTCTCCATCGATTTCAAGGCTAATACAATTATTAATGAAGTTAGCATCCAGAATCCCGGCTAGCATTCCCGGAACCATTCCACCATTATAATCAATAGACTCTCTACCTGCAATAACAAGGTCATAACCGCCGTCTTTAACAACTTTAGCCAATTCCTTTGCTACCTGGTATCCATCAGTTGCAGGAGTGTTTACTCGAATTGCTGTATCTGCTCCAATTGCAAGTGCTTTTCTAAGTGTAGGCTCGGTTTCAGCTCCACCAACATTTACAACATCTACACTCGCGCCTTGTTTTTCTTTGAACCACATCGCTCTGGTAAGACCAAATTCGTCATTCGGGTTTATTACAAATTGAACACCATTTGTGTCAAACTTCGTGTCTCCTTCCGTGAAATTGATTTTGGATGTAGTGTCAGGTACGTGACTAATACAAACTAAGATTTTCATATATAAGGTTCTTTTTTTTAATAAAACGTTTTCGCAGACGAAGGTAAGTATTTTATATCAAAAAAAGCTATGCATGCATAATAAATTTAACCAAAAGAATCAGTCAAATTTTAGTTGATTTTTGGTTTTGTGTGTGTTTTAATGCGCAATATGTATAAAACTATGCAAAATAATGAGATTCTCGTTATTCGTGATTTAAGCATTTCCGAAGAACTCTGCAACCTCTAAATTTTTGCTTACAATTATGGTATTTACCTTAATGAATTACTATTTTTGCTCTGCAGGAATTAAAATTAAGATTTTACATAATGAGGACAATTCAATTTAGAGAAGCTATTGCTGAGGCGATGAGCGAAGAAATGCGTCGCGACGACAGTATCTATTTAATGGGTGAAGAAGTTGCTGAATACAATGGTGCCTATAAAGCTTCCAAAGGTATGCTTGACGAATTTGGTCCGGATAGAGTTATAGATACACCAATCGCTGAACTTGGATTTTCTGGAATAGGAGTTGGTTCTGCCATGAACGGTAACCGTCCTATCATTGAATTCATGACCTTTAACTTCTCACTTGTAGGGATTGATCAGATTATCAATAACGCTGCAAAAATGCGCCAGATGAGTGGCGGGCAATTTAATATTCCAATTGTATTTCGTGGACCAACAGGATCTGCAGGTCAATTGGGAGCAACTCACTCACAGGCTTTCGAAAGCTGGTACGCAAACACACCAGGCCTTAAAGTGATCGTTCCATCTAACCCGTATGACGCTAAAGGATTATTGAAAGCTGCGATTCGTGATGATGATCCGGTGATCTTTATGGAGAGTGAGCAAATGTATGGAGATAAAGGTGAAGTTCCTGAAGATGAATATGTTATTGAAATTGGTAAAGCCGATATCAAGCGTGAAGGTTCTGATGTAACTATTGTTTCCTTCGGAAAAATAATCAAAGAAGCTTATAAGGCAGCTGAAACTTTAGCTGAAGAAGATATTTCATGTGAGATCATTGATCTTAGAACGATTCGTCCTTTAGATATAGATATCATCCTTGAATCAGTTAAGAAAACCAACCGTCTAGTGATCCTTGAGGAATCATGGCCTTTTGGAAATATTTCTACGGAAATTTCTTATCAGGTACAATCTAAAGCATTCGATTACCTGGATGCTCCAATTATAAAGATCAATACAGCAGATACTCCTGCACCTTATTCACCTGTTCTTCTGAAAGAATGGTTGCCAAATAGTGAGGATGTTGTTAAAGCTGTGAAAAAGGTCATGTACAAGTAAACCTTTTCAACCTATCTTTGAAACTTCATCTAAACGATGAAGTTTTTTTTATCCTAATAATGAACAAATACACCTACCTTTTTATACTTTTTCTCCTTCCAGTTTTCAGTCTAATCGCTCAAACAAAAGCAGGAGGAATTGTTACCGATGACACCGGAGCTACTGTACCTTTTGCGAATGTAGTTTTCGCAAATTCTACTTCAGGAACGACTACCAATGAAGTTGGTGAGTTTTACCTTCAGTCAGATGATAATTATGATACCCTTGTGTTTTCTTTTATTGGCTACAAAACCAAAAAGATCGCTTTAAAATCCAGGGTCAATCTAAACATGGATGTGAAGCTGGAGCAGGAAGCTTCCAGTCTTGATGAAGTAGTTATCTATCGCGGGAAAACCTCGAAGAAGAACAACCCGGCAATTGATATCTTAAAGAAAGTTTGGGCAAACCGCCGAAGCAACGGCGTTAATGCTTTCGACCAGTATAGTTATAAGGAATACGAAAAACTTGAATTTGATCTCAATACCATAGATAGTGCTGTCGTAGAAAGCAGGATCTTTAATGGAATGGAGTTTATTTTCGATTATGCAGATACCAATGCAGTGACCGGGAAGACTTATCTGCCTATGTTCATTAACGAGTCGGTAACCCAGGTTTATGGGGATAATAAGATCAATGAAGAGAAAAAGGTTTTACTAGGAAACAAGAATTCCGGATTCAACCAGAACAGGAACCTGATCGATTTTGTGAAGGATATTTATGATGATTACGATATCTATAAAAACTATATCAAGTTCTTCGACAAATCATTTGTAAGTCCCATCTCNACTACGGGGATCGATACCTACAATTATGTGTTGTCAGATAGCGCTTATATCGACAATAAGTGGTGCTATAATATCGTCTATTATCCACGCCGTGAGAATGAACTAACCTTTAAAGGGGATTTCTGGGTGAATGATACGACCTGGGCAGTTAAGAACATTAATCTCGAAACTACCAAGGATGTAAATATCAACTGGATCAAGCAGGTTTATATCGAACAGGATTTTGAAGTTCTGAATGACTCTGTTTTTCTTATTGAGAAAGATTTCTTTATGGCCGACTTCGGAATAAACAAAAAGAAAACTTCCCAGGGAGTTTATGCGAAACGAACCATGCTTTACGATGAGTATGAGTTTAATAAAGAACGGGGATCGAGTTTTTATAATCAACCAGTTTACAATCCNCAATCTCANGCTTATAATAGAAGTGACGAGTTCTGGAGTGAAAACAGGCTGGAACAGTTAAACGATGATGAAGAAGGAATCTATGTAATGCTGGACAGTCTTACGAAGACAAAGGCTTTCAACCGGTTGTATGATATAGCTACGATTGCGCAGTCTGGTTACGTAGAGTTTGATGGATGGGATTATGGTCCTGTTTATTCTACTTTCGGGTTTAATGATGTGGAAGGAATAAGAACCCGCTTTGGAGGAAGAACATATTTTGGACAGAATGATCCATGGAGAATTGAAGCTTACGGGGCTTATGGGTTTAAAGACCATAAATTCAAGTATGGAGTATCAGCAAAAGTTCTGCTGGATTACAAAATGCGACTAATCTTAAGTGGTGGAAACCGAAGGGATGTAGAGCAGTTAGGAACCAGTCTTACTAATTCCACAGATGTTCTGGGAAGGAGTCTTGCGTCTTCATCGCTTCTGAATGTTGGAGATACAGATAAATTGAGTTCTATTAATTTAAGTGTTTTTTCAGTACAACTGGAACCGGTAAAGAATCTCACCCTAAGATTCGGAGCTAACTACAGAATATTGCAACCAGCATCTGAAGGTTTTAGTCTTGATTATTATGTAGACGACACGCGTACGATCACCGATAGTGAGATCAACCAAACCGAACTTTCAACGATCATTACCTGGACACCGGGTAGAAAAACTTCGGGCTTTGGAGTGGAGCGTAATGTGGTAAACGAAGAAGATTTTCCAACCTTGTTTTTAAACTATAGTCTGGGAGTTAAAGAGGTTTTTAATAGTGATTTTGATTATAAGAAACTTCAGTTCTTTTACAATCAGCCATTGTTAATTGGTGGTTTTGGTAGATCCAATATCAGCCTGGAAGCCGGAAAGACATTTGACGCTGTGCCTTTAGGATTGCTAAGTGTAGTTCCTGGAAACCAGACATATTTTAGTATGTATAATTCTTTCCCAACACTGGATTTCTATGAATTTGTGACAGACAGTTATTCAGCAATTCATATAGATCATAACTTCAATGGAAGACTCTTTTCTAGAATTCCGTTGCTAAGAGAGTTAAACCTGCGGGAATTAGTAGGATTTCGAGCAGTTTATGGAGATATATCACAAGCCAGTAAAGATTTAGATGCTTCCGGTTTGCCGCTGGTAGCTCCAGATAATGATCCATTTTACGAGTATAGTCTTGGTATTGGAAATATTTTAAAAGTAATGCGATTTGATGTGCATTTCCGCGGAAATTACTTCGATAATCCTGATGCAAGGAGTCTTGCGTTTACAATAGATTTTGGATTTCACTTTTAGATAATAGTTTAAATATCAGAAATAACTATATTTGCTGCCCTGAATTTTAATTTAGATAAAAATATAAAAATGTCGAATACTTTTGATGTATTGATCGAGATCCCAAAGGGAAGCCGAAATAAATACGAATACGATTTCAAACTTAAAAAAGTACGTTACGACAGGATGATCTTCTCTTCGATGATGTATCCTGCAGATTANGGNTTTATTCCTAACACCCTTGCATTGGATGAAGATCCACTCGATGTATTGGTATTGGTTTCAGAACCTACCTTTCCAGGGATNGTGATGGANGTGAAGCCNATTGGNGTNTTNCATATGGCAGATGAAAAAGGACCGGATGAGAAGATCATTTGTGTACCGGTATCAGATCCTATCTGGAATAGATTGAACGATCTTAAAGAATTGAATGGTCATATGCTTAAAGAGATCGAACATTTCTTCAANGTGTATAANGATCTTGANAAGAAAAAAGTAGATACAGGAGATTTTGGAGATGCAGACGAAGCTCGTGAGATCATTAGACAGTGTATCGAACGTTATGAGAACTATGANGGTGATAAATCNAGATTCGGAATATAATCGCAAGATATCACTCAAATTATTAAGAATATGAAAGCAATAACCTTAAAAAGTTGTTGCTTTTTTAATTGTTACCAATTTTACTACATTAGCTAGCATTAATATTTAATTAACAATTAACTAGCTAATATGGAATCAATAATGATCTACCTGCCAGCTGCGCTGGCAATCATCGGACTCATCTTTATGTGGGTCAAAAGATCCTGGGTGATGAAACAGGACTCCGGAGACGGAAAAATGAAAGAAATTTCAGCACATATCTATGAAGGAGCNCTTGCCTTCTTAAAAGCAGAATACAAATTATTGACTCTCTTTGTGATTGGAGCCAGCATTGCACTGGCCGCAATTGCATACTTCGTTCCAACCACCCATTACCTCATCATCGTTGCCTTTATTTTCGGTGCGATATTCTCAGCATTTGCNGGAAATATCGGGATGAAGATCGCTACGCAAACTAACGTAAGAACTACACAGGCGGCAAGAACCAGCCTGCCGGAAGCATTGAATATTTCTTTTGGAGGTGGAACAGTGATGGGACTTGGAGTTGCTGGTCTTGCAGTTCTTGGTCTTACCGGCTTCTTTATATTCTTTTTTCANTATTTCATGGGAGGAGAGTGGACCAATACTCAGCAAATGACCGTGGTTCTGGAAACTCTTGCTGGCTTTTCTCTGGGTGCCGAATCTATAGCACTCTTCGCCAGAGTAGGAGGTGGAATTTATACCAAAGCCGCAGATGTTGGAGCTGATCTCGTTGGTAAGGTTGAAGCTGGTATCCCTGAAGATGATCCTAGAAACCCTGCGACCATTGCAGATAATGTTGGAGATAATGTAGGTGACGTTGCCGGGATGGGAGCCGATCTATTTGGAAGTTATGTGGCCACAGTGCTGGCAGCTATGGTGCTTGGAAATTATATAATCGAGGANATGGGAGGTGATATCACCAGNGAAGGTTTTGGTGGTATTGGTCCAATTTTATTACCAATGGCAATTGCCGGAGTGGGAATTATCATTTCCATAATCGGGACATTATTGGTAAGGATCTCCTCAAATTCTGCTAAGGAATCTGAAGTTCAGAAAGCTTTAAATATCGGGAACTGGGTTTCGATCTTACTGGTTGCGNTTTCCTGTTATTTNCTGGTAAACTGGATGCTACCTGCGAATACCATGACNATGGGATTCTTTATAGGTGGAGAGGAAGGATTTGAAATGATTAACATAAGTTCCATGCGCGTATTTTACGCAACGCTGGTTGGTCTGGTTGTAGGTGGTGCGATTTCTTCNGTNACCGAATATTATACAGGACTGGGGAAAAAACCAATTCTCAAGATCGTTCAGCAATCAAGTACTGGAGCTGGAACAAATATAATTGCAGGTTTGGCGACCGGTATGATCTCTACCTTTCCTTCAATTTTATTATTCGCCGGTGCGATCTGGGCGTCTTATGCTTTCGCAGGATTTTACGGAGTTGCATTGGCAGCTTCAGCAATGATGGCAACTACAGCTATGCAGCTGGCGATCGATGCCTTTGGACCTATAGCAGACAATGCTGGAGGTATTGCTGAAATGAGTGAGCAGGAGCCCATAGTAAGAGAAAGAACAGATATTCTGGATTCCGTAGGGAATACGACCGCAGCCACAGGAAAAGGTTTTGCAATTGCATCTGCTGCTCTAACTTCGTTAGCACTCTTCGCCGCTTATGTAACCTTTACAGGAATT
>FUFK010049947.1_pt1 | contig 18855 bp, 16 predicted proteins | sample 1021851 | NCBI WGS metagenome assembly FUFK01 (sample SAMEA51879418, study PRJEB19060) | metagenome
CGGATTTGGCGAAGCCGGGCTTGCGATCGCCGAAACGCTGTCCGCCAGCGGCCTTGCGACCGGCATGCGCGCTCACGATATCAAGCTGACCGATCATGATCACAAGATCGCCGCCGCCATGCGCGCGCGGATCGAGGGGGCAGGTGTGACCGCCTGTNATACCGCGCGCGACGCAGTGGAAGAAGCCGACATCGTGATCTGCGTTGTCACCGCCGACCAGGCCGCACATGCGGCCAGCCTCGCCGCGCNGCATCTGCGGGCCAATGCCCTGTGGCTGGACATGAACAGCTGCGCTCCTGGAACCAAGCAGATGGCATCCGGCCCCGTCAGCGCGGCCAGCGCGACCTATGTTGATGTCGCGGTCATGGCTCCCATCACCCCGCGCGGACATGAAACCCCAATGCTGGCTGCAGCCGAGGATACGGAAATGGTCGCTGCGCGCCTTCTGGCGGCCGGCCTTGCCCCGCGCTTTGTCGGCACCGAAATCGGACGCGCCTCGACTATCAAGATGCTGCGGTCCGTCATGGTCAAGGGCATGGAGGCGCTGACGGTGGAATGTTTCCGCGCCGCGGCACGCGCCGGCGTCGCCGAAGAGGTTGCGAACTCGCTGGATGCCTCTGAAGGCGGGCTTGGCTGGGCCGAGCAGACCGCCTACAACATGGAGCGCATGACTGCGCATGGCATCCGCCGCGCCGCCGAGATGCGCGAGGTGGCAAAGACCCTTCGCNGTCTTGATGTGGCGCCGGCCATGACAACCGGCACCATTTCCTGGGAAGAGGAAATGGGCGCGCTGGACCTTTCGCTGGATCCCGGCACACCGCTCGCCGAACAGCTGACCCTGATTGAACNGGCCCTCGAGAAGGGCGAATAGACCGAAGATACAGAACGGAGACAAACCCATGAAAATCTGTCTTGCCGGTGGCGGCGCCTTTGGCAAAAAGCACCTTGATGCGCTGAAGCTGATCGACGGGGTCGAAGTTGTCTCGCTTGTCGGGCGGCGCCTTGAGCCGACGCAGGAGCTTGCGGCGGGCTATGGCATTCCCCACGCCACCACCGACCTTGCCGAAAGCCTCGCCATGCCGGAGATCGACGCTGTCGTTCTGGCCACGCCGACGGGCATGCATGCCGAACAGGGCCTTGCCGCGATGGATGCCGGCAAGCATGTGCTGATCGAAATCCCGATGGCCGACAGCCTTGCCGATTCCGAAGCGCTGGTCGCCAAGCAGAAGGAAACCGGCCTTGTCGCGATGGCCGGCCATGTGCGCCGCTTCAACCCGTCTCACCAATATGTCCACAACCTGATCAGCGCCGGCGAGCTGTCGATCCAGCAGATGGATGTTCAGACCTATTTCTTCCGCCGCAAGAACATCAGCGCGGACGGCAGCCCGCGCAGCTGGACCGACCATCTGCTGTGGCATCATGCCTGCCATACGATCGACCTGTTCATGTACCANACCGGCGAGATGNTCACCNAGGTTCACGGCGTNCAGGGNCCNATGCATCCGGAGCTCGGCATCGCCATGGACATGGCCATCATCATGAAGACGCCAAGCGGCAAAATCTGCACGCTGTCGCTGTCTTTCAACAATGACGGGCCGCTCGGCACCTTCTTCCGCTATATCTGCGACAACAACACCTATATCGCCCGTTATGACGATTTGTTCGACGGCCGCGACAACCAGATCGATGTCAGCAATGTCGATGTCTCGACCAACGGCATCGAGCTGATCGACCGCGAATTCGTCGCCGCCATCCGCGAGGGCCGCGAGCCGAATTCCAGCCTCGCCCAGTGCCTGCCGGCTATGCAGGTGATGGACATGGTCGAAAAACAGTTCAAGAGCTGAAACAGGGTCCGGAGACGAGTGCCATGATCATCGATTGCCACGGCCATTACACCACCACCCCGCCGGGCGTCGCCGCCTGGCGCGACGCGCAGAAAGAGGCCGTCGCCGCAGACCCCGACCACATCAGCAGCAAGGGCGTGATGACGGTCAGCGACGACGAGATTCGCGAGAGCATCGAGACCAACCAGCTTCGTGTCCAGCAGGAACGCGGCACGGACGTCACCGTCTTCTCNCCGCGCGCCAGCTGGATGGGCCATCATGTCGGCAACGCCAGCACCTCGCAGGCCTGGACCGAGCATTGCAACGACCTGATCAGGCGTGTCTGCGACCTGTTCCCGACAAACTTCGTGCCAGTCTGCCAGCTGCCGCAGAGCCCGCAGACCCCGATCGGGACAAGCATCACCGAGCTTCGCCGCTGCGTCGAGGAGATGGGCTTNATCGGCTGCAACCTGAACCCCGACCCGTCCGGCGGTTACTGGAAGGACCTGCCGCTCGGCGACAAATACTGGTACCCNCTTTACGAGACCATGTGCGATCTGGATGTGCCGGCGATGATCCATGTCAGCGGCGCCTGCCACCCGGCGATGCATACNACCAGCTCGTTCTATCTGGGTGCCGACACCACNGCATTCGTGCATTTCATGATGTCGGATGTCTTCACCGACTTCCCGAGCATCAAGTTCATCATCCCGCATGGCGGCGGGGCGGTTCCCTATCACTGGGGCCGGTTCCGCGGCATGGCCCAGGACATGGGCCTCGGCGACCTGAACGAGCGTGTGCTCGGCAACATCTTCTTCGATACCTGCGTCTATCACCAGGACGGCATCGACATGCTGACCAAGGTGATCCCGACCGAGAACATCCTGTTCGCCTCGGAGATGATCGGCGCGGTGCGCGGCATCGACCCCAGAAGCGGCCACTATTACGACGACACCAAACGCTACATCGACGCGACGCCCAACCTCGACGACGCGCAGCGCAAGATGGTATTCGAAGGCAATGCCCGCCGCGTGTTCTCGCGCTTTCCCATCTAGTATCCGAAAACAGAAACCCGATATGCAATTTCTGCACAATCATCCCAANACAAGGACCAAGCCATGACCGATTATCTGTTCGAACCGACCGCTCCTGCCACCATTCCGATTATCGGCAGCGACAAGCTCTATCCGGTGAACCGGATTTTCTGCGTCGGCCGCAACTATGAGGCGCATGCCGCCGAGATGGGCGCCGTCGTCGACCGGGAGGCGCCGTTCTATTTCACCAAGTCCCCGACCACGCTGGTCATGGCNGAGGGTGAGATCGCCTATGCGCCGCGCACGGAAAACTATCATTACGAGATGGAACTAGTCTTTGCGCTAAAAAGCGGCGGCACGAATATCACCGAGGCGGACGCGCTGTCCCACATCTATGGATGCGCAGCCGGCCTCGACATGACCCGCCGCGACCTGCAGAACAAGGCCAAGGAAAACCGCAAGCCCTGGGACACCGCCAAGGATGTCGACGAGTCGGCCGTGATCACCCCGCTGCGGCAGATGTCCGAAGTGCCCTCGGTCGCCAGCGGCCGCATCCACCTGTCGCAGAACGGCACCGTCAAGCAGGATGCCGACCTGTCGGAAATGGTCTGGTCGGTGCCGGAAATCATCGCCGATCTGTCGACCATGTACACCCTGCAGCAAGGCGACGTGATTTACATGGGAACACCGGCTGGCGTCGGCGCCGTATCGCGTGGCGATGTCCTCGCCGGCGGCGTCGAGGGCATCGGCGATTTTGAGGTGAAGATCGCCTAGGCCGACACCCTACTGAAGATCGGTAAACGCATCTGCTAGCCGAGCCATGGCTTCATCAAGAAGCGCATGGCGGCAGGCAATATTGAACCGCATGCACAGCTCACCTTCTGGCCCAAAGGCGCGCCCCTCGCTCGGCGCCAATCCGACATGGCGGAGCCGTTCGATGAAGTCCTCGCGCTTCATCCCGGTGCCCGAGAAATCGACCCAAGCAAGATAGGTCGCCTCGAGATTCATGACGGACAGTCCTTGGATGCCGTCGATCGCCTCGTTCAACAGCTTGCGATTGGCGTCGAGATAGGGAATGAGCTTATCGAGCCACTCGTCGCCGCCCCGATAGGCGGCCTCAGCCATCAGCATGCCGAACCTGTTGTTCGAAATATTCATTGCATGGCGAACCCTCGCCACCCGCTGCCGCAGCGCCGGATCGGGGATCAGCATGCTACCAGTCTCGATCCCAGCGATGTTGAAGGTCTTACTGGTGGCGACAAGCGTGATCAGCCGGCGTGAGATCTCAGGCGCCACCTTTGCCAGAATAGTGTGGCTGTGCCCCGGCATGATCAGATCGTGATGGACCTCGTCGCTGACCAAGATTATGTCATGCGTCTCGCAGAACAGCGCAACATTGCGAAGTTCCTCTGCACTCCAGACGCGACCGCCCGGATTGTGTGGCGAGCACAGGAACATGATCTTCTCGTCGCCGGTCAGCGACGCCGCCAGCGCGCCGAGATCCATTTTGAAACGGCCATCCTTGATCCGCATCGGCGAGGCATGAACACGCCGGTCATTGGCTTTGATGATACGGGCGAATGAGTGATAGACAGGCGAGAAGATGATCACCGCCTCACCGGGCTGCGAACAGGCATTGATGATAACTGACAGCGCGTTGCCAAGGCCATGGGTCTGCAGCGCCCAGTCTGGCTCTATNGCCCAGTCATGTCGGCGCGCCATCCATGCGATCTGGGCCTCGCGGAAACTGTCATCTGGCCCGTAGTAGCCATGAACGCCATGATCGACCATCTTCTGCAGTGCTTCGTTGACAGACGGCGGGGCGCGGAAGTCCATGTCCGCCACCCAAAGCGGGATACCCGTATCACCCGGCACGCCATAGCGGTCAGCGACCTCCTCCCATTTCTCCAGATGCTGGTTGCGGTTGTCGAGAACCTCGTCGAAATCGATCATAACGGTAAATGTCTCCGGCCAGTGGCCACTGGTTGTTCAGGCGCTTAAAAGTGATGAGATCCTTGTGACGCGCGGCGCGACGGCGCCGGAGGCAAAGACTAGCTAGGCTCAAAGGCAGGCATCAAGTCCCNTCATCAGCTGTTGGACCTCGGCGTCGGTGGTGTAATGCACAAAGCTGAGCCGCAGCACACCTGCATCCGGATCGCAGCCCATCGCCCCGATCGTCCGCACGGCGTAGAAATTCCCCTCGCCGGCCATGACGCCATGCTCGGCAAGCGAGATCGCGATCTCCTCCGCAGGCTTTGCGGTATGCAGCGCGACAGTGGGCACACGTCCGGTCTCGGTGCCGAGTTCCTTGCTGCCGAGAATACGGGCGTCGTTGCGGCTGCCGAGATAGTCCAGCAATGGCGCAAGCACCCGGTCCTCATGCCCGCGCTGCAGCGCGGCAACGGCCCGTGCCCGGTCCGCCGGAGCGGCCTCTCCGCCATGATGATGCGCATAGATAGCATCGATATAGTCCGCCATGCCGGCGCAGGCCGCGATCTGGGCATGGTCGGGACCGGCCGGTGTAAGCCGCATGTAGCGGACATCGGCATTGAAGAAATGCGCCTGGTTGACCAACCTGTCGGCAAGCGCACGCCGGACCACCATGATCCCCTGATGCGGGCCATAGGTCTTGTAGCTGGAGAACAGGTAGATATCCGTGCCGAGTGCGCCGACATCGGGCAGCCCGTGCGGCGCATAGCTGACACCGTCACAGCAAGTGACCGCGCCGAAGTCATGCGCCATGGCGGCAATTTGCACGACCGGATTCTCCTGCCCGACGACGTTGGAGCAATGCGGGAAACAGACCAGCTTTACCTTGTCGTCGAGAATGGCGGCAAGGCTGTCCAGTTCGAGCTGGCCGCTCTCCGGATTGATGCGCCATTCGCGGATTTCCATCCCGCGATTTTCAAGCCGCCGCCACGCGCCGCTGTTCGCCTCATGGTCCTGATCTGTGACAATGACCGCGTCGCCGGGCGACAGGGTGTCGGCAAAGGCCTGCGCCAGGACATAGGTGTTCTGGCTTGTCGACGGGCCGAAGCTGAGCTCGTCGGTCTCGACATTCATCAGCGCTGCCAGCCGTGTGCGCGCCTCGTCCATCTCGGCACCGCCGGCCGCGCTCGCCGCATAGCGGCCATAGGGCTGGACCTTGCGCTCGGTATAAAAGCGATGAAGCCTGTCGATCACCTGACGGCAGGTGTAGGAGCCGCCGGCATTTTCAAAGAAGGCCCGGCCCTGAAGCGACGGCTCGGCAAAGGCCGGAAACTGCGAACGGACAAAATCGACATCAAGGTTTGCGGTCATAGAAAATCCTGTCAGACGTGGTGAGAAGGTGAAAAATACTGATCAGACGATAGCAGTGATCAGCCGTCAGCGTCGAGCGTCGCGGCATCCGGCCCCCATACATCGGTGACGGCGTAGCCGGAGGCGAAAATATCGCTCGGGTCGCTTTCCACCAAAGTCTCGCCGAAGCGCCAGCCACGTCCCGAAATACGCGGCAGGATGGCGGTGCGCCCCGCCGCCTCGGTCACGCCCAGAAGCGTGACCTCAAAGGCCGAGCCGATGACGGAACGGGTGGTGATGGTCTCACCGACAGAAATCTGCCCCCTTGCATGGAGCGATGCTAGATGCGCCGATGATCCGGTGCCGCAGGGACTGCGGTCGAGGCGGCCCGGCGGCATTACCGTCGCGGTGCGTGTCTGCCCATCGGCCCCGGCTTGCCGGAACATCACATAGGCGATGCCGTTGATCGCCGGAATTTCGGGGTGGACCACCGGATGCGCCGCGGTGAACCTCTCGCGAAGCACCATGCCGATGCGCGCCAGTTCGGCTGCGTCACGCGGAATAATGGACAGCCCGACCTGGCCGACATCGACAAGCGCGTAGAACACCCCGCCATAGCAGATATCGGCCTTCACCGGCCCCCATTCGGACGTATCCAGCACCACATCCAGCGCCTCGACAAAAGACGGCACCATGTCGATGGCGACGCGCTCGCACTTGCCGTCGCGGCAGCTTGCCGTGGCGGTGACGAGCCCGGCGGCGGTTTCCAGTGTCACCACCGTCTGCGGCTCGTTCATAGGGATGCGGCCTGTCTCTAGGAGCGCCGTCGTCACGCAGATGCTGTTGGAGCCGGAGCTGGCATGCGCGGCATTCGGCTGCAGGATGACAAAGGCGGCGGCGGCGGCCGGATNGACCGGATCCANNANCAGNTTCACCGAACAGGCCGGATTGGCGCGCGGNGCCANCATCANATGACGGCGNAGCNGAATNCCGGCATCGCTGTTCAGCCAGTCGAGCCTGTCGNCAATGGTCCTTCCNGGGATTTCCGGCACGCCGTCAATCGCGACATAGCCGAGTTCACCCTCGGCATGGGCGTTGATCATGCGGATCGCCGGTGCGGCGGTCATTTTCCGGCGGCGGCGCGAAGCGCNGTGATCGTGGTGCGCGGCGAGATGGCCTCGGTCGAGGTCACGATCTCGACAATGGCGCCGGTGGGGGAGTCACAGGCGCGCTGATAGGCATCGGCGAACTGTCCGGTCTCGGTCACCCTTTCGCCATGGAATCCGTAAGCTGCCGCGATGGCCATATAGTCGGGATTGACGATGGCGGTACCCGACACCCGCGTCGGATACTCGCGCTCCTGATGCATGCGGATGGTGCCATAGCTGGCATTGTTGATGATCAGGATCACCGGGTTCAGCCCGGCCTGAAGCGCGGTGCCCATCTCGTTGCCGTTCATCTGGAAGTCACCGTCACCGGCGAAACACAGCACAAATCGCGACGGGTCATGCACCTTTGCCGCCAGCGCCGCGGGCAGCCCGAACCCCATCGAACCGCTCTGCGGCCCGAGCATGCGCTGGTTCTTGCCATAAGAGATGAACTTGTTCGGCCAGATCGAGAAATTGCCCGCCCCATGGGTGATGATCGCATCCTCGGGCAGCGTGTCCCGGATATGCGCCGTGATCATACCCATATCGACGTCACCCGGCTGCGCAGGGGCGTTCAGGGCGGCAAGATAGTTCTCACGCGCGGCATCGCGCCATGCAGTCCTGNCCTCGCTGGCGGGAAGCGTGATGCCGGCAAGCGCNCTCGCCATGGCGTTGGGGCCGGCATGGATNGGCAGGTCCGGGGCATAGATCTTGCCGATCTCGGCATCCGAAGCGTGGCTGTGGACCAGCTTTGCCGNCATCTTCGGCGCATCGAACAGGCTGTAGCCGTCGGTCGTCGATTCACCGAACCGGATGTTGATCGCGACGATCAGGTCGGCCTGGCGAAGCAGGTCCTTCATATAGGCGTTCATCGCCACGCCTGCGTCGCCAACAAATGACGGACAATGATTGTCGATGATGTCATGGAAACGGAACGCGGCCACAACAGGCACGTCATTGACGGCGGAAAAACTTTCCAACGCGCGTGCGCTGCCGGCTGTCCAGCGGGTACCTCCGACAAGCATCACCGGCCTTTCGGCGGCGGCCAGCATCGCGGCCATCTGTGCCGCGCCGGCTTCCGGAACAGCCGGTTCGGGGATGGCCACCGGATTGCAGGGCAACCTGTCTGAAGTTGCGACAAGCATGTCTTCGGGAAGCGCCACCACTACCGGCCCCGGCCTGCCGCTCATCGCGACGGTCCAGGCACGGCTGATGATTTCCGGCACCCGGTCGACATGATCAATCTGCACGGCCCATTTCGCCAGCGGTCCGAAAAAGGCGGTGTAATCCACCTCCTGAAAGGCCTCGCGGCCCATCACATCGGTGCCGACCTGGCCGACGAACAGGATCATCGGAACCGAATCCTGCATGGCGGTGTGAATGCCGACAGTGGCATTGGTCGCCCCCGGGCCACGGGTAACGAAACACAGGCCGGGCTCGCCCGTCAGCTTGCCCCAGGCCGCCGCCATATATGCAGCCCCACCCTCCTGCCGGCAGAGCACGAGATCAAAGGCGTTGGCGTGGTCGACCATCGCNTCGAGAACGGCAAGATAGGATTCGCCGGGCACACCAAAGCCACGTGTCGCGCCAAGCGCGACAAGGCTGTCCATGAGAAGCTGGCCGCCGTTTCTGGTCCTGATATCCGTCATCTGCCGTGCCTCCGGTTCATCGGCTGAAGCAGCGGCTAGCCTGCCAGCACCTTGGCGACCGCCGCGGCAAAGGGAACGTGGCGCCCGCCCGACAGGCCGGCGATGTTGATGCGGCTGTCACCGACAACATACATGCCATGTTCCTCACGGAGCGCCTCGACCTCGTCCTTGCCCAGCCCGAGGCGCGAGAACATGCCCCGGTGATCGGCAATGAAATCGAACCGGTCGGTATTGCACTGGCGGCGGAGCTCGTCGGCGAGGTCCTTGCGGATTGTCAGCATGGTCTCGCGCATCTGGGTGAGTTCTTCCTCCCACATCGCGTGCAGGTCCTTGTCGGCGAGAATGATGCTGACGACCGCCGCGCCATGGTCCGGCGCGAAGGAATAGTTCATGCGGTTCAGCACCGCCATGTTACGGGCTACAACGGCATGCTTGTCGGCGGTATCGCACACCGCCATCGCGCAGCCGACACGGTCGCGATACAGGCCGAAATTCTTTGAACAGGATGCGGCAACCAGCATTTCCGGCACNCGCGCCGCCATCGAACGAAGGTTGGCGGCGTCCTCCTCAAGGCCGTCGCCGAACCCCTGATAGGCGATGTCGATGAACGGGATTGCTCCTGTCTTCAGCACTAGGTCCGTCACATCATTCCACTGGCCGGCATCAAGGTTGGCGCCGGTCGGATTATGGCAGCAGCCGTGAAGCATCAGCACATCCTGCGGCTGCATGGCCTGCAGGTCTTCCATCATGCCACTGAAATCGACATTGCTGCCGGCGCTGTCGAAATATCGATAGCTCCTGATCTTGATGCCCATATGGTTGGCCATCGCAACATGCGACGGCCATGTCGGGTCGCTCAGCCACAGGGTGGCATCGCTGTTGATTTTCCTGATCGCCTCATAGAGCTGGCGGATCGCGCCCGAACCACCCGGCGTCTGAATGGTGGCAACGCGGTCCGCCGCGACGCTGTCACCAAGAACCATCTCGCGCATGGCATCGCGGAACGCCTCGTCGCCGCCAAGCGGCTTGTAGGTCTTGGTCGTCTGCATGTCGTGAAGCACGACCTCTGCCTTCTTTACCGCCGCCATGATCGGGGTATTGCCGTCGGCATCCTTNAACACGCCNACACCAAGGTCGATCTTGCCCTCGCGTGGGTCAGCGGCGTAAAGCTGGCCGAGACCAAGGATCGGATCGGGGGGAACGGGCTGGAAGTTTTCGAGCATGACGCGGCCTTTCATTGTCCGGGGTGACANTTCGTGTTTAGGGCATTCGGCTGGTCACTGGCAACCGGTTTGCGGCGTCAGCGCTTGACCTCGGGTATCAGTCCGCGCGGCGCGAACCGCAGCACAAGCAGCAAGACCAGCCCCATCGTCAACAGCCGCATGTGGGCGGCGCTCTCGATCAGATGCAGGCGCAACCAGTGCCCTTCCTCCATGCCGGAGGTCAGCGTACTCATCAGCCAGTGGCCGATCGGCTCGGCCTCGATCCAGAAGAACCAGATGACGAAGCCGCCAAGCACCGCGCCCCAGTTGTTGCCCGAACCGCCGACGATCACCATCACCCAGATCAGGAAGGTGAAGCGAAGCGGCTGATAGGTGGTCGGGGTGAACTGTCCGTCGAGCGTCGTCAGCATCGCACCGGCAACACCGATCACGGCAGACCCGAGAATGAANACCTGGAGGTGCCGGCTGGTCACGTTCTTGCCCATGGCCGCAGCGGCGGTCTCGTTATCGCGGATGGCGCGCATCATCCGTCCCCATGGTGAACGCAGCGCCACCTCGGACAGGTAAAGAACGACAAGAAGGACAATCGAGAACAGCCCCGCATAGCAGAGCTTGACGAGGATCGAGGAGGCCGTTTCGACCTCAAGGCCCATGCCGGTGGCCCATGACTGGAAACCGGCGGATTCGTTCAGGTCCACTTCATAGGGAACCGGACGCGGCAGTCCGGCGACGTTCTTCACGCCGCGTGTCAGCCAGTCCTCGAACTTCAGCATGTAGATGATGATCTCGGAGATACCGAGCGTGGCAATGGCCAGATAGTCGGACCGCAACCCGAGCGAAATCCGGCCTACAACCCAGGCCGCGCCGGCGGCAAACACCCCGCCGACAAGCCAGGAAAAGATAATCGGCAGCCCAAAACCGCCGAGGTAGCCGGCCTTGGTGGCGTCCACCTTCTCGATAGCGGATACAGCCGGATCGATCAGCGAGCGCAGAACCACATAGCCGACGAGGACGACGAGGCCCGTCACCCAATAGCGTGACCGCCCCATGTCAGCGGTCTTGCGCCATGCATACATGCCGGCGATGACTGTCACGACAGCAGCGACAATGCCGCCGACCACACCTGCGCCGCCGGCCTTCCACGCCGCCGTCACGGGCGGCACGGACACCAGCATTGCGGCAAGCCCGCCAAGCGCGGCGAACCCCATGGTGCCGACATTGAACAGGCCCGCATATCCCCACTGGATATTCACACCAAGCGCCATGATCGCCGAAATGATGCACAAGTTCAGCAAGGTCAGCGAGACATCCCAGCTCTGGATGAAGCCGACCGACATAAGGAGCAGCGCCATTAGGGCGAAAAGCCCGATATTTCTGCCAGACATGGTCATAGCGACTTCCCGCTGAATATTCCGGTTGGTTTCACCAGCAGCACGATCACGAGGATCATGAAGGACACGGCGAATTTGTAATCGGTGGACAGGATCTGGACCAGGCCTTCGGGCGCCATCGATTCAGGCACCATATATGTCACCACGCGCTTGTAGGCGAAGGTCACGAACAGCTCGGAAAAGGCGATGACGAAACCGCCGGCAATGGCGCCAAGCGGGTTGCCCACCCCGCCGACGATGGCCGCGGCGAAGATCGGCAGCAGAAGCTGCAGATAGACAAAGGGCTTGAAGCTCTTGTCGAGGCCGTAGAGCGTGCCGGCAATGGTCGCCAGCGCCGCCGTCATTATCCAGGCGATCATCACCACCCGGTCCGGGTTGATCCCGGACAGCAGCGCCAGATCCTCATTGTCGGAAAAGGCGCGCATCGACTTGCCGGTGCGGGTCTTGTTCAGGAACCAGAACACGATGCCGACGGTCACCACCGCGGTGCCGAGGGTCACCGCCTGGGTGGTCTTGATCGCAAGCCCCTCGTTCAGGCCGGTCATGTTCTTGAATTCGCGCGCCTTCATGATAAAGCGCTGGCCGTCGGTGAAGTTCTGGTCGCGNGGCCCGATGACAAAGCGGATCAGGCCGTTATAGACGAACATCACGCCGACCGAGACGATCAGATAGATTACCGAGCTTGCCCGCTGACGTCGGTAATAGCGATAGACCAGCCGGTCGGTCACAAGGCACAGCACTACCGCGCCTGCGATGCCGATGGGAAGCGCCAGCAACGCGGTCGGCAACGGCCCGAAGCTGGCTCCAGCTCCCTGCAGCATCCAGGTGACGAGGATCACCAGCATGGTGCCGAACGCCATGGTCTCGCCATGCGCGAAATTCGAGAACCGGAGGACGCCATAGACAAGCGTGACGCCGAGCGCGCCGAGCGCCAGCTGGCTGCCATAGGCAAGGCCCGGCACCAGGATGAAATTGGCAAGGATGACGAGCGCGTTCAGGAAGTCTGTCATCTCAACCTCCCAGGAACGCGCGCCGGACTTCGGGATCGGCCATCAGCGCCGCCCCGGTGTCGGTATATGCGTTCCGTCCCTGGACAAGAACAAATCCGCGATCGGCGATGTTCAGCGCCTGCTTCGCGTTCTGCTCAACCATCAGGATGGCGATTCCGGTCTGCGCAACCTCGATAATCCGGTCGAACAGCTCGTCCATGACGATCGGCGACACACCCGCGGTCGGCTCGTCCAGCATCAGGATCTTCGGCTGGGTCATCAGCGCCCTGCCGACGGCGACCTGCTGGCGCTGGCCACCGGAAAGCTCGCCCGCAGGCTGCTTGCGCTTTTCCTTGAGTATCGGGAACAGGCCGAAGACCTGCTCCATCGTCATGGCGATATCGTCACGGCGGATGAAGGCACCCATCTCGAGATTTTCCTCAACCGTCATGCCGGTAAAGACATTGTGGTTCTGGGGCACGAAACCCATGCCGCGAAGAACCCGCTCCTGAGGCTTCAGGCCGGTGATGTCCTCGCCCTCGAGAAGCACCTGCCCCTCCTTCAGGTCGAGCATCCCGAACATCGCCTTCATCGCGGTCGACTTGCCGGCCCCGTTCGGCCCCACAACAACGGCAATCTCGCCGGGATCGACACCGACGGTGCAGCCGTGAAGGATATCCGCGCCGCCATAGCCGCAAACCATGTTCTCGCCGACAAGGAAACTCATGACGCGGCTCCAGCCTTTGGCCGGTTTTTCAGCCCGGTGCCGAGATAGGCCTCGATCACCTCTTCGTTCGAACGGACCTCGGCGGCCGTGCCGGTCGCCAGCACCGCGCCCTCGGCCATAACGACCACCGGATCGCAAAGCCGCGAGATGAATTCCATGTCATGCTCGATCATGCAGAAGGTATAGCCGCGCTCCTTGTTGAGCCGCAGGATTGCGTCGCCGATTGTGCCGAGCAGCGTGCGGTTCACACCTGCGCCGACCTCGTCGAGGAAGACGATCTTTGCGTCGACCATCATGGTGCGGCCGAGCTCCAGCAGTTTCTTCTGGCCGCCGGACAGGTTGCCTGCCAGCTCGTCGGCGACCTGCCTGATCTGCAGGAAGTCGATCACATCATCAGCCTTCCGGCGAAGCTCAACCTCTTCGGCCCGCACTTTCGCCGGCCTGATCCAGGCATCGACCAGGCGCTCGCCGGACTGGCCGCCGGGCACCATCATCAGGTTCTCGCGCACCGTCAGGGTGGAGAATTCATGCGCAATCTGGAATGTCCGCAGCATGCCCTTGGCGAACAGTTCGTGCGGCGGCAGGCCGGTGATGTCCTCGCCATCCAGAACCACGCGGCCGGCGGACGGGCTGTAAAGCCCCGCAATAACGTTAAAAAGGGTGGTCTTGCCGGCGCCGTTCGGGCCGATCAGTCCGGTGATCGATCCGGCCTCGATGGTCAGCGACACATCGTTGACGGCCTGGATTCCCCCGAAATTTTTGGAAAGGTTTTCAACGGAAATCATCGGGCACCGTTTACTCTCTAGCATAGGAAACGGCCCGGGCTTTCGCCCGGGCCGCAAATTTGTGCCGTATCCTAGCGGAAGCGGGCAGTGGTGTTCTCGCCGCCCTTGACCAGGATCTCGCGATAGTTACCAGCGGACTCGCCGGCACCGATCAGCTCGACTGCGGAAGCGCCGACGTAATCAATGTCACCGCCGTCTGCAAGGATCTTCAGGCCCTTGGCAAGCTCGCCCGGGAAGATCTTCTCGCCCGGCGCGTTGGCGACCATCATCACCTTCTGGGCATAGTCGGCAGAGTCGGTAGAACCGGCTGCCTGCATGGCCAGCATCAGAAGCGCAGCCGCGTCATAGGACTCGGATGCGAACGGGCCGTTTGCAAAGCCGGCTGCCTTGGCCATTTCGGACATCTTGGCCGCACCCGGGCTGTCAGTGCCCGGAACGGTGCCGAAGGAGCCGTCGAGGTCGGAACCGATGGCCGCCGGGAGCGAATCGCCGATCATGCCGTCCGGAAGAACGAAGGTGTCGAAGGAACCGGAGTCCAGCGATGCCTGGATGATACCCTTGCCGCCCTGGTCGAGATAACCGGCAACGATCAGGACTTCACCGCCGGCCTGCGCAAGCGCACCGACTTCAGCACCGTAGTCGGCCTTGCCATCTTCGTGTGCCGCGCTGATGGTGACGTTACCGCCGACCTTCTCGAAGTTCATCTGGATGCTGTCAGCCAGACCCTTGCCGTAGTCGTTGTTGGTGTAGGTCATGGCGACGGTCTTGATGCCGCGCTCCTTAAGGATCTCGGCGATCACCTGGCCCTGACGCGCATCCGAAGGAGCGGTCCGGAAGAACAGGCCGTTATCCTCGAGATCGGACAGTGCCGGCGAGGTAGCGGACGGCGAAATCATCGCCACGCCCTTGGCCATGGCCACGTTCTGCAGGGTGGCGATGGTGACGCCCGAGCAGTCTGCGCCCATGATGCCGCTGACCTTGTCCGAAGTGATGAGACGCTCGGCAGTGGCAGTGGCGGCAGCGGAATCGATACAGGTCGAATCACCGCGTACGGCGGTAACGGACTTGCCGCCCATGAATGCGCCCGAGTCGGTCACCTCCTTCATGGCAAGTTCGGCCGCAAGCGCCATGTCAGGTGCAAGCGATTCAATAGGACCGGTAAATCCAAGCAGGACGCCGATCTTGACGCCATGACCGTCGGCTGCAGCCGGGCCTGCGATAAGTGCAGAAGCTAAGGCAGCCAGAATGATTTTTTTCATCAGGACCTCCAAAAAGTGATGAGAAAACTGAGGCAAAATAAAAGCCGCCACACGCCCAGATTGCAAGGATTATTCGCTTAATCCGGCGCGATNACGGAATCTTTCCGGAACTGCCCGGTCAGGACTTTGGATAGCCGATTGTCTTCAGCGCCGCGCCGATCTCGTCGAGGATNACCGGATCATCGATCGTCGCCGGCATCGTCCATTCCTCGCCATCGGCGATCTTCGCCATGGTGCCGCGCAAAACCTTGCCGGACCGGGTCTTCGGCAGACGGTCAATGGCCACGACAAGGTTGAAGGCGGAGACCCGACCGACGCGGCCCTTCACNAGATCGATGGATTCGGAACAGACCTGCTNGACCGGCTTTTCGCAATTCGGATAGAGGCAGATCAGGCCAAGCGGAAGCTGGCCTTTAAGCTCGTCCGCAACCCCGATCACCGCGCATTCGGCAACATCGGGATGTTCGGCAAGCACCTCTTCCAGCTGGCCTGTCGACAGACGGTGGCCCGCGACATTGATGACGTCATCGGTGCGCGCCATGATGTAGAGATAGCCGTCCTCGTCCTTGTAGCCGGCATCACCAGTCTCGTAATAGCCGGGGAAGGTCGTCAGATATTTCTCGATGAAGGCGTCGTCCGCGCCCCAGATGCTGGGAAGGCAGGATGGCGGCAGGGGCAGTTTCACCCCGATGGCGCCGAGCTCGCCNGCGGGCTTGGGCGCGCCGTCTTCACCAAGGATATCGATTTCGTACCCCGGCATCGGAACGGATGGGGAGCCGAGCTTCAACGGCAGGGTCTCGATTCCCACCGGGTTGGCACAGATCGACCAGCCGGTTTCTGTCTGCCACCAGTGGTCGATCACCGGAACACCCAGCTTGTCCTGCGCCCACAGAATGGTGTCGGGGTCGGCGCGCTCGCCGGCAAGGAACAGATGCTTCAAGCAGGACGTGTCGTGCTGTTCGAGGAACGCGGCGTCCGGATCGGCCCGCTTAATCGCGCGGAACGCTGTCGGCGCGGTGAACAGGACCTTCACCCCGTGCTCGGCGATGACCCGCCAGAACACGCCGGCATCGGGCGTTCCGATAGGCTTGCCTTCAAACAGCACCGTCGTGCAGCCGGCGATCAGAGGCGCATAGACGATGTAGGAATGGCCGACCACCCAGCCGATGTCCGACGCGGCCCAGTAAACCTCGCCGGGATGGGTGTCATAGATGTTCGGCATGNTCCATTGCAGCGCCACCGCATGGCCGCCATTGTCGCGGATCACGCCCTTGGGCTGGCCGGTGGTGCCNGANGTGTAGAGTATGTAGAGCGGATCGGTCGCCTTCACCGGCACCGGGGCCAGTGGCTCGACCCCTTCATGGGCGGCATGCCATTCCAGGTCACGGCCCTCAACCAGATCAGCCTGAAGCGCCTCGCGCTGGTAGACCACACAGTGATCCGGCTTGTGCGTGGACAGCTCGATGGCCTCGTCCAGAAGCGGCTTGTAGGACACGATCCGGTTCGGCTCGTGCCCGCAGGACGCGCTGATGATGGCTTTCGGGGTGGCATCGTCGATCCGCTTTGCCAGCTCGGCCGCGGCAAAGCCGCCGAACACCACCGAATGCACGGCGCCAAGGCGCGCGCATCCGAGCATCGCCACGACTGCCTCGGGAATCATCGGCATGTAGATGATGACCCTGTCGCCCGACGAGACACCCAGCTTCTGCAGCATGCCGGCAAAGCGCGCCGTGGCATCCTGCAGCTCGGCATAGGTCATGGTCGACGCGTTGCCTGTGATCGGCGAGTCATAGATGATCGCCTTCTGCTCNCCGCGGCCGGCCGCGACATGACGGTCGACGGCATTGTGGCAGGTGTTCATCTCGCCATCGGGAAACCAGCGATGAAACGGGGGCTTCGAGGAATCCAGAGCATTGGTCGGCGCCTTGTGCCATTGAATGGCCTTGGCAGCCTCCATCCAGAACGCCTGGATATCCGCCTGCGCGGCCGCATAAAGATCCCTGTAATCTGTCATGATACATAACCCGTCATGATGCACGTCCCCCGACGCCCCGCCGTTCAGCGGGATTGTTCCAGAATGGTCCGGCCGCCAGCCGGCGGCGCGGCACAATGATAGACCGAAATCCCGGCGCCGCAACCGCTACGGCAGNGATGCGCCGCACATTCACAAACCGGTGAGAATAGCAGAACCCACCGTTGCCGGGCTTGGTCGAAATATTGGCTGTGACTATCCTGACAGGACATCGCGCAACCACCATGAGCCAGCATGCCCGTCACCCAGCCCGTATCCGAAATGATCGCCGCCGCGCGGCTGCTGATCAACCAGGTCAGCGTTCACGAGGCGGCCGAGCTACAGCGGCTCGACGCCGCAATCCTGATCGACCTTCACGATGTGCGGGAGTTGCAGAAAATGGGGGTTGTCCCGCGGGCCTTTCACGCGCCACGCGGCATGCTGAAATTCCGGGCCGACCCGGACTGCCCCTATCACAAACCTGTCTTCCAGACCGACAAGAAGCTGGTGCTGTTCTGTGCTTCCGGCCTGCGTTCAGTTCTGCCGGCCCGCACCCTACAGGATATGGGCATGGACAACGTCCTCGACATGGAGGACGGCTTCACCAAATGGAAGATGCAGGACCTGCCGGTGGATTATCTGACCTGACGGTCAGGTCCGCGCCGCCTCGAAAGCGGCCCAGGCCTCCTCGAACTCGGCAAAGGTCATCGGACCCTTTTTTGCCGGCCCAAGGATGCAGTCCTCGGCGCGGAACAGCGTCTCGATCGCGGTTGCAAGATCAGGAACCACTGCAGGCGGGATGATCACCGCGCCGTGCCGGTCGGCATGGACGAGATCGCCCTCATCGACATCGAGCCCGAAGACGCGCGCGCCCCTGGCGAAATCGACGACATGCACGAAACCGTGGCTCGGCCCAACAGAGCCTGCCAGCACCGGAAACCCGTCCGGCAGGTCGCCGAGGTCGCGCATCACGCCGTTTGTCAGCGCACCGTCGAGGCCGAGCGACTTGTGAACATTGGTGTTGACCTCGCCCCAATAGGCGCCGATCGCATCCGCGCCGTCCACATCCTCGACAACGGCGACGGCCGGGCGCGGCCCTTCCGACATGTGCCGGTAATAGCCAAGCCGGCGTTCACGCACCACATCCGCCGGATCCGGCGACGGCGCGATGGCCGAAATCCGCGCCGTGCGGGCATAGCCGACCATCGCCCTGTAATCCGGAGCCGACGCCATGACGGTGCCGCGGGTGAAGGCGTTGAAGCCGCGCTTTCCCTCGGCCGTCTCGATGGCGTTGCAGACCGTCGGCGTATCGACGGAACGAAGAAGGGTCAGGAGCGCCTCATCCATCACAGCCGCCCCTGTCACAGCCTGGACGAGGCCAGCGCCGCGCCCTCGGCAAGCGAGGTCAGCTTGGCATAGGCAATTTCCGGATCAACCGCGCCAAACCCGGCGAAGGTGCCGAAACCGCAATCCGACCCGGCGATCACACGCTNGGCNCCGACAATGCCGACAAAGCGTGAGATCCGCTCGGCGACAA
>FUFK010047738.1_pt1 | contig 18847 bp, 18 predicted proteins | sample 1021851 | NCBI WGS metagenome assembly FUFK01 (sample SAMEA51879418, study PRJEB19060) | metagenome
AAAAATCGAGAGTAATTCGAATGTCCCCTCGTAAAGTAAATATAGATGTTCTTAAAAAACGCGTAATTACTAAAAAGAAAAAAGAGGCTTTTCAGTCTAAAATAATAATACTTTCAGTCTGTCTATCTATTGGAATATTAGGTTACTTCGCTGGCTAACTAAGATAACAAATTATCTAAATCTTTTTTAATAGAACTTGGAATTTTAATAGTATTTTTTGAATTTAATTTTTTTCTAAAAAATTTTCTCTCTCCTGGGTAATAAATTTTTTCTCCTTTTATTTTTGGAATATTTTTAACTCTATTTATATTGACTTTAATTTGTTGCTTAAAGTTTTTTACGAAGAGATTATTTTTAAAAGCTATAAACAGATGGCCAATATTTTGAGGACCTCCAAAATCATCAAAAGGATCTTTTACTTTACCACTATGAGCACTTCCAACAAAAACCCCAGTAAGTATGTCTACCATCCATGCTAATCCTGAGCCTCTAAAACCAGCTATTGGTAATTGAACTCCAGATAAAGCATCTTTTGCATTTGTCGTCTGTTTTCCAAATTTGTCTAAAGCAACACCTTTTGGAATAGATTTATTTAGTTTAGCTGCAACTCTTATTTTTCCTCTATTAATCATTGACATTGATGTATCTAATATGAATGGAATGTTATTGTTTGTTGGAGATCCAAAACAAATTGGATTTGTTCCAAAAATAGTTTTTTTTCCTCCATGAGGTGCAATCGCAGGTGGAGCATTTGTAAATGCAAAAGCTAATAAATTTTTTTTTACAGCTTGCTCAATATAATAACCTGATAATCCATAATGCCCGCTATTTTTAATTCCAACAAAAGCTATGCCTGTTTTTTTTGCAATTTTAATTGTTTCTTTTATACCTGTATCTGCCGCAACAAATCCTATACTATTATCAGCATCAATAAGCAAAACTGAATTAGAAACTTTTTTAATTTTAATTTTAGGTTTTGGATTAATTACTTTTTTCTTTATTCTTTCACAGTACATCGTAAGCCTAGAAACTCCATGGGATGGAGCTCCAACTAATTCAGCATTAATTAAAGCTTTCGTACATATTTCAGCATCTCTTTTGTTAAGATTATATTTTATAAGTATTTTTGAAATTAATTTCTTAAGCTTTTGAATTTGCATTTAACTNTCTGGCATTTCTTCGCCATTTAAAGCCATAATTGCTCCTGGATGAGCTTCACCAATATCAGCTAATTTATCTGGGCTAATTCCATCTTTAAAAACATTTTTCGATTTTTTTAAAGCATTTAATAAAAGCCACGCATGTCTATTTGGTAAACTTGGCTGAATAAGTAATATTAAATCTCCAAAACCATAAAGCACTAGTGCTTCAGTAGAGCCGAATTCTTTGAATTGACCTTCTCCATTTATTAAATCCTTAGCATTTTGTTTAGACAACAACACAAGAGGCATTTGCTGAGTAGAAAAAAGACTTTGTACTCTCTCAAAGTCTTTCGCTCTTGCTGGTCTTGACTGTGCTTCTGGGAGCTCTTTATTTATGTAATTTATAAGTAATTCTGAAAAAGGATAAGTTGGTGCATCTGTTTTTACACTCATTATTAATAAGTGTTTAGCTCTGTAATTTAAATAACTGCCCCAAGGAGAATGAGCTGAACAAAATATAAATATTACTAAGTAAATAATGATTTTATTTTTAAATTTTAGCATAAATGAATAGGGCGCCAATTAAAGCGCCCTATATATTTATAGATTAATTTCTATATTTATCAAATACATCTAGAGATAAAACAGCAGTAACAACATAGTTTGGTATATCAACTACTTGACCTACTCTTAAATCTACAGCTACGGAGCACAAAACATAAGCTTGCTCTTTAGTTAAACCATGTTCATTAACTAAATAATCAATCATTTGTATTAGTGCATGTCTTGCTGCAATAACTAGATCCTCCGAAGCATTTTCTAAATCTACAAATTTGCTAGAATCTAGATACGCATGTGAAGGAGGTATTTCACCTTTTGCCTTTAAAGGAATACCAATTGTTTGATAGTATCTAGTTGGTTCCATATCAATAATTTGATCGTTACCAACTACATAAGGCATATCCATTTCTTTACCTTTACCTGGAAGTATTTTAACTCTTAATTGAACAATACTTCCCATCTCTATTGCAGTACCAGATACCTCACCATCACCTTGCGCATAGTGTATGTCTCCAGCAAACAAACCACAACCATCTATAAAGCATGGAAATATCATTTTAGTACCAATTTGCATTTGTTGAACGTCGATGTTACCTCCATTTTCTCTAGGTGGAATTGTTCTTAAGCAATCATCTTTGTATGCACCATTTGGTCCACAAACAGAGTCTGGTAACGCTCCAGCTGGGGAAGGACCTAAAGCAGCTCCTCCAGCAGCAGCTAGTTCTGCCTCTCTTGTTTTATATTTATTAACTTCCATTATACCTGGCATGACTCCAATCGCTCCTGGGAAAGCTTCATAAGGAATTGTAACTCCTGGTATTTCTGCTGAAACAGCTCCAACTCTAGTCAATTTCCAATTAACTATGTAAGGTTCAGTAAAGATGTCTCTTAAAAAACCAAATCCTGGTGCAATTACAGTATAACCATATTGATCTGGAGCAATATCTAAAAGTTCAATCTCTATTGCATCTCCCCTTTTTGCACCATTGATGTGAACGGGCCCAGTCATTGGATGAACTAAACCTAAATCAACAGTTGCTAAGTCAGCTGGAATTGAATCAATTTTAAATTCAGAGTCTAAAGCATCTCTAGTATGTAAGACTATTATATCTCCAGGATTAGCTTTAGCAGCAGGTGGTATATAAGGATGATATCTATTGAAACAGTTCTTATCGTCTACACAATGATCCCCAGTTTTTTTTAATTCAACAATATTCATCCAAGTTTGATCTGTAGTGTCTGAATATGAAATTGAACTTGAAAAAACTAAAAAGCAAAGTGTCAGTATTACTTTTTTCATAAGTTTCCTCTCTTTTTAATTGAGATTATCATAACATTAAGGTTTTTAATTAATATTATATTATTTATAAGTAAATATTTTTTAGCAACCTAATTTGAACACCAAAAATGAATCAAATAAGTTTTAATCTTAAACTAAACTCCTAATTGAATATTTCTTCATTTTATTGAAATTAATTGCAAATAATTAGTAACAAAAGATTAACATTCCTGNTTTAAATTTATTATCATTAACTAATAAAAAAGTGAGGGATATATGAAAAATATACTTAAAGTAGCTTCTATGGCTCTAGTTCTTTCATTAACACTTTTCGGNATNACAAATAAAGCTTCAGCTGCAAAACTAACNTTATATTGCAGTGTTGAAATAGACGTTTGTGAAATGCTTGAACAAGCTTATGAAAAAGAAACTGGAACAAAAGTTGCTATGACAAGAGCAAGTAGTGGTGAAACTTTTGCAAAAATAAAAGCAGAAGCATCAAATCCAAAAGGAGATGTTTGGTTTGGTGGAACAGGTGATCCACATTTAACTGCAGCACAAGAAAATTTAACTGAGAAATATAAATCTGTTCATTTTAATGATTTATTACCTGCAGCTCAGAACCAAGCAAAAAATGCTGATTTTAAATCAGTAGGAATTTATGTTGGTGCATTAGGTTTTGGATACAACAAAGATCTTTTAGCAAAAAAAGGTCTTCCAGCTCCAAAATCATGGATGGATTTAACAAAACCAATATATAAAGGTGAAATACAAGTAGCAAATCCAAACTCATCTGGAACTGCTTACACTACCTTAGCCACTATTCTTCAAATATTTGGAGAAGATAAAGGTTGGGATTACATGAAAAAACTTCATGCAAACATAAATACATATACTAAATCTGGTTCTGCACCAATTAAGGCAACTGGTAGAGGTGAAAACTTAATCGGTATTTGTTTCCAACATGATGGTGTGAAACAAACAAAAAAAGGTTTGCCGGTTGTTACGGTCTCTCCNGCTGAAGGAACTGGTTATGAAGTTGGATCTATGAGTATTATTGCAGGTGCAAGAAATATGAAGGAAGCTAAAAAGTTTTATGACTGGGCTTTAAGTCCTGCTATTCAAACTATGGTTTTCACTTCAGGAAAATCTTTGCAAGTGCCATCTAATACTAAAGCAAAAGCTGATCCTGATGCTCCAGACTTATCAACAATAAACTTAATTGATTATAATTTTAAAGTTTATGGAGATAAAAGTACTAGAGCGAGTTTGTTATCCAAATGGGATAACGATGTTTCTGTAATTCCTAGATAAGGAATTATAATGAGAGGGCTCGTTATCTGTTGGATGCTCATCGGAGTATTGGGTTTCCTAATATTTCCATGGTATGTAACAGGTGACGGGTTTTTCTCAATAAACTGGATATTAGAATATTCTTTAGAAGATTACGGTTCTGTATTACCACAGGTATTTATAAATAAAAAATATTGGCTTCTTCCTTTAGTTGTTCCTTTATTTTTTCCATTATCAACCTTAAAATTAAATCAGAGTAATCCCATTTATTCCAAAATTTTCTTGTACTCAGGATTGTTTGGCATTTTTTATTTTATTCTTCAGGGGTTTTCAATTGGTATAAGAGGGTGGAATTTTGAAATCTTTCAATCGATTTTTGGCGATGTAGAAAATCAATTTGGAGTAGGGTCTGGCGCAGTTCTTTTATGCTCTACATTTATTTTTTATATTACACATGGGCTATCCTCGCGTGGGTGGTTGAATGGAGATAATTTTATTGTAGGAAGTATAGGAAGCATAATTATTCTAGTTTCAACTTTCGTTTTTTTTCCTATTTTTAGAATGTTTGCTGTTGCCTTTAAAGGCACAGAAGGTGGATATGAAATTAGTAATTTTTCAACCAAAATATTTAATAAAGGAATTTGGGGCCTTGATTGTCTTTATAGTGATTATGCATGTGGTGTTTTTTGGAACACTGTTACTATGGGAACACTTACAGCTTTCTCTTCAACAATTTTAGGTTTAGGTTTTGCTTTATTAATTGCTAGAACAAGTTTTAAATTTAAAAAAACGATTAGAATTTTATCTGTTTTACCAATCATAACACCTCCATTTGTAATCGGTTTAGCAATAATAATATTATTCGGTAGAACGGGAGTTGTAAGTTCTTTTCTTGAATGGGCATTTGAGATTGAGCCCTCGAGATGGATTTATGGTTTACCAGGAATATGGTTTGCACAAACTCTTGCTTTTACACCTATTGCTTTTTTAGTTTTAATAGGAGTTGTTGAAAGTGTAAGTCCTGCAATGGAAGAGGCTTCACAAACATTGAGAGCTTCAAAATGGCAAGTTTTTAAAACTGTTACATTACCTTTAATGAGACCTGGAATTGCAAATGCATTTTTGCTTGGGTTTATTGAAAGCTTAGCTGATTTTGGAAATCCACTAGTGCTAGGTGCCGAATATGATGTTTTATCTACAGAAATATTCTTTGCAATTGTGGGTGCACAGTATGATGAAACTAAAGCTGCAATATTAGCAATGATTTTATTAACTGTTGTTCTAGTAGTGTTTTATCTTCAGAACCAATGGTTGGGGAAAAAATCCTATATTTCAATTTCTGGGAAAGGTGATAGTGGAGTTCATCCTGAATTACCAAATAATACTAAGTGGATAATTTACTCAACTGTTCTACCTTGGGCGCTCCTTACATTTATAATTTATATTATGATTATGTTTGGTGGATTTGTAGAGATGTGGGGTGTCGATCACAGTTTTACGTTAAGACATTATGTTGAAGCATTTAGTGTTGAATGGGTTAAAGAAAGAGGAATTTTGTGGACTGGTACCGCGTGGAATTCTTTTAACACTACTTTTGCGATAGCATTAATTTCATCATTTCCTACTGCTGCAATAGGTATTTTAACAGCATATCTTCTTACAAGACACAAATTTAAAGGAAAAAATGCTTTCGAATTCGGCACAATGTTAAGTTTTGCAATACCTGGAAGTGTTATTGGTGTGAGTTACGTTTTTGCGTTTAATGTTCCGCCACTTGAACTTACAGGAACAGGAATTATTTTGGTAATCGCTTTTGTATTTAGAAATATGCCTGTTGGGGTTAGGGCAGGTATAGCTTCAATGAATCAATTAGATCCTCATTTAGATGAAGCATCATCAACATTGAATGCATCTAGTTCTCAAACATTTAGGAATGTAATTCTTCCATTGCTTAAACCTGCAATTACTGCTTCTTTAGTTTTTAGTTTTGTTAGAGCAATGACGGCAATTAGTGCTGTTATATTCCTTGTTAGTGCTAATTATGATTTAGCTGTCTCATATATATTAGGAAGATTAGAAAACAATGATTATGGTCTAGCAATTGTTTATTCATCTGCATTAATTGTTGTTATGTTATTTACAATAACATTAATGCAATTAATAATAGGTAAAAGAAAATTAGGAAGAAGAGAAGAAACAGCAGGAATATTACAAGGAAATTTTGGATAATGAAAAAAGCAGAAGTAAAATTTGAAAATATTACAAAAAAATTTAATGAGACCGTTGCTGTTGATAATGTGAGTTGTACTTTTGAAGCAGGAACACTGACTACATTACTAGGTCCCTCTGGATGCGGAAAAACTACTTCTTTAAGAATTATTGCTGGTCTAGAAAGAGCTACTAGTGGTAAAATTTTAGTAGAAAATGAAGATGTAACATTATTACCAGCGACAGATAGAGATGTATCTATGGTATTTCAATCTTATGCTTTGTTCCCACATATGAGTGTGCTTGAAAATGTATCATATGGTTTAAAGATGATAAATGTTCCAAAAGAAGAATTTACAGAAAAATCTTTAGAAACTCTGAAGTTAGTTAATTTAGAAGGTTATGAAAATAGGATGCCCTCAGAGCTATCTGGAGGTCAGCAGCAAAGAGTAGCAGTTGCAAGAGCAATTGTATTGAAACCTAAAGTTTTACTCTTTGACGAGCCTTTATCTAATTTAGATGCAAAATTAAGAAGACAAGTAAGAGAGGATATTAGAGAAATTCAACAAAAACTTGGAGTAACTACAATTTATGTAACTCACGATCAAGAGGAAGCATTAGCAATTTCTGACAAAGTAATTGTAATGAACAATGCTATTATTGCTCAACAAGGTAGCCCAAAAGAATTGTATAACTTTCCTAAAACTAAATTTGTAGCCAACTTCATAGGAGACGCAAATGTTGTTAAAGCTAAAATCATTAATCAAAATAATAATGTTTACGAGATTCAATTAGCAGAAATGAAAATTAATATAAAAAGTGATCAAAAATTAGAAAGTTCAGTTTCCGTCTCTTTAAGACCAGAAAAAATAACTATTTCAAAAAGTCCTGAAGAAAACTCAATACATGCATCTGTTAATAATGCGTCATTCGTTGGAAATAGTTATCAGTATATAGTAAATTCAAAAGTCGGAAAGATTTACGTAGTTTCTAGCGATACAAATGAAATATTTAATGTTGGAGAAAACGTTTATTTAAAATTCGACGAAAAAGAATTACGGTTACTTGACGATTAAGGATTAACCTTTGCCTCTCCAAGGTATCGTCTTATCTATAATTTTTCTCAAAGTTACGTCAAAAAGAAGACCCAACATACCCATTATAAAAATTGTGATCCAAATTACTTCATATTGAAAATACTTTTTGGCAACATTTTCAACAAATCCAATTCCAGTTGTACCTGCTAAAAATTCAGCTGCAACTAAAGTGCCCCAGCACATACCAACAGCTACTCTAATACCTGTTAAAATTTCAGGTAAAGAATTTGGAAAAATAACATATCTAAGTATTTGTCTTTTAGAAGCACCAAGAGAATGCGCTGCATGTATTTTAGATAACTGTGTACCTGATGCTCCAGCTCTGGCTGAAATAATCATTATAGATAATGAAACCATAAATAATAAAAATACTTTTCCTGTATTATCAATCCCTAAAACCGAGATTATTAAAGGAGCCCACGCAAGAGGAGGTACNGGTCTATAAAGTTCAATTAATGGATCAAAGAAACCTTTAGCAAATCTATTTAAGCCCATGAAAAGTCCTAATGGTACACCAATCAATATTCCAAAAACTAATCCAAGAAAAACTCTTAAAAATGAATCCCAAATATGACCATAAGGAACAGGGATTTTAAATAATTTAAAATCACCAGTAACAATTTTTAAAACTTTACCTTTAAAATTTTGCTTAACCACACCGTCTTTAGTGTGAACCGGATATTCTCCAGGCAAAACATCAGCNATCCAATCTGGCAATATAAAGCCAATTATNTGGCTTACATCCATCATATCAATCCAAAGAAGTGGGATATTTTTGTAACCTACACTTGGCTTAGACATTAAAATAAATTTATTAAGTGTATCNGAGGGTTTTGGTAACCATCTACCTGAACCTTGCTCAGAACAACTAGGACCACTTGCAACTATAGTTCCNGCAGGGAATAAAAGAATNTCAATTAATCTTAAACCCCCTTGCTCAGTTTTTTGAAGATTATCAAATTCAATAATTGCATTTTGCATTTCATTAAGAGCATTTGGTGGATAAATACTTGCAAATTCAATTCTTCTTGCAATTTTTACAATGTTTTTTGCGTAAGTAGATGCCACTTCCTCAGTGTCATCTAAATTTTTTCTATATAATTTTATCTCTGATTTAAGTTCTTTTATTGCATTTTTGAATTGAGGATTATGGTTTCTTAATTTAAAAAATTTATCGTTAATTTTTTTTAATTGTTCAGCTGCAGCGTGAAATTTTAATCCTCTATCTGTTTCAGGCACTAAAGGCACTTCAATAGTATTTTCTATTGATCCTGTTCCGGCACTTACAGTTACTATGCCCCAGCTTCCTTGCTCAGCAATTGCTTTTTGTCTTTCATTTTTTTGCTCTGGTGTTTCAAATGGATAATCTTTCTTTTGAAAATTAGTGCTTAACAATCTAATTTCATCAGTCATCTCATCTATTTTAATTTTTGTGTTAATCTCCATTAGATTATCGTTAGTAAGTAATGGAATTAATTTGTTTGTTTTATTAATAAAACCAACTAATGCAGTTTTCTGTATGTTGCTTAAATCTGGCGAATTTTGAATTTCTAAACTTATTTTTTTAAGATTTTTATTTTCTATTTTTATTATTGAAGTACTTTTGAATTCTCTTTCTTCAATTGGAAATTGATATTTTAATCCTAATAAAGACTCATTTATTTTTGCGACCTGACATAATTCATTTGCTGATTTTGGATAAAATCCTTTTGCAATATCCCAAGAATAATAAAGCCAAACTAACAATATTGCACTNCTTCCGACAATTATCCAATGAGTTCCACCTTTTGCTCTTTCTGGATTTCCAAAAACTGCATCAACTTTTTCAGTTTTTATTAAACGTCTTCCATAAAGTATGCACCCGATAATTGATACGANAATTAATATTGTTATTATTTGAGTAAACATTTAATTTTCTTTTCCCATAATTTCTTCCTCCATGTTCCAAATCATGGATAAAATTTCTTCTCTTTTTGANGAAAAATCTTTATTTTTTTTTATTTCTCTTAAATCTTCTTTTAANCCCATCTCTGCAAATGGAAGATTATATTCTTTATGTATCCTACCTGGTCTTGGTGCCATTACNTACAACCTTTCACCAAGCAGTAGTGCTTCCTCAACCGAGTGTGTAATTAAAATAATTGTTTTTCCAGTTTCTTTCCAAATTTTCAAAACTAAAGATTGCATTTTTTCTCTTGTTAGAGCATCAAGAGCACCTAAAGGCTCATCCATTAAAATCAAATCAGGATCATTGATTAAACACCTTGCAAGAGCTACTCTTTGCTGCATTCCTCCAGACAATTGATATGTTGGGGTATTTCCAAATCCTTTTAAGCCAACAATCTCTAGCCACTCATCAACTTTTTTTGAAGTTTCTATAGGATCTTTTTTTTTCATTCTAAGACCAAAGTTTACGTTCTCTGCAACAGTCAACCATTCAAATAATGCACCTTGTTGAAAAACCATGCCTCTTTCAACTCCAGGTCCATCAATTTCTTTACCATTCAAAGTTATATTTCCAGATGTTGGTCTTAAGAAACCAGCTGCAATATTTAACAAAGTTGTTTTTCCACAACCAGAAGGCCCAAGAACTGTTAGAAGTTCTCCTTTTTTTAATTTGAAATTTAAATCTTTTAAAGCATGAACAGTCTCTCCTTTTGGAGTTTTGAAAATCATGTTTAGATTTTGAGATATCAAATCACTCATTAGCTGACTTTATATAAAATATTTACTTAAAAAAATAGGCACCAATAAAATTGGCGCCTATTTAATTATTCTAATCTTTAAATTATAAAGGTAAGAAACTAGTGTCTACTGCTCCACCTGGAGTTCCCATTCCTTTTAAGAATGCATCTAAGTTTCCGCTTTCCATAGATTTTTTAGTTTCTTCTGGAGTTAAGAATTTGAAACCACTTAAAGTGTCTTTCATATCAGCAATTTTCATCTCTGAAGCTTTTGACATAGAATTCATATCACTTTTTCCATTTCTATATCTTTCATTTGCTTCATGAGTTACTTCAATAAAAGTTCTCAACATTCCAGGATTTTCCTTCATAAACTTGTCTGTTACAGAAGTAATATCTATTCCTAAAATACCTGCATCTCTTGCTTCTTGAACAGTTAAAAGTCTTGATCCTACAGCAACTGCAGCTTTGATAGAATTACCACCAAATAGACATGCCATTACTACATCTCCACTTACTAATGCAGCCGCACCTTCTTCAGGGTCCATTTGAATTATATCCATTTTGCTTCTGTCAGCTCCGACAACTTTCATACTTTCGTCGAAAACGTACTCAGCCATAGTACCTAACGGAACAGCAACTTTTTTACCTTCTAATTCAGTTGCATTTGCTTTTGTTATTCCTGATGCATTAGATGTTACACAAGTTGTTCCACCCATTCCGTATTCCATTGCAATATCAACTAATTTGATAGGTGCATTTGATTTTACAGCATTAATAAATGGTACTAAACCTTGTGAGTAAGAAATATCAATATCTCCTGCTAACATTGCATCTGTCATTGCTCCACCATTTGTGAAGTTTGTCCATTTTACTGGAACTCCTAAAGCTTTAGCAAAATTCTTTTTTTGCATGTCCTCTAAATTTGGACTTGGCCACTCTAGAAAGTATGCAACTCTAACTTCGTTCGCAGCAGAGTTTGCTGCTGTGATTGTTAAGTTTAGAGCAAATAAACTTCCTAAAATGAAACTAATTATTTTTTTCATTTCATCTCCTGTTAATTAAATTTAATTATCGATATTTAAGTTTAAATTTTCTTTTAAGTAAATGATGAATAAATTACACAGGCTTCAAAAGTCATAANTTACAACCTATAGTTGCGGTCATTTAACATAGCAAGTATGACTAAAATTTACTGGTTAATTTATATAATTAGTCTATGAATCGAAACATAATTATGAGTTCAGAAAAACCTCAAATACCAAATTCTTTAAATGAACATTGGATGCCATTTACATCNAATAGAGATTTTAAAGAGTCTCCAAGATTAATTGTAGAAGCAAAAGGTGTTTATTTAAAAAATCATCAAGGNCAAACTCAGATAGATGCAAGCTCNGGATTATTTTGNAATCCNTTAGGNCANGGAAGAGAAGAAATTATTAATGCAATTACAAATCAATTAAAAAAATTAGATTATGCTCAACCATTTCAACAAGGTTTTGGTGGTTCATTTGAACTTGCAACAAAAATTTCNAAACATACACCAGGAAATTTAAATAGAATTTTTTATACAATTTGTGGATCTACTGCTGTTGAGACTGCAATTAAAATTGCAGTTGCATATCATAAAGCAAGAGGTGAAGGACATAGATTTAGGTTTGTTGGAAGAGAAAGAGGCTATCATGGAATGAATATTGGAGCTACTTCTGTTGGCGGAATGATTAACAACGTGAAAACATTTGCCAATGTTTTGATGCCAGGTGTTCTTCACATGAGACATACACATTTACCAGANCATAAATTTGTTTCAGGTCAACCTGAAACTGGNGCAGAGATGGCAGAAGATCTTGAGAGAATTTGTACAAATTTTGGNTCAGANAATATAGCAGCTTGNATTGTTGAACCAATTGCTGGATCAACAGGAACTTTAGTTCCACCAAAAGGATATTTNCAAAGACTAAGAGAAATTTGCGATAAGCATGGNATTTTATTAGTTTTTGATGAAGTTATTACNGGNTGGGGAAGAACAGGTTCGCCNTTTGCATCNCAAGAATACGGNGTTACNCCAGATATTATTACAATGGCTAAAGCTACAACAAATGGAATAAGTCCTTTAGGTGCAGTNGCGTGTAAAGAAGAAATTTANGANACNGTTATGGATGGATCTCCAAAAGGAACAATAGAATTNTTTCATGGTTANACTTANTCNGGAATTCCNGTNTCAGTAGCTGCAGGCTTAGCGGTTCAAGATATTTTTGANAAAGATGANATCTTTAATAGAGCAAAAAATTTATCTCCATATTTCCAAGAAGGTTTAATGTCTTTAAAAGATATTGATGTTGTTGATAACATAAGAGGNTATGGAATGATGGGTGGTATTGATATTAAAATGCATAAAAAACCTGGCGCAGCAGGATTTACATGTTTCAAACACTGNTATGATGCAGGAGTTAACTTTAAAGCGACTGGAGATTGTTTAATTATTGCTCCAATGTTTATCTGTGAAAAAAAACATATTGATGAAATAATCGAGAAACTAAGAACTGGTATTACNAACTATTCAAAAAGCAAAAAAAATTAATTTAATTCTATGAAAATCGGGGTTCCAAAAGAAATAAAGCCTCANGAAAATAGAATTGGACTCACTCCCGAAAGTGTAAAGACATTAACTTCTAATGGCCACGAAGTTTTAATTGAAAATAATGGAGGTTTTGAAGCAGGATTTGAAAACGATCATTACGTATCAAGTGGAGCAAAAATAGTTAATACAGCTGAAGATATATTTAANGACTCTGACATCATNGTTAAAGTTAAAGAGCCACAATCTAGCGAAGTAAAAATGATAAGAGAAAATCAAGTTGTCTTTACNTATCTTCATCTTGCTGCAGCNAAGGAACTGACACAAGGNTTAATAGACAGCAAATCAATATGCATCGCTTATGAAACAGTCACAGATAATAACGGAAGACTTCCTTTGTTAGCACCAATGAGTGCAGTAGCTGGAAGAATGTCAGTACAAGCGGGNGCACATTGTTTAGAAAAAAATCAAAAAGGCCGTGGTCTTTTGTTAGGAGGAGCTCCTGGTGTAGAGCCTGGAAATGTAGTTATACTTGGAGGTGGAGTAGTAGGAGAAAATGCTGCTATAATTGCAACAGGCATGAAAGCCAANGTTAATATTGTAGATAAATCTGAAAAAAGATTAAACGAACTTNCCCAAATNTTTGGAGANAAAATAATNCCNAANTTAAGNGANAAAACTGATTTAGAAAAATTAATTTCNGAATGTGATTTGTTAGTAGGTGGNGTTTTGATACCAGGTGCTGAGGCACCAAAATTAGTTACAAAGAATATGTTAAAAAAAATGAAAAGGGGATCAGTNATTGTAGATGTTGCAATTGATCAAGGAGGATGTGTTGAAACCAGTAAACCNACTACNTTTGCAGAACCAACTTTTATAATAGATGATATAATTCATTATTGCGTTGCAAACATGCCTGGTGGTGTTCCTAGAACATCAACAATTGCCTTAAATAAAGCAACACTTCCTTTTTTATCTAAATTAGCAAAAGATGGTTACTTAAAAGCTTTAAATGATGATCAAAATTTTCAAGCAGGATTAAATGTATTTAAAGGAGGTGTTACTCATAAAGCTGTTGCTGATGTATTTGGTCATGATTATTTACCAGCTCAAAAGGCATTGCTTAATTAAAATCCCTAATTTTTCTTGCTTTTTCATAAATTGACAAAAAAAAAATTAATTCTATATAGCAATCATAATTTAAAAAATTATTCCTGAATTTAACATTCATTTATTTCTCTCTTTTTTGTTGAATTCACCTCCTCGAAAGGGGAGGTAAAAAGGAATTATATCCCTTTGTTTATTAAATTATATATTTGGTCTTTGTCAGTTAAACCAATTTCTCTTGCTACTTCACTTTCACCTTTAAAAACTACTATTGTAGTCCAATAATTTACACCTAAAGCTTTAGCAATATCTTCATGTTCTGTTTGCTCATAGAATAAAAATTCTACATCCTTAAAGTCTTTCATTGCTTGATCGAAAACTTTTGTTTGTGCTGCGCAAGTTGAACAATATTCATTCCAAGAATTAATAACAATTGTTTTACCAGATTTTTGAATTTCAAATAATTTTTTCAGATCAAAGTTTGTGGTTTTTTCAAAACCAAATGAGATATTTGGTATCAAGAATAAAATAAAAAAGACAAAATATTTTTTCATGAGCTCTATTTAATTATCTGGTCATTCTTTTCAAGATGTTTTCTTTCAAAAATATTTGATGAAACAAAACTGCAAAAATATGCAATGAGATTAAAACTATTAATGTATAATTTGAAATAACGTGAACATTNTAAAATTGATCTGCTAAATCAAAGTTATCTTCAATCCTTAATTTAAAAATAAAAAAATTTAGTTTTTCACCATTAAATAGCTTTTTTAAAATTCCTGATGTTGTTATTGTTAAAAGTGCGACATAAAGAGCGAAATGATTCAATTTCGCAATCAAGTTTTGTCCAAAGAATGCCTCAGGCATTAGTTTTGGGGACTTGCTAAAAAATTTATAAATTAACCTAAATAAGGTTATGTAAAATATAGATATTCCAACAATTACGTGCACATTTTCTATAGTTATTCTTAAATCCGAAAAATCCAATCTGACTAAAATAAACCCCATTGGTATCTGAGCAATTAGAAGGAGCAAAGTGAACCAATGGAAAAATTTAGCTAACCAACTATATTGTAATGCTATACTATTCGACATGAGCTATTTTATAAAAATAAATAATATTTTCAAAATAATGTTTATTGTAGCACTTTCTTTTTCATTTAACTCTAATGTTTTATCAGAAGAAAGTGCAAAAGACATTATAAAGAAAAGAAAATCTTTATTCAGTCAAAATTATAAACTAGCAAAAAGAATTAGTATTTTGCTTAACGAAGTTGAAATTGAGGACTCAAAAAAACTAATGATTAGAATGAGTGATAATTATTTAGAATTACTAAATTTATTTCCAGAAAATACAAAAGAGGGACATGGAACAGAGGCTTTACCAATTATTTGGGAAGAAAAAGATGAATTTAATGCTCTAATGAAAAAATCATCTGATCAAATGATAAAACTAGCCTCAATTATAGAAGACCAAGATGATTTTAGAGCAGCTTTGAAACAATATATGTGGTCGAGCTGTAAAGCTTGTCATAGCAGATATAGGGCTCCACACTAATGAAAAAGTATTTTTTTATTTTTATTGTTTTATTTTATGCAGATACTGCTTTCTCTCATTCGCACTACCCCATAACTAGAGATTCATTAGAAGCAATTAAAAATGGCAAGATATTATACAATCAATATTGTGTTTCTTGTCACCAAGCAAATTTAGCTGGAGCTACAAATTGGCAAGGTTTAGATGAAGATGGGCATAGAAAAGCACCNCCTTTAAATGGAACTGGTCATACTTGGCATCATACAGATGAGTTACTACATAGAATGATAAAGTATGGATTTGCTAAATTGATAAAAAATTATGAAGGCAAGATGATGGGTTTTGGTGATAAAATAAGTGATGAAGGTATTGATAACATTCTTTCGTACATTAAATCTTATTGGAAAGATGATATTTATGAATATCATTTAGAAATGAGCAAACAATGAGTTCAGAAGCAATTAATTTTAATTGGTCATGCAAGCATACTTGGAAAAGAAGCGCAAAAAATACTGCTTGGTGTTTACTAGGCTGTGCAATTGGTGACTTTGGAACTATATTGTATTTTCAGATAACAGGAATTCCCTGGCCTGTTTTAGCCATCATGACTTTAGCAATTATAAATGGTTTGATTACAAGTATTATTTTAGAAACTATAATTTTACTAAGACAAAAACTTGATTTTTCCAAAGCATTAAAGACTGCGCTTGGTATGAGCTTTATATCAATGGTCAGTATGGAAATAGCCATGAACCTCACAGATGTAATTTTAACAGGTGGAGCTATTTTAAATTGGTGGGTAGTACCAATAATGCTTTTAGTTGGATTTTTAACTCCATGGCCATACAATTATTGGAGATTAAAAAAATATAATATTGCTTGTCACTAAAAACATCTCTATATCAAATTAAGACCTCAGATAATGACTAAAGATTTAATAACAATTGATGGCCTTTCAAAGGTATACGACAATGGATTTAACGCTTTAAAAACTGTTAATTTAAATATAAAGCAAGGTGAAATTATTGCTATGCTTGGACCAAATGGAGCTGGCAAAACTACACTGATAAGTATTGTATGTGGTATAGTTAAACCAACTTCTGGAGTAATTACAGTAGATGGTTTTGATATTATAAAAGATTATAGAGAAACAAGATCAAGAATAGGACTGGTCCCCCAAGAAATTTCACTAGAACAATTTGAAACAGTGTTTAACAATGTTTCATATTCAAGAGGCTTATANGGAAAAAAGCCAAACCCNCAACATATAGAAAAAGTTCTAAAAGATTTTAGTTTATGGGATAAAAAAGATTTAAGGTTAAATCAGCTTTCAGGAGGAATGAAAAGACGTGTAATGATAGCAAAAGCATTATCTCATGAACCTTCGATATTATTTCTTGATGAACCAACGGCAGGCGTAGATGTAGAATTGAGAAAAGATATGTGGAAAGTTGTAGAGGGATTAAGGAAAACTGGAGTAACCATAATTTTAACAACACACTATATTGAAGAAGCAGAGGCAATCGCAGACCGAGTTGCTGTAATTAATCAAGGAGAAATCATTGTTGTTGATAATAAAATAGATTTATTAAAAAAGATGGGTCATAAAAAATTAACTATTGAGTTGCAGGATAAAGTCGAAAAAATTCCATCAGAACTTGATGAATATAATCTATCAATCTCTAATGATAATTATTCATTAATTTACAACTATAACTTACATGCTGAAAGAACAGGTATTACAAAGATGCTTCAAGATTTAAAAAATGCAGGTTTGAGGATGAGAGATTTAAAAACAGAGCAAAATAATCTTGAAAAGATTTTTGTGACATTGGTAAAGGAAAATAATGAGGATTAATTTTTACGCATTAAGAGCAATTTATTTTCATGAAATGGATAGATTTAGAAGAACATTAATACAATCTCTTCTTTCTCCAGTTTTATCTACTTCATTATACTTTATAGTATTCGGCTCGGTAATCGGGGATTATGTACAAAAAATTGATGGCATTAGTTATGGCTCTTATATAGTTCCAGGATTATTGATGTTAACATTATTAACGCAATCTATCAGTAACACTTCTTTTGGAATTTTTTTTCCTAAATTTAATGGAACAATTTATGAAATTTTAGCAGCTCCAATTTCTACTGTAGAAATTGTAATTGCTTATGTTGGTGCAGGTGCAACTAAAACCTTAATTGTTGCTGCAGTAATTTTCTGCACTTCACTTTTCTTTGCAGAAGTAAATGTAAAGTTTCCTTTACTAATGATTTTCTTATTAATTCTAGTTGCTTTTACTTTTGCTTTGTTTGGGTTTTTAATTGGACTTCTTAGTAAAAATTTCGAGCAAATGTCTATAATACCAACAATTGTCATAACACCAATGGTATTCTTAGGTGGAAGTTTGTATTCGCTAGATATGCTCCCAAGTTTCTGGCAAACAGTCACTTATTTTAATCCTGTTGTATATTTAATTAATGGGCTGAGGTTTGCATTTTATGGAGTTTCTGATTTTGATATTTGGATAAGTATTTCAACAATGTTTATATTTTTAATTGTATGTGTAACTCTTGTCTCAATTATACTTAAAAAAGGTTATAATATAAAAAATTAATTTGACTGTTGACCAGATAATTCCTGCAATATTTTTAATATTAGTCTTAATATTAGTTCTACCTAATTTTCTCAGATCAAACTCAAATATTAAACAATTGATATCTAATTTTTCAATTTGGATAATAATTATACTTGTTATATTTGGATTGATGTATTTTTTGATGTAAATAGATTTATGATTAAATTTATTCTTCCAGCAGTACTATTAATTTTAATTATTATTTTCTGGGAAAAAATTAATGAATTTTTATTAAGCAAATTTAAAATTAAACTCAATTACATAGCTGTCATCATATTAGTTTTAATATTAGTGGTTTTATCTTTATTACTATATTTCTAATTTATAATGGAGATAAATTTATTATTCTTTGTTAGCGTTGTTCCAGCTATCGTATTATATGGAATTGCTAAATCAGGTTTAGGTGGATCAATATCATTAATTTCAGTTCCATTAATGACAGTAGTAATGCCATTAAATCAAGCACTTGCAATTATTTTACCAATATTAATTTTTTCAGACATTATTGCAGTTTATAGATTTAGAAGAGAGTTTGATTTTGGAACACTTAAATTAATAGTTCCATTTGCAGCTATTGGAATAATAATTGGCTCATTTACATTTACTTATTTTTCTGAGGATTTGCTTAAGTTAATAGTTGGAATAATGGGTTTTTTATTTTCTGGTCATTATTTTTTATTTAAAAAAGAAAAAACTATACCGGCAAAAAAAAACTTTTTTAAAGG
>FUFK010053885.1_pt1 | contig 18840 bp, 18 predicted proteins | sample 1021851 | NCBI WGS metagenome assembly FUFK01 (sample SAMEA51879418, study PRJEB19060) | metagenome
CAGGTTCGAATCCTGTCGCCCCGATAGTCATAGCAGTCGATCTCAGATATACCAAAATAGAGTCTCAAAAGTATCCGTGGAATTTCCGTGGAATATGTTTGATTTGTAATAAAAAATCCACGGAAGTTGCTCGGCTTGTGTGCATTTTTAGGTTGAATTAGTTCAGACTTAGGCAATAATAAAGTTGTTAGATATTTGCGACCTTCAAAAAGCCCACAATAGTGACTACGATTCTTCATCTATGCATCTTCGATAAGTACGGGGTTTATAAAAAACGACTCTAAATATATTGAGAACACGCAACCGACCACCAAAAGGATTCAAAGGTAAGTCTTTAGAAGCTATCAACTTTAATCGCAATGATTAAGTTGGGTAAGAAAATACTGAATTCTTTTTCTAAACATTATTTCTAAATCCCTATTATTGAAACTAATTTAAATTTTGACTGAAGAGAATTAATCATTTTTAAAATTTGCCTTTTGCTCAATTAATGTACATACTTTATCGAAATACTTGCTATTTTCTTTTTTTAAAAATAGATTTATGCCCTCAATACGTAATTTAGTATTGATAATTGGCAAACTTGTTAAAAGACTGTATTTACTTTTAATGGTTTCATTTGGCTTCATTTCATCCATAAATAACTTTTCCTCATGAGAACAGCAAGGGCATTTATAGAAGGACATATTTTCAACCAATCCATAAATTGGCATTCCAAAATTTTCATACATAGACGTTGTTCTTATTAAATCAGAATAAGATGATGAACCTGGTAAAGTAACTAAAATCACTCCAACTATTGGACTATCTTGCAGAAGAGTTATCTGAGTATCGCCTGTACCTGGAGGAAGATCAATAAGCAAGAAATCTAATTCACCCCAATCAACTTGATACAAAAACTGATTTAGTAATCTTGTTAAGATAGGACCTCTCCATGCAAGTGATTGATTTGATTTTGCAAGCATTGCAACAGACATTATTTTTAAGTCTTCATGTTCTAANGCGATAAATTTAACTTTTCCATTTTCCTCCTTTGTCAACACATCTTGTTTACTCAATCCAACTATATTAGGGATATTAGGTCCATAAACATCGGCATCTAAAATACCTACTTTAAAACCTCTTTTTTTTAAATTTAATGCAAGGCCAACAGTTACAGAAGATTTACCTACTCCGCCTTTACCACTGCCAATAGCAATTGTCCTTTTAACTCCTTTAATAAATTTGAGATCTAAATATACTTTTTTCGCCCATGAAAAAATTTTTAGTTTATTCTCAATTATTTCTTTTAATTTAATTTGATCTGATCCAAGAAATAACTTCAAATATAAATAATCTCCAACAACTCTTATATTCCTCACAACGCAAGATGAGATTAGATCACCATAAATTTCTCTAAATTCTAGAGATTTTAAATATTCTTTTACTTGATTCTGTCTAGCCTCATTTTCTTTATTATCCTCATTTGAATTACTCATACATTCAATTTTTCTAAAGCTTTTTGAGATTGAATTCTCACTTCAATATCAGCATCATCTAATGATTGTTTTAGAGATGGTATTGCCTTTTTAGATCCTAATAAACCCAAGGCGATAGCAGCTTCTTTTCTCACATCTGAATAATCGTCACAAAGTAATTTCACTATTTCCCCTAAATATTCCTCTGATAATACTTTGGTAAGAGCTCTCATTGAAAACTTCCTTACCTGCCAATGCGAGTCTGAGATAGCAGAAGAAAGAGATTTAGAAGAAGAATTATCCCCATGCATTTCTAATGCGATGGCTGCATTTCGTCTTACTTCCCAGGACTCATCATTTGCCAGAGAATTACACAAAATTGGAACAATACAACCTTCTCTAAAATTCCCAAGAGTTAACATTGTTTCCTTTCTTACTTCTTGATCAGGATCATCAGCAAGGGTATTCGCTGGGGTAAAATGGGTTAATTGATTAAGATATCTAAGCGTAATAACAGCCTCTTTTCTTATATTTTTATTCTCTGATGATAAATAAGGACTAATTGATGGTAATGCCTGAACATCATGGATTTTTCTCAATAGAATTAAAACATAAATTATCTGCAATTCATCATCACTCTCCAAATAGTCTAATAACTTAAGTAAATGATCTTGATTTATTAATTCTTTGAGGGCACTACATGCTTCATCACTTACTTTTTTATCTCTTTTACTGTTTATACACTCCAGCAATGGTAAAACAGCTTTAGCATTTGCCATTTCCCAAAGCGTTGTAACAGCAATAAGTTGAACTGAAGAAGAAGAATCTTCGAGAGCGTGAATCAAAAAAGGTATCGTATCTTCATCACATTCTTGTTGTAAATTTACCGCAGCAACAAGTCTATCTCCTTCATCATCGGAGGAAAGCATTTCAACCATTTCTTGAACTTCTTCATCTAAAAGATCAATTTCAGATTGGAGAGACTTGTTAAATTTCAAAATTATCTAAGAAGAAATGGAATTTGAACAGTTATTGCTCCAGTAGGACATTCTTTTTCACAAGGAAGACAAAACCAACACTCATCATACTTCATATATGCTTTTCCTGTATCTGGGTTTTTAACAAGAACATCTAAAGGACATACCTCTATACAAGCTTTACATTTTTCGAGACATTTGCTTTCATCGACTATGACTGGGACGTCTACTCGGTTGCTGGTTAAGGCCATAATTAGAAATTAAAAAGAATTTTTTTATTTTTGAAGAAATGATTTAAACGACGGAAACATCATATTTTTCTTCATTTAAATTGACATCAAATAAATAGGGTTTTAAATCTTCTTTGAAGATGGTCATTTCATTGTTTTCAAGACTTTTTTTAATAATGGTGTTGCACATCCATTCATCATCATTTCTGTTTGGAAAATCTAATCGATAATGATAAAGCCCCCATCGACTCTCAGTTCTATAAAGTGATGCTTTGGCAGCCATTTCAGCGCAATCTCTTATGAAATGAATCTCCATGCATCTCATCAATTCATGAGGATCTCTAGCTCCTAATTCATCTAAAACATTTTTATAATCAATGAATTTTTCTAAGCCAATTTTCATGTTTTTTGGAGACTTTGGAGGCTGTAAATAATCATTAACAAATCTTCTAAGTTTATATTCAACCTGTGTATGAGGAATTCCATTAGGATTATTTAAAGGAGCTAATAATCTCTCTCTCTCTGTATTAATAAAGTCTGAATCGACATCACCATGATCAATATCTTTTATGTAATCCATAGCATGTTCCGCTGCAACTCTTCCAGAAACAAAAGCTCCAATCATGTAGTTATGTGGAACATTTGCCATATCACCTGCTGCATAGAGTCCAGGGATGCTAGTTCTCATAAATTCATCAACTTGAACACCTGAAGCAGAATGTCCACTGCATAAACCTATTTCTGAGATGTTCATCTCAACTCCATCTCTCCTGTAGTTTTCTCCTCTTCCTGCATGAAATCTCTCCCTACTCGGTCTCTCATTATCAAATAATATTGATTCAATTTCAGATATTGTAGATTCATCGAGATGATACATTTTTAAATGAACTGGCCCCTTTCCGGAATTTAGCTCCCTCCAAACTTCTAGCATCATTTGACCACTCCAATAATCACAACTAATGAATCTATTACCAGTGGCATTGGCTGTATATGCTCCAAAGGGGCTTGCTACATATGCACATGCAGGGCCGTTATAGTCCTTAATAAGTGGATTTATCTGGAAGCACTCTATATTAGATAATTTTGCACCAGCTTGATAAGCCATAGAATATCCATCACCCGCATTAGTAGGATTTTCGTAAGTTCCATATAAATATCCTGAAGCAGGTAAACCTAATCTTCCGCACGCCCCAGTGCATAATAAAATTGCTTTTGATTTTATGACGTACATGTCGCCACTTCTAACATCTAATCCAGTAATCCCTATCGCTCTGCCATTCTGAGTTAAGACACTCGTTGCCATAACTCTATTAATTACTTTAATTTTATTCCGTTTAACTTGTCGAGATAATATTTTCTTCAAATCCTTCCCTTCTGGCATAGGTAAAACATACTTCCCAACTCTATGAACTTGTTTTAAATCATATTTTCCCTCATTATCTTTTTGAAATTTTACTCCCCATTCTTCAAGTTCTTGGATAACATCAAAACCTAAAAGTCCAGTTTTGTGGACTGCTGACTGATCTAAAATTCCATCATTAGCTATTGTTATTTCTCTGACATATTGTTCGGGGGTCGAATTTCCAGGGATAACAGCAGTATTAACACCATCCATTCCCATAGCAATTGCCCCACTTCTTCTGATATTAGCTTTCTCTAAAACAAGTACAGATGAATCTGGCGATTTTTGCTTAGCCTTGACAGCAGCCATGCATCCTGCCGTACCTCCTCCAACAACCAAGAAATCAACTTCTATATTAATAATTTCCATTGAAAAGGATGTTATTTTATATTCTCTATTATATCCGAAATAATTTGATATATCTTGGTTTTAGGTATTTATAGATACTATTGCGCTATTAAATAAATTTATAGGTTAATTTAAATTTAAAATCAATCAAAAAACTCCATAACAATTAAAAATCTCTAAATTAAGTTTGAAAAATTTGTGTAATTAGATAAGTTAAAACCTCTTATTTAAAATCANCATAATTGTAATAAAATAGGTATATGGAGTTATCTCAACTAAAAGTATTTTTTGAAGTTTCNGAACATCTAAACTTTTCAAAGGCTGCTAAAAAACTACATCTAAGTCAACCTGCAGTTTCTATAAGAATTAAATCTCTTGAAAAATCACTAAATGTTGAATTATTCAAAAGATCTCAAAACAAGTTGCAATTAACTAAAGCTGGAATAGAAACGAAAAAGACATGCCTGAAAATATTTGAAGAAATATCATTATTGCAAGAAAAATTAAATGAGGAAAAACACCAGCAAGAAAAATTAAATTTATTCTTTAACGTCAATACACAAGAAAATCTCATAAACAAATTAATTTTAATTTTCGAAGATTCTTTGAAAGAATTAATTAAGATTGATTATTTTTCATGCTTTTCTGAAAAAGAGATATTTGAAAAAGTCAATAACATTAATAATTCCTTCGCAATAGTTTCTTCAGAATCTTCCAGCTTAAATACTAATTCTATTCCTTGCTTCCCAAATGAAATAGTTCTCCTAAAGAAAAATTCAACCAATAGATCATTAGATTTCTCAAATTTAGAAAGTATTAAGAATGAAAAACTATTATTTCCTGAAAAAAATTCAGATGAATACTCAATTATTGAAAATAGGCTATGGATAGCAGGTTATAAATTTGAAGATTTCGATAACAAGAAATTTGTAAGCCCTGCCTTAATTAATTCATTAACTAAAAATAGCGATTGGTTAGCTATTACTACTTTAAATATATTCGAGAGGGAAAATCTAGAGGGTATTGAGATTATAAAGTTAGATGAACTNTTTATACCTTATACAAAGTATCTTATTTTCAATAAAGGTAATCAAAATAATAATCTAAAAAACTTTAATAAGTTACTTGAACTATTAATTGAATTATCTTCAAAATCTGTAGATGAAGTTCAGGAATCTATATTGAGGAAAGATATTCATCACNACAANAATCTGACNTATAAGGATAATTTTTTACCATTTCAGAAAATTTATTTAAATAATNTAGATAGAAATAATAAAACCAATCTCGATGTNAAAATAGGAGTTCAACACGACACTATTCAAACATCACTAGCTTCAATAATTCCAGAAAAACTTTGTTTATTTGATTTATTCCTTAATGAATGTAATAGAAAAGAGAACATTTCCCCTAAATGGATAAATCATAATTCTGCCTACCCAATAATCTCAAAACTAAAAACTGAAGAACTTGATTTCGGTATTGTAGGAGATTATGCAATTTCTCATCTAGCCAATCAGGAAACTAATTCTGCCGAAGATATTGTTTTGGTTAGTTTTGTGAGTATAAATCCTGAGGGAGGCGGTTCGAATTTAATATTACCTAGAGATTCCAACGTCAAATCTTTAGATGAATTTTCTAAAGGCTCAACGATTGCAGTTCCATTTTTATCTACAGCTTATGGATCTTTACTTTATAACCTTAAGTCTCAAAATTTGAGAAAAGAAGTAACCTTGAAAGACTACAGCATTAATAATATAAATTCCATTAAAGAAACGAATGTTGATGCATTTGCGTTCTTTACTCCATTTGATTACTTATTAGAATCAACAAAAGATTTTGAAATTTTAAATGAAAGTATTAGCGCACCAATTTCATATTATGGTGTTTTGGTAAGAAAAGCGTTTTTACAGAAGAATGAAGATATTGTTAAAGCATTCATAAAGTCACTTATAAGTGCAAAATATTGGTTTTATTCAGCTTCCTCGACAATACAAAAAATTAGTAAATGGACTGGAGTAAGCGAAAAAATTGTCAACTCAATTTTAGGAAATAGAGTTGGCAAAGATTGTCATTACATACCTGATATGAAAATCAGGAAAGATTGGATTGATACTTATACGAATGAAATATATTTTGAACCTAGCAGTGTAGATTTTAATCAAACTACAAAGAAAAATCCAATTATATTTGAGGATTTGCTAAGTGATGCTTATAAAGAGTTAAATCTTAAATGACTAAGAATTTATAACTAAGTATTAATAGAACAAAAGAACTAATTAAACTATATATCTGAAGTTTAGGAGCAAAATTTTTAATATTAAATATATTAAAATTTATACTAATTTCAAAAACAACTAAACATAATAAGAATTTAGAAATAACTTTTCCACTACTCAATATTAGATTAAATGTATTTGTGATAAAAAAATTATTTTGGAAAAAATTTAAAATAAGTAAATCAAAAAAATTCGCTATCGCAATTACAATTAAAAATTTTAATAAAAAAGAGGGAATTGCGCTTTTGCCTAAAGTAAATTTATTCTTAGAGATATCTTCACGATAATTATAATTAAATGATAAAAGGACCAAAAATGGAGTCAGAAATAATATCCTCAAAGATTTAATAATAATTGCCGTTTCAAGAGAATTTTCGGAATAAATTGCAGCACTGCTAATAACTTGCGCAGTAGATTGGATTGATGATCCAGCCCATAGTCCAAAGTTATATGGACTTATTTCGAGTAGTTTGCCTAATATGGGAAGAATAATTACAAGAATAAAACCTGAAAAAGTATTGATCCATAAAGCTGTTGAAATATCATTTTTATTTGATTTAATAACCTTTGAGGCAAATGCTATTGCAACTGGACCACATATACAATTGCCAGCTATTAGCAAAAGTGCAATAGGTTTTTTAATGCCCAATATTTTTGAAAAGATAATACTTATGTAATAAGTTCCAAGAATACAAACAACAATCCAAAAGATCATCATAGGATTTAGAAGTTGTATTTTACTTAATAGAATTTGGCTCCCCATAATAATTATTGCAATTGACAATAATTTCTCATAAGGAATTTCTTGATAAAAAAGATTACTTTGAATTTTAATAATCCTTGCTAGCTGACCAACAAAAAAAGCAAGAACAATTGGATCTAAGAAAATTAAGGAAGAAAGTTTATCAAATNGCGTTGAGAATGTAATTATGTTGATAGCTAGAATTATGAGAATACATATCATTGCATTAATTTCAATGTTTCTTCTTTAATTAAATTAAGAATTTTTATTTTTACTTTCTGAAATTCTTCAAGAAAAGATGAATCTAAACTTCTAGGCCTAGGAATATTAATTGGGATAATTTCTCTAATGTGACCAGGGTTTACGCCCATGATTATTACTCTATCTGCTAACAAAATTGCTTCATCAACATCATGAGTTACAAATACGACTGTTGTCTCAAACTCCCTCCAAATCTTTAGTAACATTTCTTGCAACAAACTCCTTGTTTGAGCATCAACAGCTCCAAAAGGTTCATCCATTAAAATTATTTTTGGATTAGTTATTAATGCTCTTATGATGCTTCCCCTTTGCTGCATACCACCAGACAATTGATTTGGATAAGCTTTTCGATATTTTTCCAAACCCACAAGTTTTAAATATTTAGTAACTTTTTCTTCAATATCTTTACTGTTAAACTTTTGAAGTTTCAGTCCATAACCTACATTTTGCTCTAAAGTTTGCCAAGGAATTAAGGAATTTTTCTGAAAAACAAACCCTCTTTCTGGACCAGGTTTCCGAACAACTTCATCACTTACAGAAATCAATCCTTCATCTGGCTTTGTAAAACCAGCCAACAAGTCTAATAACGTCGATTTACCACAACCAGATGGTCCAAGAATACATGTAAACTCTCCTTTGCTGATTTGAAAGTTTACATTTGAGAGTATGATCTTTTTTTTATTGTTTGTTTTAAATGTTTTNATAACGTTATCTACCAAAACATAATTTTCTTGGATTTTTGATTTTTTAATCATGTCAAATCCCATCCTTTGAAATAGTTCTCCAAGGCATGAAAGAATCCGTTATTTTTAGAACAACAAATGAAGAAAAGGCACCCATTAATCCAATAAGGACCATCCCCATAACTATGGGCGGATATTCTGAAATTACATAAGATTCCCACGTTTTGTATCCAATACCAAATCTTCCAGCAATGATTTCAGCTGTAACTAAACAAAACCATGCATTACCCATACCAATGACCAAACCAGCACTAATACCTGGTAATGAACTTGGTACTATTATGTCTTTAAATAATTGAAAAGAATTAGCTCCTAATGATTGCCCAACTCTAATCATCAAACGATCAGATAAAGAATTCTCTACTGCCTTTTGAGTACTTATAAGTATTGGATAAAAAGCTCCAACAAAAGTTATATAATACATTCCTGATTCGGCATCAGGAAACATTAAGATTGCTAATGGTATCCAAGCTACGGCAGGGATTGGTCTCAACAATTCTAAAGGAGTTGCTAAAAGATCTTCTAATACCTTGGATGATCCAATTAGTAATCCAACAAAAATTCCTAATATTGAGCCAGAAATAAAACCTCCAATAACTCTAAGAATACTTGCTTTGAAATGAACCCATGGAGAATCATTAATGAATTGAATGAAAGCATTTATAACTTCAACAGGTGTAGGAACGAAAACAAAATTTATTATGAAGTTAAAATCGATCCAACATAAAAATTCCCATAATAAGAAAAACAGTATTATTGATATTAATTTTCTAGTGTAGGTTTTTGAATTAATTCGAATTAATTCCCATAACATTAATCGCTCTTTTTTAAATGATTTAAAATAAAAATTTGATTTTGAAGAAACGTTAGTTGNAGTCATCNTTAATTTAAGAAAACATCTCCAAATTTGGAGATGTTTATTGATTTTTTTCAGGTTTTAATAAAAGTAAATTTACTNANNTATATTTTTTAGANAGAGTTTTGAAATCTAAGACTTCAGAATTAACTGACTCTGCAAATTTGTCTGCATCTGATTTCAATAGGAAAGAACTAATCATTCCATCTTCATCAACATAAAATGCATTCGTAGCAAATAACTTCCATCCCTGGAATCTGTCGTGAACAAAAAGGACGCTTGGAGTCTTTGATTTAAATTTGCCGTTCAATGCTAAAAGCATATTTTTAGTCGAGGCAAAGTTCTTAACTTTCTTTTGTCCTTCAAACCAAATTTGGGCTGCCATTTTTGGATTTTCTATTGTGGAAGAGTCATATGAATCTTTCCCTGTAATGACATAAGAAGCACCTTTTTCGCTTTGCTCATCAACAGATGTTCCTAATTCAGAGACTGCCGCCTCTAGGAAAGAGTCATCGATCCAATCTCTCACATCACTTGGCTGTATTGATTTATCTTGAATTTTTCCAAGATCTTTTAATACTGCAATGCTATTTTCCAAAGCAAGTAACTGAACTTCTTTTATCTCAGGCGTAAGAGGTTGTAGTCCAGATGGTCCTAAGAACATATAAACAACTTCTTTATCTATGCCTGACCACTCTTCAATACTCGCAGATAACTTTTCTGGAGTCTTTTGAAATTTATTATTTGCTTGAATTACCGACTTCATAAAAGCTGTTACAACTTCAGGACATTGCTTTGCGAAATCTTCCCTTACAGTTATTCCATGTAAAGTGGGGACACCTGTTTGGGCTCCATCAAAAATTTTCTTAGCATAACCTTTAAAGGGGAATAATTCTCCAAATGGAACAAAATCAGCATGAGCCGCAATCTGATTTTTCTGTAAAGCAGATCCTCCAACAGCAGGGGCCTGACTAATTAAAGTAACATCCCTTTTGGTATCGAGACCGGCATCACTTAACGCTTTTAGTACCATGCCATGAGCAGCAGAGCCAAATGGAACAGATACAATCCCACCCTTTAAATCTGTCAATTTAGTAGCAGAACTATTTATTGGAACGACAACTGCATTCCCAGCCCCATTAGGGCTGTAAGCCAATGTTCCTATGTAAACAGTCTTAGCCTTACCACTACCCTCTCTTCCTTTTATTAAATTGATAACTGCAGGGAAATCTCCCATCAAACCAATTTGTATTTGATTCGCAATCATTTTATTTGTAATTGGAGGTCCAGAGGTATAACTTGACCATTCCAGATCGTACTTTAAGCCTTTGTATTCTCCATCAGTCGGAAGATTATCCTTAAAGATTTCTAATTCTCTAACAACAGCTCCCCCCACTGCTGTATTAATAACTTGATCTTGCGTTCCAACATGAATTTTGGAGCAAACCGCTTTTCCTGATTTTTTCCCGAATGGAAATGCATTAGCCTGAGGACTTAGAAAAGATGTTGCGAAGGAAAGTGCAATTATTAGTTTCCAAAATTTACCCCTTTTGTAATTAAATCTTTTGGATAAATTTTTATTTGGATGATAAGTCTTCATGATAAAAACTTTGTAAATACATACATATTGAATAATCAAATTTCTTATACAAAAAAGTTACTTATGATACACAGAATTCATACGCTTATAATTCTTGTTTATAAGCAAAATTACTATAAAAAAAATTAATAGTTATTTAGAAATTATTTNCCTATTAATCTTTTAAGGATCTAATTCTAAATTTAATTTTTAAAATTTTTTATTGGTTTTGTTTCTCAAATGCTTTTATACTCTCCTCTCTAATTAAGCTATGGCAAATTTGTCTCAATTCTATAAATCTTTTTGAATCTGTTGTTTCTTTATCCCTTGGTCGAGGAAGATCAATTTTTAAATCTCTTTTAATTTTTCCAGGGAGCGTACTCATTAATAAAATTCTATCAGCCAAAAAAACAGCCTCATCAATATCATGAGTTACGAAAACAACAGTTATCTTAAATTCTCTCCAAATTTTCAGAAGATTTTCCTGCATAATAATTCTTGTTTGAGAGTCAAGTGCTCCAAAGGGTTCATCCATTAATAAAACATCGGGATAATTTGCTAATGCTCTTGCAATTCCAACTCTTTGTTGCATTCCTCCAGATAATTCATTTGGATAATGATTTGCATATTTTGAAAGGCCAATCATATCTAAAAATTTTGCAGCTATTTCTTCTGGAGACTCATCCCCCTTTTTATTGATACTAGGGCCAAATGAAATATTCTCTTTTACTGTTTTCCANGGATATAAAGAATATTGTTGAAACACCATCCCCATTTCAGGACTNGGTTTATTTATTNCCTTATTATCTANAGAAATTTTTCCATTAGATGGATTTACNAATCCCGCGATNCCATTTAATAGTGAAGACTTACCGCATCCAGAAGGNCCCAATATNCANACAAATTCTCCGGGATTAATTGTTGCAGAGATATCTTTTANGGCATAAATTTGCTCATTNCGAGAAGAATAGCTTATTGAGATATTATCAATTACTACTTTACCTTTTGTTNTTGTNAGTANGTTTTGATTCATTGTAGAAAATTTAGTTTAAGAATCTATTCCTGATGAANAGGAAAATTTTTTAGAAGAGTTTCAGCAACAAAGCCAACTTTTGAATCTTCAAAAGCCTTACCAAAAATAGTTACACCAAATGGCATNCCATTTTCATAGAAAGCAGCTGGTATTGAAATTCCACTTAAATCTAAAATATTTGCAAAATATGAATAGTATCCTAAGTTGCTATTTGAACCNATAGGATCTTTTTTAAGATCAGAAATTTTACATAATNAACCTACTGTNGGNGTCATTAGAAATTCATTNAAACCTAGTTCNGATTCTAAAAAATGTTGTATTTCTTTAACTCTCTCTTGAGCTTCAAAAACATCCTTACCACTCCACTTTTGACCATTTTCTAGAATTTTTAAGGTTGTATCTAAAACAGCATTTTTATTTTTTATAAGAAACTTATACAGAGAGGAGTATCTTTCAGCTACCCAAGGNCCATCNAATAACATTCTNCCTGCCTCCAAAAACATCGAGAAATCTATCGTAATAATCTCAATATCATCTTCTTGAAGTTTCTCTAATAAATTTTCGTATAATCTTTTTGCCTCTTTATTTCCAAAGAAGTTTCTTTGTTTGTCTTCAGGAACTCTTATCTTAATTCTTTCCTTAATTTTCTGAATTTGAAAATTTCCTCTTTGGAAGTCATATCTTAAAGTTTCATCTTTTTTTGAATCAGAAAAAGCAATATGCGCTATTTCTAGGGCATCTTTTACTGACAAAGCAAATACAGATGGGCAATCAAGACTGGGGCAACAAGGAACAAAACCCTTAATACTTAAAGTTCCTTTAGTAGGCTTTAGTCCAATAATATTATTCATAGCGGCGGGAATTCGCCCTGATCCACCTGTATCAGTTCCAATAGAGAAACAAACTTGTTTTTTAGCAACTGAAAGAGCAGAGCCCGAACTAGAACCACCAGATATATATTCATCATTAAAAACTGAGGTACACACTCCATAAGGCGATCGAGTACCATTTAATCCAGTTGCAAACTGATCAAGATTTGTTTTACCAANGCAAATTGCTCCAGCATTTTCCAAAGCTTNNACTANTGGAGAAGATTNNTCTGGAAAGTATGAATATTTTGGNCATGCTGCTGTAGTNGCNAGACCCTCAACATCAATATTATCTTTTACAGAAAAAGGNATNCCCCATAATGGNTTATTCTTTCGTGANGATGTTGANACTAATTCTGCAATTTTGATNGCCTCTGATCTNTTCCTAAGAGAAATCCATATNTTNTCCTNNGAGTNTTTTTCAATTCTTTNNTAACANTCATTTATAAGATCANGTGGNCTCAAANTNGAATCATCATATNANTCTCTGATTGAGTTTAAATTAAATTTATTTTTCAAAATAATTANATTTACTAATNTGNATANGGNGTATTAAAAAAANAGAGGNTTTATCCCCCTCTTTTTTTATTGAATTAAATGTNAATCCACAACTTTTTCTAAATAAGATGGATCAAGGAATTTTTCGTAATCCTTCCTTTTAAGTTGTTTTGGTAAACGTTTCTGGGAGACAAGAAACTTAGATGTTTTNACAAGTGTGTCTGCAAAACCTCCGATATCATCAGATGTACCCATATATTGAGAAGTTANCTGTTTTTTGCAAGGAACCATTTCNGTNCCTTTCATCATTCGAGTGGCATCCTCNANATCCAAAGATAATTCTTCAGCAATTATTTTTGCCGTTTNTGCAGGATTATTGATCCAGNAATCAATACCTGCGCATTCAGCTTTAACAAACTTTTCAACATATTCTGGATATTNTTTGGCGAANGACTTCATTACAACTCCAACGTCCCAAGTCGGATAACCTCTTTTTTCCATAATTCCAGAAGTCATNAAAATGTTACCTCCTCTTTTTACAGCTTTATCTAAGTTAGGCTCCCAAAACCAAGCTGCATCAAGATCNCCTCTCGCCCAAGCCGCNGCAATATCATTTGGNCTTAAATCTANAATTGTCATNGATGATGGATCAATTCCTTCATCAGCAAGAGCTTGCAGTAAAAGGTAATGAGTTGTGGAACCAAAAGGAGCTGCAACAGTTTTTCCTTTTAANTCCTTGAAAGATTTTATATTTGCATCAGTTCTGACAACCATTGCTTCTACAAAATCAAGCATATTTAGAACCATGATTCCGTCAATTGGTAGTTTTCTTGTAACTCCAATTGCAGTAGGAGGATTACCTAAACCTCCAAAATCCACTTGTTTTGCGGCGATAGCTCTTAACATGTCNCCNCCACCACCAACTTTGATATGCTCAACTTCTACACCAGGCATTTCTTTTTGAATAAGACCTAAATTCTTTGTAACCAACTGAGCATTTACTAAGTTTAAATAGCCCACTGTAATTTTTTTTGGTTTTGCAAATGCTTCAATGGGAAAAGTCATCATTAGAAGTGTCATTGCAGAAAGTGATCCAAAAAGAGTTTTGGACACTTTATTCAAAATGTTTTTCATTTTTTTTTTGATAAAAATCTTTAAGGATAAAGGTTGTTTTTTGTCCGATNAATGGACTTTGGCTTGAAAATTGAAGCCTAGGGCCCGAGATATCGGGTCCAAGGCATCAAAATTCTTCCTATAAATCGCATAAATATATCAAGACCAATTCCTGTTAGGCCTAAAACAATTAATCCCATAATCACAACATCTGATAACAAAAACTTTGCCGCATCCCAAATCATCCAACCAATCCCTGCAGATGCCGCAACAATTTCAGCAGCTACTAAGACTGTATAAGTAAAGCCTAGTGATATTCTCATTCCTGCAAGTATTGTTGGACCAGCTGCTGGAAGATAAACATTGAAAAGTATTGTTTTTTTTGATGCGCCTAAACCTTTGGCGACTCTTAGGTAAACAGGATCAATATTTTGAACTGCTTGTATGGTCGCTATTATCAGTCCTGGCAATGCTGCTAAAAATAGAAGCGCAAGTTTTGATTCTTCTCCAATACCTAGCCACATTACCAAAAGTGTATATAAACCTAGAGGAGGCAATGGTCTATAAAACTCTATTAAAGGATTTAATAGGGCTCTAGCTATTTTTGATGCCCCCATTAAAACGCCCATTGGAATACCTACAATGCAAGCCATAATGAATGCAGCTAATATCCTATTTACGCTTGTGAATACATGAACAAANAATGTATTTCCTTGGTAACCTTCAGTTGAGACTTCTATAAAAGATTGCCAAATTTTTAAAGGGCCTGGGAGAAAAAGTTCATCAGCCAAGTCCGGTTTCAGTAACTACTACCCATGTAATAAATAAAATATTTACAGTTAACATNGAATACGCAAAAGTTTTTTTNCGCATAAAAGGAGGAATNAATCTTTTNATATTTCTTTTATTTTTTATTTGATTATTATTCATTATTTTTATAAACCTTCTTCAATTCCTAAAATTTCAATAATCGTCAAAGCATACATTTTTGCAGCAATAACAGCTTTAGTTATAGAGATACTCTCATTATCTGGAGCCCAACCATCCTCTCCAGGACCAAAAGTAACTGCATTTATTCCAACTTCTCTAAATCTAATTGTGTCGTTAAATGCATTTTTTCTATTTGGGATAGCTTCTTCACCCATAAATTTCGAATAAACCTTATTGATTGATAAACAAGGTTCTTCGTTGAGAGGGACAGGTTCAGTAGCAGGAACGAAAAGAGAATCTTTTACTTGATTGACTTTATAAGTGATATCTTTTCTTTCTCCAATAAAAGATTGAACCTCATTTTCGATATCGAGAATTATGCTTTCAAGATTCATCCCAGGAACAATTCCCACAACAGCCAGAGTTATTGTGCAAGAATCAGGAGAGAACTGCATCTCCCCAGGTAGGCCTCCTCTTATACGAACAATAGTTGTACAAGGAGGCGTATGGCCCATAAACTCAGTAATTTCATGAGTAAAAGGCATTTTTTCTAAATATGAAATTAACCTAGCCGCTTCAACAATTGCATTATTACTAGTATCAGGCCGCCAAATATGGGCTTTGTCTCCCTCTAAAGTTACTTCAATCAGACAATGACCTCCATTAGCAATAGATAAGTTCATTCCCCAATCACCCTTTGTAGCATCACCCCCATAAGCAGTTGGTTCTGCAGTAATTGAATAATCCGCTTTTATTCCTATCTCTTTAGTTAAATATATTGATCCATGAGTTCCATCTCTCTCTTCATCTACGCAAAAGCAATACATTAGATCGCCTTTTAACTTAATCCCATTTTCAACTAATGCTTGAGCAGCAAGAATAGTGCAAGCTAGGTTTCCCCTAGTATCAGATGATCCCCTAGCATATAAAAGGTCTCCATCTCTTGTGGCTTCGAATGGTTTGAAATTAGTTTTATTCCACTTATGAGGTTCTACAACTGGGTATGTATCCATATGGTCATTCATCATCAAAACAGGGCCCTCCCCTTTACCTTTTAAAATCCCAACAACATTTGGCCGATGAGGAACACTTTCGTATCTTTTAACATCCATTCCCAATGCTTCTAATTTTCCTGAAATAAGCATCGCAATTGCTTCTTCTTCTCCTCCAGGCAAGTCAGGATCAAGCGGATCGCAAGCTCTTGGCTGTCCTGTTTTTATTAATTCTCCAGCCAATTTAAGCCACCTTTCTTCAGTTATGCCATTTAGAATTTTCAGCTCAAATTCTGAAAAGTTTTGATCCATTAAGTTATACTTGTTGATCACAAATTAAAAAATATTAAAAACTTTGACTGTATTCAGTTATACGAAAAACGAATTAAAAAACATACTATAATGCAAAAAACTCATCACTCTATTTATATTTTGGAATCATTTTTTTATAACTTAAACATTTTTTTTGAAAATTAATTCAAAAGTTGAGTTTAAAATCTAAAAATTTCTCATTAAAAAATGAAAAATCTTCAAATTTATGCATATGTAGATGCCATAGCAAGAACTGGTTCCATCCGTAAAGCTGCAAATGAGTTTTCGATAACTCCATCAGCACTAAACAGAAGATTATTGGCGCTTGAGGATGAGTTAAAGGTAAAAATATTTGAGAGAATCGGGAACGGCATGAGATTAAATCAGGCTGGTGAAATAATAGTCACTTTATTTAGATCTCAATTAAGTGAAATCAATAATTTAAAGTCGCAATTAGCTGATTTTTCAGGTTTAAAGAGAGGTCAAATTTCAATTATTTGTAGTCAAGCTTTGTTACCTTATTTTTTACCAACCCAAATAGACCAATTTCAGGACAAGTTGCCAGATATCAAATTTAATATAAATGTTGGTGATGGTGAAAAGGCGATTTCATATTTGAGAGATTTTAAAAGTGATTTAGCACTTATTTTTGAACCTGTCCGTTCAAATTACATTGAAACTATCTCAACTATTAATCAGCCAATACAGGCTGTCATGTCTCCAGAACATCCTCTTTCAAAATTAAAGAGTATAAATTTAGCAGATTGCCTGAAATATCCTTTAGCTCTTCCCCCCTCCCCGTATGCTGTTAGAGAAATTCTTGAAACAGCCGCAGAAGAGGAATCTTTAGATTTAAATCCAACTGTAGAGGCTGAAAGCTATATTTTCCTTCATAATTTTGTATCAAGAAAAAAAAATGCTATTTCCTTTGAAGTAGAAATAGACGTACCAAAACAATCGCTTGATAGATCAATTTCAACTGTCCCTATTAATCTTTCAAAATCTCATCAAGGACAAATACATCTACTTAAACTTCAAGGAAGAGCGTTCTCAGGGGCAACAGAACAATTTATCAAGCAACTACTTTATGTTTTTAATAATTAATAGTAAAAAACTATTTTTAATGGAGGAACAAAAATTCATTTATTACTTTTTTGTGTAACCAATGAATTTGGTATAAATCAATACTTTATGGGACTATAAGTGAAATCAAATAAATTCTCGCTTGTGGTACAAAGAATTAAATGGTTTAGTGCTTGCACAATAATAATAGCGATGGTTTTTCATGTAATGGGTTGGACTCCATGGAATAGTTTGCTTCAAATGCTTGGCGCTGCAGGTTGGGTTTATTGGGGAATTAAGTCTGGAGAAAAAGCAATAATTCTAAATTTTCTTCCACAGTTTTTTATTATTATTCCAGGTCTTATTATTCTTTACTTCATGAAATAAATTTAAATCATAATGATTAAATTTCTTATCTAAATAATTTAATTCTGAAGCATCTACAAAAAATAAGCATTTTATGTTTTTAATTATTTTTATGCTCTTTATTATTTAAAATTTTTATAGCTTGATAAATTTTTAAAATAATTATTTATGCAAACATCACCACTTTATCTGTCATTATTATTGGAGCGCTCTTCATCTTCTGATGCAAAGCAGTGGTCTGTTGAGTGCCTAAAATCTCCCAAAATAACAAAATTATATTCCTTAGCTTTTAAAAAATTTTTTAGAAATCAACAATTCTTTGGCAGTAAGCATCAACAAGTTTTACTGGGACTTTGACTTTCTTAGCAGTAATTATCTCGTTACTTTNAGCTTNCTTATCACTTCCACTGGAGTAAAAAGCAAAATATCTTGCACAAACCTCCCTGTAGTAGGCCAGTTTTGCATTTTCTTTTAAACTACCCGCTATGGAAAACAAATTAATAGCAATAATCGCCAATAAGATTGTCATTGGATACTTTTTAAAAAAATTTATAATTTTATTTTTCATTTATTTAAGTAAAATAGGTGGGTGGTTAAAGTAGTAAGCGTTTCATTAACAATATAAAGCTACTGTTTGATCTAAATCCGCACAAGGTTCAATAGTAAATTCCAATAATTCTCTCCAAGGACTCCACTGTTTCCAAATAGTTNCTAAAGAATCAGCATCTACAACAGAGTAACCATTGCCATGTTGAGGTAAGAAAATCCAAGATTTAACGTCATAACCCTCT
>FUFK010042725.1_pt1 | contig 18837 bp, 18 predicted proteins | sample 1021851 | NCBI WGS metagenome assembly FUFK01 (sample SAMEA51879418, study PRJEB19060) | metagenome
TAATCTAANTCAGTTANAGCTCTTTCATNGGATCCCAGAAGAGTTCNTTNAAATTGACTACCTGNANNTCTTTCACCTCAACACCTTCAGCTTCCAGAAGTTGTTGCATGGCGTTGGTTCCAGAGAAGTGATGTTTCCCGGAAAGCANTCCGTTTCTATTGACTACCCNNTGGGCCGGAACATTTTTATNATGAGAGTTATTCATTGCCCAGCCTACCATTCTTGCACTTCGGGCTGCACCAAGAGATTTTGCAATAGCTCCGTAAGAGGTCACCCGCCCTTCAGGAATCTGCCGGCAGACTTCATAAACCCTATCAAAAAATCCAGAATTATCTTTCACATTTAGTTATTCAGAATTCTTACCAAGGCAATAACGATAAGCACTGCCATTAATGCTGCCATGAAATAGTTAGAATACTTAGCAAATGACTCTGCTTTCTTTTCGATCTTATCAAAGAGTACTACGTAGAGATACAAAGCTGTAAAACTTCCTAAACACGCGGCGATAGAAAAGGATGAATTTAAGGACCAGTCATATTCCAGACCACCGCTAAGATTCATTGCCCCTGCAATTGCAACAAAATAAGGAATGGGAAAAACGTTTAAGGCAGCGATAAACATCCCTTTATAGATACTATTGGCATTCGCCTTTCGCTTACTTGGGTCAATTCTTTTTTTCTTCTGTGCCTGAATGAAGAAATACACTGCCAGAATACAGAAGACCACTAACCCCGCCCGCAGCAACATCTTTTTCACAAAGGGATGGTCAAAAATATAACCTGCAAGCAGTACCGCAATGAGTGCCTGGATAAATACTACGACACCTGCCCCAACGGCAACGTAAAGTCCGTTTTTTTTACCTTTTTCCACACAGGTCTTTGCCACGGTCATGTTCACCAAACCTGGAGGCACCACACCAATAAAGGCGGCAAAATAGGTAATTAGGAAAATCTTCGTTTCTTCCAATAATGCTTATTTAATCCGGAATTGAATATAGGTAATAGGTTTACCTTTTTCAAGGTACTGTTTTTCGTAGAAAGTTTGAATTCCGGTTACTGCTTTTGGAGAATATTCATTACTATAAATATCGTGATGAGCGTAAAGGATCTCCTGACCCTGTCCATGTAATAAGCCTAGAGTATAACCATGCATGAATTCAGAATCTGTTTTTAAGTGCATGAGTCCATCGACTTTGAGAATATTCTTGTACCGAATTAAAAACTCTGCATTAGTCAAACGATGTTTTGTACGCTTATATTTTATTTGTGGATCTGGAAATGTGATCCAGATCTCACTAACTTCTGCAGAAGCAAAAACATATTCTATCAATTCAATCTGCGTTCTTATAAAAGCGACATTCTCCATTCCTTCTTCGATGGCAGTTTTAGCACCGCGCCAGAAACGTGCTCCTTTTATATCCACCCCTATAAAGTTCTTATCTGGATTCTGTCTGGCCAGCTCTACGGTATATTCCCCTTTTCCACAGCCGAGTTCCAGAACTATTGGATTGTTATTCTTAAAAAAATCCTTGCACCAGTTTCCTTTTAACGCAAATTCAATTTCCGTAAGTTCTTCTCTTGAAGGCTGAATTACATTTTCGAACTGCTCGTTCTCTCTGAAACGTTTAAGTTTATTCTTGCTTCCCACTTAAAATTGATATTTTGGCAAAATTAAAGAAATTAGCTTAGGAGCGGCTAAGAATAGTTTTGAATATGTCNAAGAAACGAATNTTNGTGGCTGTGATGAATTGGGGATTGGGACATGCCACCCGAAGCACCCCTGTTATTCAAGCGCTTCGAAACGAACATTACGAACCTATTCTGGCTTCAGATGGTGCAGCACTGCAATTACTAAAAAAGGAATTTCCGGACCTAATTCATCTCGAATTACCCGGTTATAACATTCGTTATGCAAAAAAAGGCTGGCTTCTTAACTGGAAGATCATTGCACAAACCAGCCATATTCGAAAGACGATCGCTGTGGAAAATGAGCAGACCAGGCAGATTATAAACGATTATCAAATTGAAGGAATCATTTCCGACAATCGGTTTGGGGTTTATAGCGATGAACTGAAGACAAACGTTTTTATCACTCACCAAATCCATGTTCTAAGTGGCATCACAACCCTCCTGTCTACTTATATAAATAGGCAGCATTTGAAGAATTTCGACCAGATCTGGATCCCGGATTATGCTTCTAAGGAAAGAAATTTAAGCGGAAAACTGAGCCATGTAAAAGATCTGCCCGAGCAATGCCTATATATCGGTGCTTTGAGCAGATTCGAAAAGCGTGCATTGGAAACAAAATACAATTACCTGCTGCTGCTTAGCGGTCCGGAACCTCAGCGCAGCTTGCTTGAAGAAAAATTGCTCGAATGCTTCAGTAATACTAATGACAGTATATTGTTGGTACGCGGAGTAATTTCCGAAGAAAAACAGCTTAGTTCGAGTAATCCGAACCTACATATTCGTAATTATCTCTTCGGAAGAGAACTGGAAGATGCTATAAACAGTAGCGAAACCATCATTGCAAGATCAGGTTATACTACACTGATGGATCTGGCAAAATTAGAAAAAAGAGCATTTTTTATTCCTACACCTGGACAGGAAGAACAGGAATATCTTGCAAAAAGACTGGAACGGCAGGGCATCGCTCCTTTCTGTATGCAAAATCAATACAGCTTAGAAAAACTGAAGGAAGTTGAGAATTATACCGGCCTAAGTAATTTCGGTGATGGCCGAGTTCTCCGGGATCTCTTTACGTTTTTCGAGAGTGAATGAAAATTCACTTCCCACACCAAAGACGCTTTCTACATAGATCTTCTCCTCATGCGCTTCCAGAATGTGCTTTACAATTGAAAGTCCGAGGCCTGAACCTCCTTCTCTTCTTGAACCACTTTTGTCCACACGATAGAACCTTTCAAATAAACGTGGAATATTCTCTTTCGCAATACCTTCCCCGTTATCTGTCACCCTCACGATAACCTTATTTTTGATAAGATTCTCAATACTAATCTCTGTAGTTCCACCATTCTTTCCATACTTGATGGAATTAACGATCAGGTTGGTTAAAACCTGCTGAATTCTTTCTCTGTCTGCTCTCACAAGAATAGGTTCTGAGTAATCCAGATCAAATGTGAGTGTTATATCTTTTTTGGCAGCTTTCATTTCCAGTAGATCAAAAGACGCCTGTATTAATTCGATTATATCAAAAGTCTCGTACTTGAGATGTAGATCACCGGTTTCTAGTTTGGTGATCATGTCAAGATCCTTCACGATATAAATAAGTCGCTCTACCCCTTTATTAGCACGGGCAAGATATTTTTTTCGAATCACCTTATCCTTATGGGCTCCATCTATTAGAGTTAGGATATAACCCTGAACAGTGAAAAGAGGAGTTTTTAGCTCGTGCGATACATTCCCCATGAATTCCTTCCGATAAGCTTCTCTTACCTTTAAGGTCTCGATCTCCAGCTTTTTGTCCTCGGCGAATTTCTTAACCTCGCGAGTAAGACTGGACATATCTGTGGTGATCTGGTTAGGGCTTAAAGTTTTGGAATCGAGCAGTGAAACATTATCATACACTTTCTTGATACGGCGATAAATAAAACGCTCTACTCTATATTGAATGATTAAAAAAGAGAACAGGTAGCACAAGCCTGCAAAAATAAGAAGGGCGATCCACCAGTTCTGCAAATCCAGAAAGATGAATAAAGCCAGTATCGCGGTAAGGAAGAGGCTGATAAATAAAGCAGTCCTTATTGCAAATCTATAAGACCTCTTAAATTGTTGCGCCATTAAACTACAAACTTGTACCCAACACCTTTGATGGTTTTGATCTTATCGTCACCGATCTTTTCACGTAGTTTACGAATATGAACATCGATTGTTCTTCCTCCCACTACGATATCATTACCCCATACTTTGTCAAGGATGTCTTCTCTCTTAAAGACTTTCCCCGGTTTGGATGCTAACAAAGATAACAACTCAAATTCTTTTCTGGGCAGACTGCGTTCTTCACCATTCTGTTCGATCTTGTATTCATCACGATTAATAGTGATCCCGGAAAGTTTTACAATATTGGAACCGGCTTCCTCATCACGGTAGCGTCTTAACAACGCCTTTACTTTGCTCACCAGAACTTTAGGCTTGATAGGTTTAGTGATATAATCATCTGCTCCTGCATCAAAACCAGCCATTTGCGAGTAGTCTTCTCCTCTTGCAGTTAGGAATGTAATAATTGTGTGCTCAAGATCTGTAATCTTTCTTATTTGCTCACAGGCTTCGATACCATCCATTTCGGGCATCATAACATCCAGAATAATAAGATGCGGTTTATGTTTTTGAGCAAGCTTAACAGCTTTCGCACCATTATCTGCAGTGATCACCTGGTAACCTTCCGAAGAGAGATTATACCCTACTATTTCCAGGATATCCGGCTCATCATCTACTAGTAAAATCTGAATGTCTTTTTTCTTCATGGTGTATAACTATGGTTAACAGTCCATAAAATTAAGGATTAATTTGGATTAGCATTGAGGTTAATCTATTGGTAACATTAAACTAACTCTTTAATGACAAAGGGTTAAATCTGAGGTAACATCGTAGCAGCTTTCTTGCCGTTTATTTGCAGCGAGATTTTATAGCAAGAAAAAAAATGAAAAAATTCTTTTTACTAACACTACTTCTTTTAGTTGGTGTTGTGCAAGCACAGGAAACTACAACTGGTGCGATTGGAGGTAAATTAACTGACAAGGAAATGGGTGGTGAACCTCTGCCTTTCGCTAATGTACTCCTTAAAGATTCCTCCAAAGGAACGACTTCAGATTACGACGGGATATATCTTTTAGACAAACTACAACCAGGAACCTATACAGTCGTATTTAGTTTTGTAGGATATGAAACTCTTGAAGTTCCAGATGTGGTTGTAGAAGCTGGAAAAGTGACTGAAGTCAATACAGAACTAGGATCCAGTGCAGCATCTTTGGATGAAGTAGTTATTACTACGGTCTCTCGAAGAGATTCTGAAGTTGCTTTATTAGTAGANCAAAANAATTCAGTAGAAATAAAGGAAAGNATNGGGGCNNNNGAANTNGCNAAANTNGGNGTNTCNGATGCNGCNACNGCTACCACAAAGATTTCAGGGGTAACCACNAGTGANGCTTCNGGNGATCTTGTTTGTANGNGGTCTTGGTGATCGTTANCTGTATAGTACCATGAATGGTCTNCCNATNCCNTCAGATGATGTGGAAAGAAANAATATCGATCTNGGNTTNTTTCCAACNCGAGTNATTCAGAANGTATCGATNAGCAAAGCNTANTCNGCNATNAGTTCTGCAGANCAGGCTTCTGGAAATGTAGATATTTCTTCTCGTGAATTNAGAGGAAANGATGAATTAGGAATTAGTGTGCAGGGTGGAGTGAATACNAATGCNATTGGAGAATTCAGCAATTTTAAAGTTTCTCCAAANCAGGAAGACACNTACTTCGGTGTTTACGACCAGAGCATTCCAACAGAATTTACTTTAAACAATCAGAGNTGGAATCCNCAGACTTCAGTTCCTGTAAATAGAAAAGTAAGTATTACTGCAGGAAAGGAATTTGGACCACTTAGAGCATTTGTTACTNCATCTAATTCGGTTGCTTTTGAATACAATGAAGGNCTTTTCAGAAACTATAGAACGAACGTTCTTGAAGANCAGTTTACAGATGCTGAAAACTTCAAAAAGACAGATAATAATACTTTGATGGCAGATCTTGGTTTTAAGATCAATGATAATCATCGCTTGAAAGCAACCAGTTTATTCATCAACAAAGTAACCGATGAGGTTTATGAAGCTGGTAGAAACGGTGAAGGTTTTGTCTTCGAGGAAACAAACAGAGGTGAAAACCTGAACCAGTTTATACGTGATCAAAATATCAAACAAACCAGGCTTTGGGTAAATCAGTTACATGGTTTCCACGATTTTCTTGATGGGAAGAACGAACTGGAATGGTCTGCAGGATTCAACCTGGTAAATGCAGATGAGCCAAACCGTATTCGNAATGAAGTGAATATNGGAGACAATAACTTCGTGCAATTGGCCAGAACTGGAGGTTTTCAGCANAGAAAGTCTACGCAGGAGATCGATGATACTGAGTTNAATGCCAGAATNGAGAACACCTATAATTTCCTAANCATGGATAACGAAGATTCTAAGAATGCTTCCCTTATTCTTGGTGGTAACTATAGAAATAAAGAGCGTGATTTCTTTTCCCAATTCTTTGGAGCTGAAGAAACCGACTTCAATACCGTAAACCCTCCATCTATCGATAATCTTGGAGCGAGCTTTACTACAGAAAACTTCAATAACAGGTTATTACAATTCAATCGTCTTACCCCAGATATCTATAATGGAACGCTGGAATCTTACGGTGGTTTTGCAGTTTTCAATATTGGAAACGAACAATGGAATATTAATGCAGGTGCGAGATACCAGAAGGATCAGGTAGATGTGATCTTTGATGTGAACAATTACCCTCAGAATCTTCCGAATTTCACCTTCAAGGAATACGATAACATTTATCCAAGCTTAAACATCAAGTTTTCTCCAAACGAAGATTCGAATATTAGACTTGCAGCCAGCAAAACNATNTCTCTACCTGAATTCAAAGAAATCGCTCCTTTCGAATATGTTTCACAGATTGGACAGATCACTCGTGGGAACCCAAATCTAGAAGCTTCAAATAACTATAACCTGGATCTTAAATATGAAGTTTTCCCAAGTTCAGGTGAGTTACTATCTCTTACAGGTTTTTACAAAAAGATCCTTGACCCGATCAACCGAACTCAGGCACGTGGTGCTTCAGGGGTATTCTCTTATTTCAATGCCAGTGACGAAGCCAACATTTATGGTCTGGAGCTTGAAGCGAGAATGGACGTGATCGAAAATGACAATGACAATGGTCTTGACCTAAGTGTATCTGGAAATATTACTAGAATGTGGCACAGCCANGATCTTAAAGATGTTTTTGCTGAAGATGGATCCTTTGTTAGAACATTCAGATATAATGGAAATGATGAGATTGGACTTCAGGGAGCATCAGACTGGATCGTGAATGCATCGGCAAACTTCAGTACAGAAACAGAGAATCCATTCCGTGGAACAATTGTAGCAAACTATGCTTCAGATAANATCTACGCGCTTGGATCACCAGATACTCAAAACCTTGATTTTATTGATATCCAGTATAACGACGAAATCATTGAAAAAGGTTTTGTAACCCTGGATTTGATCCTGTCTAAAGAGTTCGGAAATAATTTTGAACTTGAATTCAAAGGACAGAACCTGCTTAACCCTGAAATTGAAAGATATCAGGCAATTAGACCATTATCTGGTAATGCTGCAGAGGCAGAGCAAACCGTTCGTTCTTACACCAGAGGAGCCGTATTAAGCCTTGGCTTGAGCTACAACTTCTAATTTTTTAANCACAAATTATATACACAACCTATTACAATCAAAACTTAAATTATGAAAAAAACAGCAAGACACTTTTTGTTAATGAGCGCGCTTTTTGGCGGTTTGCTTATCACAAGTTGTAGTAGTGATGACAATGATATTGATATCATTAATCCTACAGATGACACTGGGACACCAAATCCAGCACCTTCAGATAACATCCTGAATGGAAGCGTTGATGAAGACATGACTCTTGATGCTAATACTTCGTATCAATTATCCGGAATTCTTTCCGTAGAAAGTGGAGTAACCCTTACAATTCCTGCAGGAACAGAGATCGTTGCNGATCCAGATCTTGATGATAGTGATGCAACTAACGTTTATATCGTAGTTCAAAAAGGTGGAGATATCGAAATTAACGGTACTGCATCTGCTCCTGTGATCATGCGTTCTTCTAATGGACAGGCTGGTAGCTGGGGTGGACTAATCATCGCTGGTAATGCTGCAACTACTGAAGGTACCGATGCAACTGCTGAAGTTGGTGGAATTCTTTACGGTGGTAGTGATGCTGCAGATGATTCTGGTTCAATCAACTACCTTGTACTTTCTGATGCCGGAGCTCAGATCAATTCTGAATCTCAATTTAACGGACTTTCTCTATACGGAGTAGGTTCAGGAACTTCCATTATGAACGTTGCTCTAATCAATGGAGCAGATGATGGAGTTGAATTCTTCGGAGGTTCTGTAAATGCTACGAATCTGTATCTTGAAAACAACGAAGATGATGCAGTAGACTGGACTGAAGGATGGAATGGAACAATCGATAATGTATATGTTCTTCATACTATTGAAAACTTCTCCACAGCGATCGAAGCCGATGGTGAGAATAAGGAACCAAGAATCAACAATTTTACAGCTGTTTCTACAAAAGGTGGAACTGCGCTACAATTTAAGAAAGACTCTGGTGCGATCATCACTGGATTATCTTTGAATGGTTATGATACGTCAGTAGATATCGCAGATGATACAAGAACAGATCTTTCTGGAATAAACCTGAATGGAGCTGTGGCTGAATTGGATAACTCCTACTCTCTTACTCCAACAGTAATGGAATCTACTTTTGATTGGATCTCTAATCGTGGACAGGTATCTGTACTTCCAAATAACATTGATAGCGATCTTACTTTAGACGGTGATAGTGAATATGTAATAAGTGACGTAGTATCTGTAAATGCTGGTGCCACACTTACTATTCCTGCTGGAACAAAGATCACTGCAAGAAGTGATGCCGATACTGATGCAACAAGCATTTATATCGTAGTACAACAAGGAGCAATGATCGATATTCAGGGAACCGATTCAAATCCTGTGGTGATGTCTTCAACTTCTGGTGAAGCCGGAAGCTGGGGTGGTCTTGTGATCGCTGGAAATGCAGCAACTACTGAAGGTTTAAATGCTACCGCTGAAGTTGGTGGAATCGTCTACGGAGGTTCTGATGCTGAAGACAATTCAGGTTCTATCGCTTATTTGATTTTAAGAGATGCCGGAGCACAGATCAATTCTGAATCTCAGTATAACGGGCTATCCCTTTACGCTGTTGGATCTGGAACTACAATTGACAACATCGCAATTATTAATGGAGCAGATGACGGAGTTGAATTNTTTGGAGGTTCTGTTTCTGTTACAAATGCTTATTTCGAAAATAATGAAGATGACCAGATCGACTGGACTGAAGGTTGGAATGGTTCTGTTACAAATGCTTATATCAATCTGACTATCGATAACTTTTCAACTGTTGTAGAAGCAGACGGAGAGAACAATATGCCAGCTCTTAACCAGATCACTGCAGTTTCAACTGCTGGAGGGACAGCATTACAGTTCAAGAAACTTTCTGGAGCAACGATCACTGGTCTTTCTTTATCTGGTTTTGAAACTAATATTGATATCGCAGATGATACAAGAACAGATCTTTCTGGAATCCAGATCGACGGTGAGGATGCAGACGTTGAAGCAGCTTATGATGCAGATGCAACTGTAGATGCTGCAGATTTTGATTGGGTAAACTAAAATCAAAATTTAGTTTAAAATATTGAAAGTCAATAATTAGCCAAAATTAAGGGTTGCCATCTGGTAACCCTTTTTTATTATCTATAAATTCCGGCAACCCAGCATTTTGTGGCAGGATTTTTGAAATTTTATTTGTAAGTTTGTCTAATCTGTACCAAAGAGAATGAAGCAAAAGTACCTATTTAGCTTTTTATTGTTTAGTTTCCTGATGTTGGCAATCCCTGCGAACGCTCAGGATTCTTTATCTGCTTCAGCTCGAACAGAAATTTCTATCGATGGATTATCTATCTATCCCAACCCGATTACTGGAGGAAGAGTNTTTATTTCTTCCACCAAAAACCAGGAAAAGAAGATCGAGATCTATAATGTTTTAGGCAAGCCAGTTCTTAAGACCAGATTAAGAGGTAGAGAGNTAGACGTTTCAACACTTACTCCCGGAATTTATATTATTAAGATCGAAGAAGGAAGATCTAAAGCTACCCGNAAACTGGTGGTAAAATAAAATACANCAAGTCTTAAATTTGTAAGCTTCTTTTTAAAGAGGCTTTTTTATTGCTTAATTTTGAATCTCCAATGTTTCTTTATGCTGAAAAATAAAATCTTCGATATTTCCTCTTCGGAAGAATTTGAAAAGCTAAGCCTTGAAGTCTACCAATATCAATATCAGCATAATCCTGTTTATCAAAAATTCTGTAATCTATTGAATAGATCCCCAGAAAATGTCTCTTTTATCAGAGAGATTCCGTTTCTACCAATAGAATTTTTCAAGAAGGAAAANATNATTACTGANNACCAGAAAGCAGAGATNACTTTTACCAGTAGTGGAACTACCGGAGCTGCGACCAGCAAGCATCATGTTGCCGATCTTGGCATCTATGAAGAGAGTTTTTTAAAAGCTTTTGAAGCATTCTACGGTTCTCCAGAGGATTATACTTTTCTGGCACTTCTACCAAGTTACCTTGAACGCACAGGAAGTTCTCTTATNTATATGGCAGATNCGCTCATNAAANGATCNAANAAGNCNGATAGNGGATTNTANCTNNATNANCTNGAAGATCTTTCTGAAAAATTAAAGAAACTGGACCAGTCTGGAANGAAAGTATTCCTGATTGGAGTTTCCTTTGCCNTNCTNGANCTCGTAGAAAATGAAACTTTCGATCTACAGCATACCATCGTNATGGAAACTGGAGGAATGAAAGGCAGACGNAAGGAAATGATACGTGAAGAACTGCACCAAATCCTAAGGTCTGGTTTTGGGGTTNATNATATACATAGTGAATATGGAATGACTGAACTTTTATCCCAGGCGTACTCTAGTGGGAATGGAGTNTTTGAAACTCCCAACTGGATGAATATACTTATACGAGATCCGGAAGATGCNCTTAGTTACGTACAGGATGGTAAAACCGGTGGTATTAANGTAATAGANCTGGCNAATTTGAACTCCTGTTCATTCATTGCCACCCAGGATCTNGGNAANATTTCANGTGACCAAATAGAGATCATGGGGCGTTTNGACAANAGCGANATNAGAGGTTGNAACCTTCTNGTTCTATAATCGNAATTTTAACTTTTCAAGCTGTAATTTACTGAAGTTGNGTNCGACTNAATNNNNGTAAGATGGAGAAGGTTCATATCTTCATTTTGCGCTAAGTGAATTTTCATATTAGATTGGTTAGTTAGTTACAAAGCCTTCAGGTTCTTCCTGAAGGCTTTTGTATTTAAGCCTTCCAAGCGGTATGATTAACTATAAAATGCAAGAAAGACGATCATTCCCATTGAAATTATGAAAATGATCGCCCTTATTATATCTTCTTCCTTGAANTTANCCATATACTTCTATNTACGAAGTCGNGCNTTNTAAGGTTTTAAATCGCTCTAATGATATANGTATTCTTCTTTCCTTTATTTAAAATAACATATTTGTTATTGATAAGATCATCTTTAGTAATCGTATAATCTTCTTTTACTTTCTCTTTATTAACTGCTACCGAGTTTTCTTTTAAAGCCCGTCTGGCTTCGCCATTCGATTTTAGAAAATTGGTTTGAGCAGCCAGCGCAGCGATCATGTCGAGTCCATTCTCAATTTCAGTCATTGCGATATCAGCTTGGGGCACACCTTCGAAAATATCCAAAAAGGTCGCTTCATCAAGCTTCCTGAAGTCGGCTGCCGTACTTTTTCCGAAGAGAACTTCAGAAGCAGCAACAGCATTATTATAATCTTCTTCTGAATGCACCATCGTTGTCACCTGTTTTCCAAGTTCCTTCTGTAGTTCACGTTTGTGCGGCGCTTCCTTATGTTCAGCAATTAAAGAATCNATCTCCTNCTNGGACAAAAANGTAAAGATCTTGATNTATTTTTCAGCATCTTCATCACTGGTATTTAACCAGTACTGGTAGAATTTGTAAGGAGAAGTTCTCTCTTTATCAAGCCAGATATTTCCACCTTCCGTCTTCCCGAATTTAGTTCCATCAGCCTTGGTGATCAAAGGACAGGTCAAAGCATAACCTTTCCCATTTCCAATTCGGCGAATNAGNTCCGTTCCCGTAGTGATATTCCCCCATTGATCACTTCCACCCATTTGCAGCGTACAGTTATTTTCTCTGTATAAATGCAGGAAATCATAACCCTGTACCAGCTGGTAAGTAAATTCAGTAAAAGACATTCCTACAGAAGATTCAGAAGACAATCTTTTCTTGACTGAATCCTTGGACATCATATAGTTCACGGTGATATGCTTCCCTACATCCCTGATGAATTCAAGGAAAGAGAAGTTTTTCATCCAGTCGTAATTGTTTACCAGAACTGCCGCGTTATCATGGTCAGAATCAAAATCAAGGAATCTCGAAAGTTGTTCTTTTAGNGANNTCTGGTTGTGACGTAAAGTTTTTTCATCNAGCAGATTACGTTCAGCCGACTTCCCCGATGGATCCCCGATCATTCCAGTAGCACCGCCAACCAANGCATAAGGCTTGTGCCCCGCAAGTTGAAAATGGCGTAACATCATGACTCCCACAAGATGACCAATATGCAGCGAATCTGCCGTTGGATCTATCCCCACGTAAGCCGCACGCATTTCTTCCANTAAATGTTCCTCGGTTCCAGGCATGGTGTCATGCAACATCCCTCTCCAGGTAAGTTCTTTTACGAAATTCTTCTCCATAATATGCTAATTCAGGTAAAAATAGCCGTAAAGATACCATTTACTCTTATTTTTCCTAAGTGCAATAACTATATTTACCCCATGATACTTGTGACTGGTGGTACGGGATTGGTAGGNGCTCATTTACTATATGANCTGGTNCGTGCTGGTGAAAAAANTCGTGCTATTCATCGTGANAACAGCGATTTGAATAAGGTTCTCGAAGTATTTTCTTTTTATTCTGAAGCTGAAGAAGCAGAGAAACTGTTCCATCAAATTGAATGGAAAGTAGCAGATCTTAACAATATTCCACAACTTACNGNAGCATTTGTNGANGNNCAGCAAGTATATCACTCGGCAGCCCTGGTATCTTTTGATCCCGCCGATGAGCAAGAATTACGAAAAGTCAATATTGAAGGCACNGCAAATATNGTTAACCTNTGCATTTCCTGTAAAGTNCATAAATTATGTTTTGTNAGTAGTATCNCTGCNTTNGGCAACATCACGAACGCAGACAAAATAGATGAAACCGGTAAATGGAATCCGGAAGGAAAGCACAACGATTATGCAATTTCCAAATATGGTGCAGAGATCGAAGTATGGCGTGGAACACAGGAAGGTGTCAATGCCATTATTGTGAATCCCGGAGTGATTATTGGTCCAGGATTCTGGAATTCGGGATCTGGCANNATNTTNAAAAAGATAGATTCCGGTTTATCCTATTACTTTCCAAAAGTCACAGGATTTGTAGGAGTACAGGATGTTGTGAAATCCATGGTAATTCTAATGAATTCTGAAAAGGTGAACGAACAATATGTTCTGGTTTCAGAAAATATTTCTTTTAAGCAAGTTTTCGAGTGGGCTGCAGAAGCATTGAACANGACTAAACCTAAGCGAAAACTTCAGAAATGGATGATCACATTTGGATGGTTCTTTCAAAGGATTGGAAGTATTTTCGGAAGAAAAAGATCTATCACTTATGAAACTATCAATAGTCTGCATGAAGAAAGCTTTTACGATAACTCCAAGATCATNCAGGAAATCAATTATCAGTTCGAGCCTATGGAANGTGTTGTCAAACGAACTGCCAGTAATTATAAGAACTAGTTACTATCCTCCCTCATGCTCACGGGAGCANTCAAGCTGTCCCGTTTTTCTTCTTTTCCTTTAATATCATCTTTCAGTTTCAACCTGNTTCGTTGCACAGAATCTCTTAATCTTGGAATGGCCATGATAGAATCCATCATCTGTAAAGAATCTTTTTGCAAGCGCTTAAGACTATCTTCTCTTTTGATCTCCACTTCNCGCAAAGAATCATANTTTGATTTCAANACTTTNATTCGACCTCTTACAGAATCGTAAATTCTTTCATAGATNACNTATTGATCTGAGTAATAATTACTNCTCTGTTCAAATTGAAGACTATCAATATCATATTTTTCAAACACGAACTTGTCTGGTTGTATACCAGTTTGTTCAAGCTTAAATTTATTATAATTCTTTGCTGCGTGAACCAACGATAACTCGGTAAGCACATCTACCATCTTCTCTTCCGGAATGAGGTTGTTTGGCTTCTCAGTCTTATCCAGATCCTGACNGGCAATCAGAAAGATGGACAGTGCAAGTAATAATATGTAGGGCTTTCTAGCGATCAAATGTTAGTCTTTCAGCGACTTTCGTAAATGGTTGATGTTTGAAGTTCTTATAAACCAGGTTACCATTCACAAAAGTATGAGTGATACGTGATTTGAAGGTTGTTCCTTCAAANGGAGACCACTGGCATTTCGAATAGATATTATCTGGTTGTACAGCCCATGGTGAGTTAAGATCTACAAGAACAAGATCTGCTTTGTATCCTTCACGTATAAAACCTCTTTTTTCAATCTGAAAAAGAATTGCCGGATTATGACAGGCTTTCTCCACGATCTTTTCAAGAGATATCTTCCCCTGATGATGCATTTGTAGCAAGGCAGGTAAAGCATGTTGAACTAATGGTCCNCCACTTGGAGCTTTGGTATAAACGTTTTTCTTTTCTTCTTTGGTATGAGGAGCATGATCTGTTGCAAGTACATCCAGGTGATTATCCAAAAGCCCCTGAAGCAATGCTTCCTGATCCTTTTTGGTTTTTACTGCCGGATTCCATTTGATTAATGTTCCCTTTGTGGCATAATCCTGATCGTTGAACCATAAATGGTGTATACAAACCTCAGCCGTTATCTTTTTATCCTTTAATGGCTTCTTACTATTAAACAGAGATAATTCCTTGGCAGTAGAAACATGAAAGACATGTAATCTAGCGCCGGTTTTTTTCGCGAGAGCCACAGCTTTGGAAGAGGACTTGTAACAAGCTTCTTCACTTCTAATTTTCGGATGCATTTCAATAGGAATATCATCACCAAATTTTGCCTTGGCTTCTTCCAGATTTTTCTGAATGGTTTCCTCATCTTCACAATGTACGGCGATAAGTACAGGTGACTTTTTGAAGATCTGTTCTAATACCTTTTCATTATCCACCAGCATGTTCCCTGTAGAGGAGCCCAGGAAAAGTTTTAAAGCAGCAACTTTCTTAGGATCGATTTTTTCGATCTCCGCAAGATTATCGTTCGTCCCGCCAAACATAAACGAATAGTTCGCATAGGAAGTTTCTTNAGCAATACTGAATTTATCTTCCAGCAACTCCTCTGTTGTAGCCTGCGGCAAGGTGTTTGGCATTTCTATAAATGTGGTAATACCACCGGCTACCGCTGCCTTAGAACCTGTTTCTATATTTTCTTTATGAGTAAGACCTGGTTCTCTGAAATGCACCTGGTCATCAATTAGTCCAGGTATCAAATAGGTCCCTTCAGCATCATAAATATTTACATCAGGTGATTTTGCACTTATACTTTCTGCAATTTCAACGATGATTCCATTCTCGATGAACACATCCCCTTCAGTGATCTTATTCTCGTTTACAATCTTAGCGTTCTTGATTAAAACCTTTTTCATCAGAATTTTTTCCTGTTAAACAGACTTTTCAGCTTCATTTTTATTACCCCAAAAACGGCTTCAGAAATAATGGAGCCGCTCATTTTTGATGTTCCCCGTGTTCTATCTGTAAAGATCACAGGAACCTCTATAATCTTAAATCCTTTTAAATAGGATTTGAATTTCATTTCTATCTGGAAAGCATAACCTACAAACTGTATNCGATCCAGGTTTATTGCTTTTAAAACTTCACTTTTATAGCAAACGTACCCCGCCGTGGTGTCTTGTATATCCATACCAGTTATGAACCGAACATATCTCGACGCCAACCAGGACATGAGTACACGGTTCATAGGCCAGTTGATAACATTAACACCGGTTATATAGCGTGAACCAATGGCAACATCNGCTCCATCTCTCTTGCAAGCGTTGTACAGNCGTATAAGATCGTTGGGGTTATGTGAGAAATCTGCATCCATTTCAAAAATGAAATCATAANCTCTCTTTAGTGCCCACTTAAATCCGTGAATGTAAGCAGTTCCTAAACCCTGCTTACCTAATCTTTCTTCAAGGAACAATGTTTCAGGAAATTCAGCCATCAAAGTCCGAACCCTGGTTGCTGTGCCATCTGGAGAATTATCATCCACAACGAGAACATGAAACTTGCGCCTCTGTGAAAAAACGTTCCTCACAATACGCTCAATGTTCTCAATTTCATTAAAGGTGGGTATAATAATTATCCCATTTCCCATTCCTAAAACTTTTGCACAAATGTATGCAAATTAAAACTTCAAATCTTCANGGAAAGCAACCGCAAATAGGGTCAAAATTTTACATTTGTAAAAAAATTTAAATGCAGGCGACGGCAAGATTAAGTGAATATCAGGNTTGGATCACGATCACTTTCCTTCTATGCTTTGGCTTGCTGGTATTGGCCCGTGTTGCCTTTCCACAACGTTTTGAAGAATTTATAACGCTTCTCAACTCTGGTAAATTTATAGCCTTTAAAGGAAAGGAGAATAAGGCTTTTCATGGTTTTAACATTATATTATTCTCTGTACAGGCGATCGCAGTCTCTTTATTTATCTTTCTGGGTTACAGGTACTTTTTTGAAACNGATCTTCACTCTATTGTATTGTTCATTCGCATTCTTACTGGATATACCTGNCTTATTTTATTGAAAGCCGGAGTTGAAAAGATCATTGGTAATATCTTCGACATCGATGAGCGAATAGATTACTATATTTTTCAGAAATTAAGCTATCGCAATTTCATTTCGATTTTTCTTCTTTTCGCATGTCTTTTTCTGGTATATAGCATGGAAGCTACAGGCCTCAGCCTTAGGATCATCACATTTACGGCGGTCCTGGCAAATGCATTTTCTATGTTAATAATCTATAGAAGGAATCAAAGTGTGCTTAGCGTTAATTGGTTCTATTTTATTTTGTACATTTGCGCTCTCGAAATCGCCCCTTATATTATTTTGTACAAGTTAATTACGATCTAGAAGGAACTTTAAAGTATTGCATATGAAAGTGAAAACAATTTTGGTTTCCCAGCCTGAACCTAAGGTAGAAAACTCTCCTTATTTTGAGCTGGAAGAAAAGCAGAAAGTTAAAATTGATTTCATCCCCTTTATTCATGTTGAAGGCGTTCCCAGTAAGGAAGTTAGACAACAAAAAATTGATCTTGCCAACTATACCGCGATCATTTTGACCAGCCGTAATGCTGTAGATCACTTCTTCAGGATTGCCGAGGAAATGAGATTCAAGGTGCCAGACTCCTTAAAATACTTCTGTCTTAGTGAAGCTGTTGCTTATTACCTGCAGAAATACGTAGTCTATCGTAAACGTAAGATCTACGTAGGTAAAAGAACATTCGCAGAGCTTGCTCCGCTTATCAAGAAATATAAGAACGAGAAGTTCTTACTCCCTTCTTCAGATATGCTGAAGCCAGATGTTCCTAAGACATTAAACAAACTTGGAGTAGAATGGAAAAAAGCAGTTTTTTACCGAACTGTGGTCAGTGATCTTTCAGACCTGAAAGATGTAACCTACGATATACTTGTATTCTTTAGTCCTAGCGGAATTAAATCTCTTTTTGAGAACTTNCCAGACTTTAANCAGAACAATACACGNATNGCNGTATTTGGAAANACAACTATAAAGGCAGCTAANGAACATGGTNTAACNGCAGATATTAAAGCTCCTACTCCGGAAACTCCGAGTATGACCATGGCAATTAGCAAATACATCAACGAAGTGAATAAGAAGTAGATTTGCTTTTACTTTAATACAATAAATAAAAAATCCGGTCTTGCGACCGGATTTTTTGATTTCAACTAACAATTTAAAACTAATCTACAGGAGCTCCCTTCATAATTTCTTCATTTGCATATTCCTCGAACTTGGAGAAATTCTGCTTAAAGAAACTTGAAAGCTCTTTTGCCTTTTTATCNTAAGCCNCTTTATCTGCCCATGTATTTTTTGGATTNAANACTTCTGCCGGTACTCCTTCACAGGTTTTAGGCATACTCAATCCAAAGATCTGGTGATTTTCAAATTCTACTCCATCAAGTTTCCCTTCAAGCGCAGAACTTATCATTTCACGAGTATATTTTAATTTCATTCGATTTCCCACTCCATATGGTCCACCNGTCCAACCTGTATTCACAAGCCATACATTAACCCCAGCATCTTTCATCTTTCGACTTAGCATTTCTGCATATTTAGTAGGATGTAACGGCATGAATGGTGCGCCAAAACAAGCAGAAAAACTTGGTACAGGCTCATCTACCCCAGCTTCAGTACCAGCAACCTTTGCAGTATATCCGCTTATAAAGTGATAAGCCGCCTGTCCTGGTGTAAGCTTACTAATTGGAGGCAATACTCCAAATGCATCTGCTGTAAGGAAAAATATATTTTTGGGATTTTCTCCAATTGAAGGTTCCTGGATATTATCAATATGATATATAGGATAGCTTACCCGTGTGTTCTGTGTGATTGAAGTATCACTAAAATCCACATCGCCCTTTTCATTAAGAACGACATTTTCCAGGATAGCTCCAGGCTTGATCGCATGGTAAATATCTGGTTCATTTTCTTCGGAAAGGTTAATTACCTTAGCATAACATCCACCTTCAAAATTGAAAATAGTGTTCTCCTTTGTCCAACCATGCTCATCATCTCCAATAAGTTTTCTTTCCGGATCTGCTGAAAGTGT
>FUFK010038030.1_pt1 | contig 18836 bp, 14 predicted proteins | sample 1021851 | NCBI WGS metagenome assembly FUFK01 (sample SAMEA51879418, study PRJEB19060) | metagenome
TACTGCCGGGCGTTCTCAGCGATAGGACGCAACATGCCGCTGTTGACCAGTCGACGAATCTGATAGGTCCTTTGGCCGGCTTTCAACTTTGGCATGGCGGGCACCAGATCGGAGGATTTAACGACGCCGTTCTGTACCGCGAGCGACAAGATGTTTCTTTCAAGGGCGGTTATCAGTTGTCGATCTTTGGCGTGGTTCAAGGCAGGGAAAAGGATCCGTTCCTTGAGGAAGCCGTAATCGGTTAACTGGTCTACCTTGCGGAGTTCGTCCAGCACACCGGTCAGCACATAGGTACACCACCGTTCCAGGCCCTCTTGCGTGCCGGTATCCGCAACTCCCAGCATGCGGTAGTAGAGGTCACGGTCGTTACAGAATACGGCTGTTGGATTGAGAATCCGGCCTGCCATGGAGACCTCGAACCCATATTTTATCAGTAGCGCATAGGTGAGCAGGCGCACTACTCGACCGTTGCCGTTTCTGAATGGGTGAATCCAGCCAAACCGGTGGTGGGCCAAAGCGACTTTCATCAGGTCGTATTTCGGTGGGTCATCTTTGTTGATAAAACCAACCAACTCTTCCATGTAAGCGGATACCTGCACGGCATCAGGTGGCAAATGTTCTGAGGCGGCGATAACTACGCTTCCCTCACGGTAAGCGCCGGGTGTTCTATCACCTTCTTCCGTGAGCTGCTCTACGGTTATGGCGTGGAGTTCGCGAATCAGTATTTCTGAAATGGGGGTCTTCTCAGCGACCGCCTTATCGATATACGTCATGGCCTCTTCGATATTGGTGACTTCCCGAAGCTGCTCACCGGGCTGGGCCGCCCCTTGAACCTTGCTGTCCACGTAATCCGCGAGCGTGGTGTGATTCCCTTCAATGCGGGCGGAACCGAGGCTTTCGAGCATGTGAAACAGTGTCTTCAGTTCGAAGAAGACCGGATAGGGTGTGGTGCCTTCCAGGCGTAGACGCCGCAGATGTTCCAATTCGTTAAGAACATCCACCAGCGGCGAATCAAACGAGGGATTCAACAGAGACAGATCGAAGTGCTTGAAAGAGGGCATCCTGACCTCGTTAAGTTCAATCCCGGATTGAGTTAAGTTCAAAAATGAAATATAAAACCTTTTAAATCAAAAGGTTATGAGGTTTATCGGGATTCAATATATCGAATATCCGTCAAGAATATCTTAACTGGAGGTGGCGCGATAGCCACCGGAAGAGAGAAGGTACGGCCGTGCCGCTCAGGCGAGCGGCGAGGCGTGGGCGAGCCAGTGGTCCTGGTCGTCGCGGGTGCGGGGCATGGCGGTTTGCAGGTGGTAGAGCACCTGTTCCAGGGCGGCGTTGGCGCTGTTCAGGGTCATCACGGCGGCGCGCAGGCCGGGCTGGCGTTCGCGCAGGTCGGCGAGCACCCGTTCGGCGGCGCCGGTGGCGGTGCTGGGGAGCAGCAGCGCCAGGTGATCCTCGTCGTAACGGGCGATCACGTCGCTGCGGCGCAGCCGCTGGCTGACGGTTTCGGCCAGGGCGTTGATGTCCGGGTGGTGGACCAGCACCAGGGTCAGCGGCGAGGACAGCCGGTCGTGCAGCGGGATCAGCCAGCCGGCGGTGCTGGTCAGGGCGGTGCGGCTGATAAAGCCGGTCTGGGGGTCGCGCCAGGCGGTCTCCACCGCCTGCCGGGAGAGCACCTGATTGCGCCAGATCATCAGCCCGAAGTAGAGCATGCACACGGTCAGGGCGGCGAGCAGGAACAGGCTGGCGGAGGCGGCGGCCTCGGCGCCGCCGGGGCTGTAGCTGATGCGGATCGGCATGACGATGGCCAGCACCACTTCGGCGGCGGCCAGCATCACCAGAAACCGTTTCAGGCCGTGCAGCAGGCCGTTACTGAGCACCGCCAGGAACAGCAGCGCCATGGTCGGCGGCGGCTCGCCGCCGTCGAGCAGAATCACGATGCCGAGGATCACCAGGTCCAGGCCGGACGCCAGAATCGTCGCGTGCGGTACACGCGCCACCAGAAACAGCAGTTGCAGAGCCAGGTAACTGCCGGCCAGAATCCAGGGCGTGGCCGCCGGCACCGTGAAGAAGAAACCTTCCGAATGGTTGAAGTAGAGCACCGCCAGGATGGCAAACAAGGCTCGGGCCAGGTACTGAAGTACGATTACGCCCTGTTCCGTGGACACACGCGAAGAAGTTTCCATGAGTGGCGATGTTCCTCAAAGCAATGCGGGCTATGTTGCGTCACCTCCCCGACGGAATAAAGATACAGTCGGGTGTAAAGTTGTAAAAACGATACCGGGAGTGAAGATGTCGGTGGAACAGGATCAACACGCGCCGCTGCGCGACAACGTACGCCTGCTGGGCGAAGAGCTGGGGGCGGTACTCCGCGAGCAATCCGGCGAGCGATTGTACGACACCGTGGAAACCATCCGCCAGGCGGCGGTGGAGAGCCGCTCGGAAGGGGAAATGGAACTGACCCGCCTGCGCGGTCTGCTTGATCCGCTGGACGACGACACCCTGCTGGAAGTGGCGCGGGCGTTCAGCCAGTTTCTCAACCTGGCCAACATCGCCGAGCAGCATCACCGCGAGCGTCTGCACCGCCGCCACGAGCGTTACCCCGGCGACCCGGACACCGACCAGGGCCTGCGCCAGGTGCTGGCGGAGCTGAAGCAGAAGGGCATCGAGCCGCAACGCATCCGCGAGGCCCTCACGCCGCTGTCCGTGGAGCTGGTGCTCACCGCCCACCCCACGGAGGTGACCCGCCGCACCCTGATCCGCAAGTACGACCAGATGGCGGATCTGCTCGCCGAGCTGGACCGCCCGGACATCAACGCCGAAGAGCACCACGGCCTGCGCCAGCGCCTGCGCGAACTGATCCTGTCCGCCTGGGCCACCGACGAGATCCGCCGCGAGCGGCCCACTCCGGTGGACGAGGCCAAGTGGGGCTTCGCGGTGATCGAACAGTCGCTGTGGAAAGCGGTGCCCCGGGTAATGCGCGACATCGAGGCGGAACTGGGCCAGGCCGGCATCGACGCCCTGCCCGCGGACTGGGTGCCGATCCGCTTCGCCTCCTGGATGGGCGGCGACCGTGACGGCAACCCCAACGTCACCGCCACCGTCACCCGCGAAGTCTTGCTGCTGGCCCGCTGGATGGCCGCCGACCTCTACCTGCGCGACGTGGAAAACCTGCTCGCGGACCTGTCCATGCACCGCGCCAGCGACGAGCTGCTGGCGCGCACCGGCCCCAGCCACGAACCCTACCGGGTGGTGCTGCGCGGCGTGCGCGACCGCCTGAAAATCACCCGGCGGCGCATGGAGGCGCTGGTGGAAGGGCGCCCGGTGCCCGAGGGCGAAGGCTTCACCGAAGGCCGCCAACTGCTCGACGAACTGTTATTGCTGGACCGCTCCCTGCGCGCGGTGGGCCTGGGCGCGATCGCCGACGGCGAGCTCAAGGACACCCTGCGGCGCCTCAACTGTTTCGGCATCACGCTGCTGTGCCTGGATATCCGTCAGGAATCCACCCGCCACACCGCCGCCCTGGACGCCATCACCCGCTACCTGGGCCTGGGCGGTTACGGCGAATGGGACGAGGGCCAGAAACAACGCTTTCTGCTCGCCGAGCTGGAGAGCCGCCGGCCGCTGGTGGACGAGGCCTTCTACCGCAGCGACCTGTGCGACGGCGACGTCCGCGAGGTGCTGGAAACCTGCCAGGTGATCGCCGAGCAGGGCCCGGAAGGCCTGGGCGCCTACGTGATCTCCATGGCCAAGACCTCCTCCGACGTGCTGGCGGTGATGCTGCTGCAGAAGATCGCCGGCGTGCGCCGGCCGATGCGCGTGGTGCCGCTGTTTGAAACCCTGGACGACCTGAACAACGCCGGCGACACCATGGCGGCGCTGCTCGACATTCCGCTCTACAAGCAGCGGGTCATCGACGGTCAGGAAGTGATGATCGGTTATTCGGATTCCGCCAAGGACGCCGGCTTTTTGGGCGCCGCCTGGGCCCAGTTCAGTGCCCAGGAAGCGCTCACCAAAACCTTCCAGAAACACGGCGTGCCGCTGACCCTGTTCCACGGCCGCGGCGGCTCCATCTCCCGGGGCGGCTCGCCCACCCGCATGGCGTTGCTGTCGCAGCCGCCGGGCTCGGTGGCGGGGCGCATCCGCGTCACCGAGCAGGGCGAAGTGATCCGCTTCAAATACGGCCGCCCCTCGGTGGCGGTCTACAACCTGGAGCAGTACGTGGCCGCCACCCTGGAAGCCACCCTGGTGCCGCCCCGCGAACCGGACGCCGAGTGGCGCGCGCAAATGCAGAAGCTCACCGACGTCTCCGTGGCCGGCTACCGCCAGGTGGTCCGCGAAGACCCGGCGCTGGTCAGCTACCTGCGCACCGTCACCCCGGAAACCGAGCTCAGCCGCCTGGCCCTGGGCAGCCGCCCGGCGCGCCGCAAAACCGGCGGCGGCATCGAATCCCTGCGCGCCATCCCCTGGGTGTTCGCCTGGACCCAGATCCGCCTGATGCTGCCCGCCTGGCTGGGCACCGGCGCGGCCCTGGAAGCCGCTCTCGACGACCCCGAGGATCTCGCTACCGTGCGCGACATGGCCGAGCGCTGGCCGTTCTTCCAAGGGGTGGTGGACATGCTGGAGATGGTGCTCGCCAAGGCCGACCCGCGCGTCGCCGCCTGGTACGAAGAGCGCCTCACCGACGACCCGGAGCAAACCCGCCTCGGCGACGTCCTGCGCCAGCGGTTGGCGTCCACCGTGGACGCCCTGCACCGGCTCACCGGCCGCGAGGACCTGCTCGACAACAACCCGGTGATGCGCTGGTCGATCCGCGTGCGCGACCCCTACACCGACCCGCTGCATCTGCTGCAGGCCGAACTGATGGCGCGCCTGCGCGACCGCGACAGCGACCCGGTGCTGGAAAGCGCCCTCATGGTCACCATCGCCGGCATCGCCGCCGGTCTGCGTAACACCGGCTAACTCGAGATCAGGTCCTGCCTTTTGTCCCGATGAGGCAAAAGGCAGGACCTGACCCCTTTGGCTTGTAGTTCAAAGTCGATGTCTGACCTTTTGATAAGCCTCACTCCGCTCTCTTTTCCCGATCGCTACCACCCAGACGATGACTTCACGATCATAAGTCATCCAACGGTACCTTCACCCGTTGCGGCTCCCGCAGGCGCTCGCGGGCAATGGCCAGAAGCTCCGCGTCCTCATCCGTAAGCAGTACATTCTTAAACGGAAGCTCGCCGCTGTCGGCGACGTACTGCAGAGTCTGGCGCAGTAATTCGGAAGGCGTGACGCCGAGTTTCTTCAGCTCCTCGAAGGCGCGGGCTTTGAGCTCATCGTCAATTCGAAGATTGATGGTTGCCATGTCGTGTATACTCATATGTAATCTCAGATGTAATTACATTAATCCTTATTCGGTTACCATTCAAGAATGGCGGTTCGGATGGCTGAAACGAGGGTAGGAGAAATCGGGAAAGTACCCAGGGGAGCCGTGTAGGCCAATAGCTCGCCGACAGGCTGGCGCGGCGGCGGGAGTGGGGTAGGCTTGGCGAAAACAAAGGCGTTACGCCAAGGAGTGACCATGAGCGCCCACGATACCCACGTTACCTTGCCCAACGGCCACCGCATGCGTGCCCGCTGGTTCCTGCCCGAGCGGCCCAACGGACTGAACGCGGCGGTGGTCGTTATCCACGACATCTTCGGCTTCAGCGACGACCAGGCGCGCATCGCGCAGCGGCTCGCCGACAACGGTTACCCGGTGCTGGCGCCGGATCTCTACGACCGGCCCGGCGCCAAAAGCCTGTGCGTGGTGCGCACCCTGCGCGACCACGAAGCCGGCCACGGCGACGCCTTCGACCAGCTCGACGCCTGCCGGCGGTGGGTGCTGGAACAGACCGATCAGCCGGTTACCAAGGTGGCCATGATGGGCTTCTGCATGGGCGGGCGCTTCGCGCTGTTGTACGCCGCCCGCGGCACCCTGCAGGTGGTGGCGCCGTTCTACGGCGGCGTGCCCCGCAAGGCCCGCGCACTCACCGGCATCTGTCCGGTGGTCGGCGGATGGGGCAAAAAAGACCTGATCTACGGCCACCACGGCGAACGGCTCGCCGGCCACCTCACCGAACTCGGCGTCGAGCACGACATCCAGACCTACCCGAACGCCGGCCACTCCTACATGAACGACCACCAGACGTTCCTGTTCAAACGCATGGCCGATTACAGCCCGCTACGCGCCAAATACGACCCGGATACCGCCGAGGACAGTTGGCGGCGGGTGCTGGCGTTCTTCGAGAAAACGCTGGCCGGATAAAGCATGTATCAGTCCAGCCCTGACGAGCGTCAGGCTAAAACCGAACTTTCCTGAAAACTTATCGAGAAATAAAAACAAAATTTAAACGTGAGATTTGAAATAAGAATAGTGGCCAAATGCCATGAAACCCCTTCAATAAAGGGCGCGGAAGTTTCCGCTTAAATGTCTGTCCCCTTTTATAAGTACAGGAAAACCTTGATAAAAAAGGGGACAGAGTAATTTATTTATACCTCTGAATAATTTATTTCTTCACGTTGTTTCGATAGACTCCCGTACAAATAAAAGCGATATATAAAGAGGGGTAAAAATGCCAAGGATGAGGCGCACGGTGGTGCCTGACTATCCTCATCATATCCTTCAACGGGGGCATAATGGACAAGAGGTATTCAAGGACGAAGAAGACTACCTTAAATACCTCGCGGATCTGCGAGAGTTAAAAGAAAAGTGGCACGTTAAGGTCTACGGGTGGTGTCTGTTGCCGGAACAAGTCCACATGCTGGTTGACCCGGGTCCCAACCCCGACATGTTGAGCGAGTTGATGAAGGCGCTGGCGGCACGCACCACGCGCCACCGTAACCGCAGGGACAAACGCAGCGGCACGCTCTGGGAGAGCCGTTACCGCTCCAGTGTGGTTCAGCGCGGCTCCTGGACGCTCGCCTGCCTGCGCTATCTTGAAAAGCGGCCCGTTCTGCTCGATCTGGCGGCCTCACCCTCGCGCTTTCCCTGGACCAGCTTCGGTATGCGCATGGGCCGGGTTCAGCCCGCCTGGCTGGACCATCCCAGAGAGTTCCTCGAACTGGCCGATACCGACCCGGAACGCCGGGGGCTTTATCGCGTTTTCATGGAACAACACATCCAGGAGCAGGAGGCCGAGCTTATCCTGGGCGCCGCCATGCGTAACCAGCTTACCGGTGACAAACACTTCATCGACGAGGTGGAAAAAATTACCGGTGTCCGGGTCAGCATGCGGGGCAGGGGGCGTCCACCCGGCAGGTCCCGAGAATCCAGGTAGCGGTATACAATATAATAAAAGATGTTTCTTGAAGCGCTATACCTTGACGGAAACGATGAAAGAAACGCCTAAAAATCACCAAAAAGGGGACGCACAATCCGAAAAGGAGTGTGTCCCCTTTTTTATAAGTGCCTGTTTTATATAAACCTTATTAACTTCTGAGATGGTTTCATTATATGAAAACAGGTGTTTCCTGGAATTTTCCACGGACGCCGGCGCAAAAAGAGGTAGGTTAATAAAACAACGTTAAAATCAAAGCAAAGGGGGAATTATGCCTGGCAAGGATCGCCTTTTACTCGTCGGCCACCCGCACCACCTGGTGCGCAAGAGCCACGGGAATGAACCCATTTTCCTGGACGAGACGGACTACAGCCACTGCCTGGGGCTGATCCGCAAGCTTAGCGAACAGTACAATCTCAGCGTGCACGCCTACTGCCTGCTTCCAGACCGCATCCACATGGTGGTGACACCGAACGGGGAACCCACGGTTCTGTCCACTTTCATGAAGGCGCTGTCGTGCCGCACCTCGCTGCGCCGCAAGAACCTGCACGGTCGAACCTCTGCCTGGGAAGTGCGCTACCGCTCCAGCCCGGTGGAGCCGGGCCAGTGGCTCCTGGCCAGTATTTGCTACGTGGAACGGCTGCCGGTAATCCATGGGCTCGCGCCCTCGGCGTACCAGTATCACCTGAGCAGCTACCGCATGCGGCTGGGCAAGACCGACCACTACTGGCTGGACGATCCGGAAGAGTACANGCGTCTGGGAAACACCATCGAGGAGCGAGCGGAAGCTTACCGCNCCTACATGAGCAGCGGCCTGGACCGCAGCGAGGAGACGATGATCGATACCGCGGTGCGACGGTGCCGGCTCACCGGCTCGGNCCGGNTCGTCAAGGANGTNTACCGGGAGTATGGCGTGCTGGGCATCAACNGGGGCCCGGGCCGGCCGCGCAAGCACCGCAAGAGCCCGTTCGGCTGAAAGGCTGACGAAGTAAGGGACGCGTGACGAAAGGGGACGCACAACACCGAAATAAGCGCATTAGATTTCCGTAACTGTCTGATAACAGTGGAACTATTAAACGGACCTCAGGGGCGCTTTATTTCGGTCGCAAATTACGGCGAAATTCTCTTCATAAGCGGCGCCCACACGGGGTAGGCTCAAAGAAAAACAAACCCAAANGCTGAAGCAAAGGGGGGAGTTATGCCCGGCAAGGATCGCCTTCTGCTCGCGGGTCACCCGCNCCACCTGGTGCGCAAGAGCCGCGACCGGCAACCCGTCTTTTTCGATGAAGCCGACTACACCTACTGCATCGCGCAGATCCGGGCGCTGAGTCGGGAATACGAAATCGCCGTCCACGCCTTCTGCGTGTTACCCCACGGCATGCATATTCTGGCCACGCCGTTGGGCGACCCGGTCAACCTGTCCCGATTCATGAAAGCGCTGAGCTGCAGCACCTCTTCGCGGCGCAAGCACTTGCACGGCGCCCGGTCGGTATGGGAAGTGCGTTATCGTTCCAGCCCGGTGGAGCCGGGGCAGTGGTTGCTCGCCTGCATGTGCTACATCGAGCGGCTGCCTGTGATTCACCGGCTGGCGTCGTCGGCCTACCACTACCACCGCAGCAGCTACCGCATGCGGCTGGGTAAGACCCATCAGTACTGGCTGGAGGACCCGGAAGAGTACGCCCGCCTGGGTAACAGCATTGAGGACCGGGCTGAAGCCTACCGCATGTACATGAGCAACGGTCTGGACGCGGAAGAAGAGGCGATGATCGACAGCGCGGTGAAACGCTGCAGGCTCACTGGGTCGGTGCGCTTCGTGAGGGAGGTGTACCGAAAGTACGGATTGCAGCGTTAGCCGTCCGGCACGTACCCGCTGACGCCTTTGATGTCATCGGGGTAATGAAACGAGAACTGCCGGCCCTCCTCGGTCCGGACCAGCACGCTGGCTTTCTGGGTGTCCTTGAAAGAAAGCCATACCAGATAGTCGCTGTGGTACTCGCCGACGGGATAGCCGTTGATGGCGACAATGGTATCCCCCGGCTTGACGCCGACCTCCTGGGTGCCGCTCTCGGGGAAATCCTCGCCGACCTGGTAGCCCTGCGCCGAGCCCTCGCTGACCGGCGTCAAATCCAGCCTTTCGAGAAGGTCCAGCACGCGCTGCGGCATCTTGGGGCCATCGTCCTCTTCGGCGGACGCCGCTTCCTTATCGGTGTCGGCCACCTCGGCACGTCCTCCACCCCGTAACGCCAGGCGAAGGGTGATCCGCCTGCCCTGGTCTTCGATGATCACCTCGGTCGGCCGGATGGCCGCCAGTACGCCGCCTTCCGGCAGAGCCTCGCCCACGTTGTACCGGTGGGCGCCGTGGCCCTCGGTATGGATGACGGCGGCGGCGAGCGGGCTATGGGCCTGGAAAACGGCCAGCAACGCCAGTGAATCGGTATCAATCGTTTCCCGCGGCAAGAGGGAGGCGGGCGCTTCCGTATCGGGTCTCGGCATGCGCCCCGCGTCGGGCTGTGCGGACACCGCTTGTATGGCGTTCGCCTGCTCCCTGCTCGCATCATCCGTGCCATTACTCTCTCTCGCAAAAAAGAAAATAACGCATAAAAAAAATAACACCAGCAGAAACAGGGATTTATAAATCGTCTTCTGACCGCTCATAAAAATCCAGGGGGAATATGCGATATCCAGCGTGTTCAAAAAGGAACTTAAATAATATATATCCATCTTTACAGGGGACGACAGGAAAAATAAACGTCAAAAAATATCACGGAAGTTTAAAGCTGATATCGGAACGATATCGAACAAAAACCAGGAGGAAACTATGAGAAGCCTAACCTTGGGGGCGCTGTCATTGGTGTTTCTCGCCGGATGCAGCCATACCCCCGCGCAAGCGCAAGCCACCAAGCTTGAAACCAACCAACAGAAAGCCTCATATGCCGCTGGCATGGCCCTGGGCGAGCAAGTCGGTAAAACGCTTTCAAGGAACGAGCTTGATGAAGATATATTCCTGCAAGCACTCACCGATCAATTGAAGGGCAACGACCCACTTCTCGAAGCAGAGGAAGCGAGCGCTGCATCCGACGCCTATAGACAAGAAATCACACAACGTCTGGAAGAAGAAAAGCAGCAGGCCATGGCCCGCAACGCGGCGCAGGGTAAAGCCTTTATGGAGGAGAACAAGCAGCGGTCGGGCGTGAAGACCCTGCCGAGCGGTCTGCAGTACGAGGTACTGAAAGAGTCCGACAGCGGTGCGACTCCCGGCCCTAAAGACGCGGTCCTCGTGAACTATGCCGGTACGCTTCTGGACGGTACCTTCGTCGAGAGCAACCTGGCCCAGGGCGAAGCCGTGCGCGTGAACATGGGGGTGGCGCTGAGAGGCTGGCAGCAGGCCCTGAAGCAGATGAAGGAGGGCGAGAAGTGGCGTCTCTTTATACCGCCCGAGCTGGCCTACGGCGAAAACGGTCTGCGAGACAAGGTACCGCCGCAGTCAACGCTGATCTACGAGCTGGAACTGGTCAAAGTCATCGACAGAAGCTGAAAACCACCATTGGAAGGGGGCATACCCATGAAGCCATATCATTACATTTTGAATGTTCTGCTTATTACGCTGGCACTCCCCAGCCTGGCAACGGCGGACCTCCGCGACCGGGTGGCTGAGGCGTTGGCGATTACTAACCCGAGTCTGAAGGTGGAGGGCATCACGGATAGCCCGGTGGAGGGGGTCAAGGAGATCAAGCTTAGCAACGGCGGCTTCCTCTATACTTCACCGGGCGGCGACCATCTCTTCTCGGGCCGGCTTTTGGCCTTCAAAGATGGCTCGCTGGTCGACCTCACCGAAGAACGGGAAAGGCAAGACCGGGCCCAGGCACTTCAGGAACTGGATCTGGGTACCACAATTACCTTCACCGCCGACGGCGAAGAAAAGCATGAGATCTTCGTCTTTACCGACACGACGTGTCCGTACTGCAAGAAGTTCCAGGACCATATGGAGGAAATGAACGCTCGCGGCATCACCGTGCATTATCTGGCCTTGCCTCGCTCGGGGATTGATTCCTCCGCAGCGAATAACATGGCCAGAATCTGGTGCGCCGAGGATCCGCAGGCCGCCATTGAGGACGCGTTCTCTGGCAAAACCTTCTCGCAGAAGGTAATGCCTTGCCAGCCCCCTGTCGCCGATCAATACAGGCTGGCAAAAGGCCTGGGAGTGAGCGGTACTCCTTCCGTATTCAGCGAGGACGGCAGAAATCTGGGCGGCTATATGACGCCCGACGAGGTAATCGCTGCTATTGCCAGCACAGCAGGCATAGAAAACTAGAAGGCCTCCCGGCCTGCATGATCGCTCTGGCATGCGGGCCATCTTCTTACCTAATTAATATCACAGAAACAAGCTAATTTGGCGTTATGAACCCGTATGAACAGCGCATTCAGAGCATTTCAATAGCGACGCAAAGAAAACACGCATCACATGAGATCTGCTAAGTATCTGAATAAAAAGGAAGTCGCTTAAACACTCTAATTAAACCTTCTCAAACTGCGGAACCGCTCCGGAATCCTTGCTACGTTGAAGCTGCAGTACATTCTGCATCACACGGAAGACAAACAATTACGGAGACTTAATCATGAAAACAAAACTTTTACTCTCAACATTGTTCGGCATGGCCGCCTGGTCGCTTTCCAGCGTCGCGGCGGCGAATTGGGACACGGGTGCATGTCCCGATCCTAACCCGGGTCCCGCACCCTGTATCGAAACAGTGATCAATAACAACACCTACCACTTCAACGGTAGCGGCGGCCACGCCGATGTATGGCATGGTCGTCCCGCCGCCGAGGGTGGTGGTGACTTCGATTTTTCAGGCGACAACGTACTCTTGGAATGCAGTGCAGGGGACCCTAACTGTACCCTGACTTTGAGCGGTCAAGTGAAGAAGTGCGAGGATTCCGACGGCAGCTGGCGTATTGGTGTGAAAGTTACTGACTCTGACGTGCAGGCTGGCGATTTTCTCTGTAACTTCATCGAGGTGAGTGGGTTCCCGTGGTACTCAAAAGACCCCACGATTACCCCACACTGCCCGTTCGAGGACGACTGTGACAGCTTCATTCCGTACGACCCGAGCGCGTCCACTTACACCGCCAACTTCGGTGAGATCACTGTTGACGCTACTCTTATCGGTAACTTGGTCGACGAAGAGCACCTGCATAACGTGGTGTTCACCCCGGGTGTTGGCGCCAACTTTGCTTTCGATAGTTTCTTCTACGACTGCAGTGAGACAGAAGATTGCGAAATCCAAGGCGTCCTGACGATCGATAACGCCACATCGTTGGACATCTACTAAGAAAAACCGGTATCGCGTTCAGCGCTGCTACCATCCTGGCTAGCCAGCCGCTGATCGCTTCCCCATCTTGCCCCGGCTTTGGCCGGGGCTTTTTCTTGATGGGTCAGACGGATTAATCAAGGAGATAATAATCATGGATAGGAAACTTTTGCTTTCAACACTTTTTGGCGTAATTGCCTGGTCACTTTCCAGCATTGCGCCGGCGAGCTGGGACACGGGGGGCTGTCCCCAGCCCCATGCGGGTCCCGCACCCTGTGTGGAAACGGAGATCAATGGCAATACCTATCACTTCAACGGTAGCGGCGCGCACGCTGGTGATTGGCATGGCCGGCCCGCGGCCGAGGGCGGTGGTGAGTTTGGATTTTCAGGCGATTTAGACTTTTCATGCACTGAATTAACCCCTCGCTGCGAACTGACCTGGATCGGTGAAGTCAAGAAGTGTCAGGACTCCACTGGTGTATGGCGTATCGGCGTGCGCGTTACCGGCGCCAATATGTCGGCCGGTGATTTTCTCTGTAATTTCTTTTCTATGGATGGCTTCCCGTGGTACTCCGGTGACTCGGACGCCGCCAGTCATTGCCCGTTCGAGGACGACTGCAACAACTTCATCCCGTACGACCCCGGTGCGCCGACCTACACCGCCAGGTTTGGTAACATCACTCTTTCGGCCTCTCTCATCGGTATCTTGGCCAATGCGGAGCACCTGCATGGTGTGGTGTTCACGCCGGGTGTTGGCGCAAATTTTGCCATCGACAGTGCGTTCTTCGACTGCGAGGAGGAAGAACAGACCTGCTCTCTCGACAGTGTCCTCACTCTCGATAACGCCACGTCTTTGGATATCTACTAATAAAAGGCGGTATTTGCGCTCAGCGCCACTGCCATCCTTGCTGGCCGGCCGCTGAACGACTACCCATCTTGCCCCGGTTTTCACCGGGGCCTTTGTTGATGCATCAGACTGAATAATAAAGGGCTTAATAATCATACATAGGAGAATCTTTCTTTCAGCGCTCTTTGTCATAGGCGTATGGTCGCTTTCCAGCGTCGTGGCGGCGAACTGGGATTCTGGGGCGTGTCCCCAGCCTCATCAAGGGCCCGCTCCGTGTATTGAAACGGAGATTAACGGCAACACCTATTATTTCAACGGCAACGGTGGGCATGTCGGTGGTTGGCATGGCCGGCCTGCGGCCGAGGGTGGCGGTGAGTTCAATTTCTCAGGAACCCACCTGGAGTTTACATGTACTTGGGGCTGCAACTTGGCCTTGAGCGGTGAAGTAAAGAAGTGCCAGGACTCCGGCGGTGCTTGGCGCATCAGCGTGCGCGTGACCGGGGTCGATATGTCACCTGGCGACTTCGCGTGTAACTTCTTTACTGCGGACGACTTCCCGTGGTACTTCAAAGACCCTACGATTGCTAACCATTGCCCGTTCGAAGACGACTGCGACAGCTTCATCCCGTATGATCCGAGCGCACCCACCTACACCGCCAACTTTGGCGATATCACCGTTGATGCCAGTCTTGTCGGTAACTTGGTCAACGCCGAGCATCTGCATGATGTGGTGTTCACCCCGGGTGTTGGTGCCAACTTTGCTTTCAGCAGCCCGTTCTACAACTGTGATGAAGAGGACAGGATTGCTCTATCGACGGCGTCCTGACCATCGATAACGCCACATCGTTGGAAATCTACTGATAAGAGCTATCAACATTGCGTTCAGCCCTGTTGCCTGCCTGGCCAAACGCTGCGCGCCCCCCTTGCGCCGGCTTTGCCGGCGCTCTCCCCGTGCAAACTTCCCTGAATGGAATTAACACCTTACAGTGCTACTGATGGGCGGATAGCGAGTATTTTTAGAGCCGAGGTCGGTATCATGAGAAAGGCAACGCGGTAAGACCGCTTGTATGATGTCGTTGGCCGGTCCAGGAAAATGGAATCGAGGACATACGAGAGTCAACAAAGCCGTCGGCATTTAAAACCCAATCCCTCCACAAAAAACGCCCGATGCTGTGCATCGGGCGTTCTTAAAAAATAGGTAAACCCTATTCCACGATTGAGCATTTTTTGGATAAGGCCGCCAAACAGGCGGCCAACTTTTTTAGAGAATTACTCCATCTTTTTGATGGGTTCGGAAATCATTTGCAGGAAGACGCCATCCGCCGGAATACGATAGGGAATACGACCCGCAGGAACCCCGTTTACCGGTGCATTTCCATCTGGGCGGACGAAATACACCTTCATATCAATATCGAGCGGGTTTTCGTTACGTTGTTGAACTATCATTCTACCGTCATCAAGGAAGGATACCGGTCCTGTCAGCGACATGGTCACTTCATAGCTATGCAGCGTATGACTCATATTAAATGTGCTGTTGCCGAGATTTGGGCCGAGGATAGGAGCATCAATGTATAGATCCACCTCCGCGGTGAGGATCGGCCCATCACTACCCTCTTTAATCCAACCGGTGATCGGCTGAGTTCGGGCGCAGGGCGCAGCCTGAGCATCATCCTCACAGAGCGGATCATCCTTGGCATACCGCATTCTCATGATTTGCTCTCCCGAAGACACAATGAGCGTTGGCACGCCGATAATTGCATTTCGTGCATAGGTTACAAACGAGGTAGATATCGATTGCGAAGGATATATCTCAACCTTGATCGCTTCCTTCTCCTCATCATACTGGCCCACGCTCGCGTTCAAGCCCATTTTTAGGTAAGTAAACTTTTTCTCAGGGCAGACTGTTGGCTCGCTTTGTGGATATCGATTAGCCGAGATATTAGCGAGTACTGTCATAGGGTCAACGAGGGCCACATCTTGATACCCGGGTTCACCAGTCTCGGGGTCATAAACGTCATTATAGCCACAACCCACGTTGGCACCATCGACAGACGTCAAAGCACTGTAGCCATAGAAGCCGAACGGATCTACAGCGGAGTTTGCGCCCTCCGCATACCAGGGTATCTCCGGCGGCTCGGTTCCGCGAGTATTCAAGGAAAGGATTTTAGCGCTGTTAGGAAGGCCCTGAACGCCTTCGGGGTCATAAACAGGGTCCGCATTGGGGTCAGGTACGTTCGGTACTGCTTCCTCGAAGGGGTACATTACGGTGGGATAAGTGCCGTCGGGTCTAGTCGTAACGCCCTCGGCGACGCGGCCTTCTGTGTTATAGAGATCAGGGGTATTGGACACTATCGGGGCAAGCTTACCAACCATGTTCTCCGCATCATGAATCAGATTCCCATTGGTGTCGACATCGGGGCTTGTGCGTAGCGTCTGCAACACATCGTCATTGGCGCTCGCCCCTTTGAAGAAGATGACCATATCCGGGCCACCAGCATTTGGCACATAGTAGCTGTTCATAATCTTAGAATCGGCGACCAGTCGAAGTATGCCGCCGTTGTCATCGACTTGAATCGGTTCTCGCCTGGTTATACCTAGCGGCTGAGTGCGTAGGGGGAGACCGTCCTTACCGCAGATCGATTCGCTACCGTCACAAACCGCATCCGGACTGCCTATCAATTGATCAGTCCTATTTTGCCCGAAGCCGTCTGCAGGATTATCTGCTCTGTTATTTGAGCCAAGCGTATAGCTGTAGTATTGGCCATCCATCCAGGGTTCATCCGGCACGAAGGTAATACGTTGACCTTCGACTGTTAGAGACCCCGGAACCGTTTCTCCATCAATCGGCTGCCCAGTTTCATCAACACGGACTACGTTGAAGCTACCGCCCAGCGAGACGCTGGCGGGGTCGATCGCCTTGGTAAATTGCAACACAATCGGCCGATTGGCCGGAAGAGTCATCAGCGGCAAATTGTCGTCCTGCTTTAAGGCATTCATTGGGTATTCCTCGTTCGGCCAGTCGCCGGGACCTCCGGCGCAGCGGCCGACAAACCCATTGGCCAGATCCCGATCCGCAGGGTCGAGGACACAAGGGTAACCCGGGTAAGCGCTGAGAAGCATTGGCGAGTTGGTTTGTACGTCCTCCTGGTCGGGATATTCGCCCTGATTATTGTGAACGCTTCTAGTTGTCACTTCGCCCGGCAGCTTAAAGGTCAAGATTTCCGGCACGAAGTTGTTGCCCGCCAGGTCGGTAATCTGGCTGCCGAGCTGAACGGTGTACTCCGGATTGTTTTCCGCTGTGGCGTATTGCAATCCGCCCTCGGGCTGAATCACCACGGCGGCGCCGTCCACCTTATGGGTGAAATCCAGGCTCATGCCATCTTTGGTGACGGCCAGCGCGCCCGGTTGAGCCAGGCTTTCCGGATCCAGTGGCTCATCGAAGTTGAGAACGATCGGTGCGCCGGGCTGCTGGAACCAGGACAACTCATCGCCGCTCTCGTCCGTGGGCATTTCTGGTGACTTCTGCCCCGGCATGTGACTTTGCAGCGTCGGCGGGGTGATGTCTTCCAGGGCGGCCCATGCGTCGGCCAGCAGTGTGTCGGTCTGATCCTTGTAGGACTGCAGCTGGAAGCTCAGCAGGCCGTAGCCGTATTCCTGACCCAGGATGTCCGGCTCCACCATGCCGGTGGCGTCGATGTTCAGCACACCGCCGTTGGGGTCCACTTCGGCCACGCCCACCAGGTGGATGTGCAGAAGGTTCTGGGTGAAACCGCCGTTGGCTTTCGGGTTCTCGGTGGCGATGCCCACGTCCATGAACAGGTGCACGATGCGCAGCTGGTCCGGGTTCTCTTCCGTGTAGGGGTTGGGCACCAGGTAGCCGGTGGCGTCGGAGAGCACGCGCATGGTGACGTCGCCGGAGCCGAAGCCGGCGTCCACTTCACCGCCGATTTTCACCATCTCGATGGGCGTGCCTTCCAGCAGGGTGCCTTTGGGCAGGCGGATCGGGGTGACGTCGGTGTATTGGGTGACGTCCGCCAGTTCGGCGATCACCAGTTCGGATTGGGCCTGGGTGACGTTCACGTCCTCGCCCAGCAGGGTGCCGTTCACCGGTACCTGGTTGATGCCCTTGCCGGTGAGGCGGGAGGTGCCGTCCTGGGTGATGCGCTGCACCAGGAAGCCCGGCTCGCCGCGCGGTGAGGAGTCCTTCGGGGTGAACTCGAGGGTCTCGCCGGCGAAGGTCTCGCCGTAGGTGCTTTCCAGGCCGCCGAGGGTGAGGGTGTAGGTTTCGCCCGGGGTCAGGTAGTCGTCCGTGGGGTCGACGGTCATGTAGGCGCCGTCCACCAGCAGGCCGGCTTCCACCACCGCGCCTTCGCTGTCACGCAGCACCACGCTGTTGCCGTCGCCATAGGTGGCGGTGGCGCGATCGATGGGCTGGGTGAACTGGAAGCGGAAGGCGGAGAAGTCCATCACCGGCTCCAGTTCCGAGCCGTTCGGCATGGTCCGGCTCAGCTGGAATTCATCCTCGCCGGCGGGGACTTCCTGGACCACTTCGCTCTTCGGGCCTTCCTGCAGGGTGCGGGTGGTGAAGGTGAGGGTCTGGTCCTTGGCGGTACCCTTGCTGAGCCGCAGACCGTTGATCTCGACGGTGTACTCGGTGCCGGGGGCCAGTCCGTCCGTGGGGGTCAGCAGCACGCCGCGCGGCTCGCCGTCGACTCTTTCCACCTCGAAGTCCAGGTTTTCGCCCTGGTCGTCGCAGCACAGCGTGACGCTCTGGTTGACGTTGCCCGGCGCCACGTTACTGGTGAAGCGCAGCGCGATGGGCGCCTTGGTGGGCACTTCGCCCTGGCCGTTGTCCGGGTAGGCGTAGAGCAGACCCTGCGCGCCGGATTCGCCCGGGTTGCTACCGAAGTCGTCCACCGGGGAATCGCCGCCGTCGCCGCCGCAGGCGGCCAGCAGCGTGGCGGAGGAGAGCAGTATTAAGGACTGCTTCAGGATTGTTGTCTTCATTAGTGTCCCTCCCTCTTAAAACTGCATGCTGATGGAGCCGGCGAAGACGTTGACGTCGCCTTTGGTTTCCACCACGTCGTCGTTCAGTGCGGTCGGCTGGCTGGAAACGATCCGGAACTCACGCTGATCCATCAGGTGGTACTGGTAGCCGAAGTCCACGCGCAGCGGGTGCACCAGGCCGTACACATGATCGAACGTGGCGCTTACGCCCAGGCCGATCACGGTGCGGTCGGAATCCAGGTAGTTCACTTCCGGGTTCACGTCGTTGGCGAGCGGTGATTCCTCGAACGCCACGCCACCGGTGAGGGTGTAGGTGTCGTTCAGGTAGTACTCGGCGCCGATGCGCGGGATGACGATGTCGTC
>FUFK010061835.1_pt1 | contig 18834 bp, 15 predicted proteins | sample 1021851 | NCBI WGS metagenome assembly FUFK01 (sample SAMEA51879418, study PRJEB19060) | metagenome
TAAACACTCACCATTAGCGCCAAGTAACAAAGCGCTCGCCTTCGGCAAACAAATGGCTGTATTCATTCAAGGACAATAACCGTGCCGTCTCTCCTCGTAAGGTAAGAGCGGTCACCCCCGTATTGATTAACCGCTTATTGAGCTGATAGGCCGTTTGACTGTCCTGCTCAAGTAACTGCGCGGTAATCGCAGCGATTACCCCGCCCGAGGTAAATACCAACACTGTCGTATCCTCAGCGGCTCTATTATCTTTAGCAGCTGTATTTAATGAGTTGGCTTTATCGCGTATTTGCGCGAGCGCGCGCTGTGTACGCTCATTGAACTGTGTCCAGCTCTCAATATAGTCATCATCATACTCGCCGCCATGCCAGCGCTGCATCGCTTGATCAAATAGCTCAGCCAAACGCAGCTTAGGCACGTCAGCTTTTGCGATCTCCATGGCTATAGCCGCTTGGTTTGCAAAGGCTGGGTTAGACTTGGTCAATACGTCTTGATGATTAAACTCGTTGAATTCAGCAATCAAACGATCATCAGATAAGTCAGCCGGANCATTGGCAGGCGGATTACTCTGTTTTTGTTCAGCTACAGTCTCTTGATAGCTCGCTAAAAAATGGCGGGCAGAGTCCTGCTGACGCATCAAGTGACCACTGAAGACTGCATCGATACGGCGCTGCGTATGAGCATAATGAGCGCCAAGCATACGCGCCTGCGTAATCCCTAACTCTGANAACTCATCGTAGTTTTTTTTGCCAAAAGAGGCCTGACCGTGCCGAGCCAAAAGTATGGTAATCATAATCCTACTACCTAATAGTTATATTATTTTAAGAGTGTATTAACGAAAGACTTCTTAGCTAAATTACTCATCAACTGACTTTGACGTCGATTCAAAATAACCTTTAGGTAAGATGCTTTTGACTAGCTTTTGTACCGGCTCTGGCAATTGCTCTATCGCGGCTTTATCCACTCCTTTTTCCTCTAAGCGCGGCTGCACGTGAGTCATAAATAGTGTCTCGCCTTCATACTGCGCGATAAGTTTTAGACATTTTGCGTTTAACACATGAACGATGAGCCAAAAGTTCTTAAAGGCGGGGTTTTTGGTTTGTTTATTATAGTAGCGATAGTAGATTTGCTGCACGATACCGGCTAAGCGAAATAGTCCAAANACCTCATAAAAGGTCCAGTTATCAATCTCAAGGCCCGTTTTATTTAAGTAGTANTCNACGACTTCATCGCGAGTCATCATTCCTTTTAGATGAGTTGGCTGACGGCGCGACTGCTGCATAATGATGTTATCATCAGCTTCAATCCAGTACGCCAAAGCGCTGCCTAAGTCCATTAAGGGGTCACCCAGGGTCGCCATCTCCCAATCAAGCACTCCAATGACTTCGGTGGGATTGTCAGCCGCCAAAATTACATTATCAAAACGCCAGTCATTATGAATAATGCAGGTCTTGCTATCTTTTGGTGTGTGCTTATTGAGCCATTGACGCACGATACCAAAGCTCGGTACGTTTGGCGTTTTTGCTTTCACATAGCGCTTATCCCAGCCGGTCACTTGGCGTTCACAGTAGCCCTCACCGCGGCCTAAATTAACTAGATCAGCATGCTCGGTATAGTCGACCTGATGCAGCTCGATTAACGCATCTATTACGTTAGTACACAGCTCACGGGTTTGCGCGGGATCAAAATCTATCTCTTTTGGCAAATTGGCACGCGGAATAATGCCTTCCATGCGCTCCATCACATAGAAGTCTGCCCCGATAATGTTGTCGTCAGTACATAACGCAACCATTTTGGGGACATAAGGATAAGCGTCTTTTAGCGCTTTTTGTACCGTGTATTCGCGTACCATATCATGAGCGGACTTGGCTTTGGTGCCTTTAGGCGGGCGGCGCAGAATCAGATCTTGATTGTCATACTCTAAACGATAAGTCCAGTTCGACGCGCCCCCTGAAAATTGAGTAACGGTAGGTTCGCCTTGAATGTCGACGCCTTGGTCTCGTAACCAGCTGCTAATCGCTTGCGCATCCAGCTCCTCGCCTTCTCGCACTTCGCCGCCTTTGTCTAGTACCGCGTTTAGTTCTGGCTGCTGGTNGCTCTTANNACTATCTTCGGTATTTGGTTTATCNGTTGCCATACAATGTTCCTTATTGTTTGTGTACTGCTTGTTTGTGTGTTGCCATTTTTGAATATTCAACAGACCTTAGTGAAAAATTCACTACCAAAANCTTGATAGTGAATCTTAAGGGATAATATTCGCTAAAGTAAGGGGCATTAGGGTCAATGCTATGGCCTAAATGACCCATTAGCACTTAGACCCTATTATGTAGCTCGCCTCTTGTTTAGCAGACTATCATTTCGCGAGCTTCTTATTTAGACGATTTTGCAGGACGGCGAAAGCCTTGACGCTTTAGCTCTAATTTTGCAATCATTGTTTTATGTACCTCGTCCGGACCGTCCGCTAAACGCAACACCCGCGCTTGAGCATAGAACCCTGGCAACATAGTATCTTGGCAAACGCCCATACCACCATGGATCTGAATCGCCATATCAGCCACTTCTTGTAATACAGTAGGCGCGACCACTTTAATCGCTGAGATTTCAGTTAACGCCGCTTTGGTACCTTGGCTGTCCATTTTTTGCGCGGCATATAACGTCAATAAACGCGCTTGATCGATCTTGATACGCGCCTCGGCGACACGCTCTAAGTTACCCCCTAGCTGTAAGATTGGCTTACCAAAACCAACACGACTCATACCGCGGTGAATCGCAAGCTCTAACGACTTCTCGGCGGCACCAATACAGCGCATGCAGTGATGAATACGCCCAGGTCCTAAGCGGCCTTGCGCAATCTCAAAGCCCATGCCAGGTCCACCGATAAAATTAGCAACTGGTACCCGTACATTATCGAAGCTGATTTCACCATGACCATGCGGCGCGTCATAATCACCGAATACTTTAAGCATTCGCTTGATGTTAACCCCTTTAGTGTCTACAGGAACTAGCACCATAGAATGCTGCTGGTGGCGATCTTTATTTTCATTAGGCGTGTATGCCATGACAATCAGTAAATCGACGGCTGGATCGCCAAGACCGGATGACCACCATTTGCTACCATTAATGACGATCTCATCACCATCGACGACAGCGGTCGCCTCCATGTTGGTTGCATCACTAGAAGCAACATCAGGCTCAGTCATACAAAACACGGAACGCGTCTTACCTTCTAGTAAAGGGGTCAGCCACTTATCCTGCTGATCAGTACTACCATAGCGCCATAGCAGCTCCATATTACCGCTATCAGGAGCATTACAGTTAAAGATATGCGGCGCTAATAAACTACGGCCCGTAAGCTCTGCAATTGGAGCATAATCAGTCACTGACAAGCCTGCGCCAAGCTCATCATCGGGTAGAAACAAGTTCCAAAGACCGGCCTCACGAGCTTGCTTACGTAAATCATCGTACGCGGCTGGCCACTGCCAGTTCTTCCAATTACCATCTGGGTTCATCTTATGGCACTCTTGCCAAAACTCATCCTCAATCGGCTCAATCTTAGTGGCAATAAAATCTTTGACTTTGGCATGCATGTCTTGACCGTGCTCAGTAGCGGTAAACATCAATGTATCATTGGACATAACTGACTTCCTTCTCATTATTAATGATTAACCTCTCATGGCTAATCTCTTACGGTGTACGTACGTGTACTGTTTTTCNCTTCCCCTATTTATAACATAGCTCCAAATTTTAAACAGCAAAAAAGGCGCGACTGTTTAGGCACGCCTTTTACAAAACATCAACAGTGAAATAGTATATACCTAAATTTATTAGGGATTTCTAAAGTTCTTTCTATACNAACTAATGAATAACACTAAAAAATATTNTTCCACTATCAATTAGCTTATCTCAACTCATTCAGCTTTTACTCATTTATATTAAAAGAATACACTTACTTTAGAATATTCAAGCGGCTATTNAGATCAAAACGGGCAAGAGCGTCTGGTAGTTTATCCACTGCCATAGTGATCGTCGCCTCAGCGGCTTGTGATAAGCCTAACTTCTCTGCTAGAGTTGGCTTTTGACGCGAATGTAGCGCATAAACCTCATTATCTTCCATAAGCTGTAAGATATAGCTATCTGAGGTTTGCAGCTTATCGACGAGGTTGAGCTTTACTGCATCTTCGCCATACCAATGCTCACCATTAGCGACTTTATTCAGATCAAGCTCAGAGCGATAAGTACTGACGAAATGCTTAAACAGATCATGCGTTTGCTCAAGCTCTTGCTGNTATTTAGCGCGATCTTCATCATCGTTTTCACCGAATACTGTCACCGTGCGCTTGTAGTCACCAGCNGTAAACATCTCATAATCNACGTCNTTTTTTTTCAGTAGTTTATTGAAGTTCGGTAATTGTGAGACNACACCGATAGAGCCGATCACCGCAAAAGGCGCGGCGATAATTTTATCAGCGACACAAGCCATCATATAGCCGCCACTGGCTGCGATTTTATCGACACAAACGGTGAGCTTAAGACCCGCGTCTTTGAGACGCACTAACTGCGCCGCTGCAAGGCCATAACTATGCACCATACCACCACCTGACTCTAAACGGATGATAACTTCATCACCCTTATTAGCAGTACTGATCAGGGTGCTAATCTCTTCGCGCAGATGCTTAACGGCCGAGGCTTTAATGTCACCGTCAAAATCTAGGACAAATACTTGCTGACTGGTCTCTTTGTTTTTATCTTTCTTCTTGCTTTTAGATTTCACTTTTAGCGCTTGCTTGGCTTTTTTCGCCATGCTCTTTTTGAGCTGCTTAAGCGCAGCTTTGCCTTGAGTCGCTTCCATCAAGTCTTCGCGGCGCTGCTGCTGAGTCTTATTTAAATGCATGACTTTAAGCTCGACAGGGTTTTTTGGCGGGTGAAATAGCATATCAAGTCTTCCTTAGGGTTACATTCAGAGGTTTAGGGTAATAATTATAGTTGCGATAGCTTAAATTATTTTAAGATGCAGCTAATATGCGCTCGCTGCGCGCTATTTTCAAGCGTCATGGTTATAAATCATAATAGATAAACCAATTATTACACTCGTAAGCTTGTCATGCCTTTATGAGCGAGCGCAGTTAATAAGCATAGTTGTATAACACCCGTACTTTAGGCATAATATGCGTTTAAAATAAATTTTATACAGCCGACGCGCAGACTATCCGTCTTTATAGCGCTGACTGGCTGTTTTTGTAATTGACTATCTTAATAATAAATATCGTTTAAGAGCCTCACTGGTATTTTTAAACGGCTATTCTTTGAATCGGGCACATAACTGGATAACCTTGACTATGACTGACAGCACTATGAAACCTAGTACTATTACGCAAAAAGACCTCGCCGTACACAGTGGCTATCGCGACGAATACTGCGGTGCTGTGACCGAAGACTTATTAGAGCAGACGATCACTATCGTCGGCTGGATACATCGCCGCCGCGATCATGGTGGGGTGATCTTCTTAGATATGCGTGATCGTGCTGGCATCTTGCAGGTGGTAGTCGATCCAGATACGCCTGAAGCTTTCGCTACCGCTGATGCTGCGCGCCCTGAGTATGTGCTAAAAATTACCGGCCGCGTCCGTCGTCGTTACGAAGGCACTGAAAATAAAAATATGACTAGCGGTCAAGTCGAGTTATTAGGCAAAGAGATTGAAGTCTTAGCCAAGTCAGAAACTCCGCCTTTCCCGCTTAATGACGAGAACATGACCGTCTCTGAAGACTTACGCCTCAAGTACCGCTACCTCGATATGCGTCGCCCTGAGATGCAAGAGCGTATGGTGTTCCGTGCCAAAGCCACCTCAGCGATTCGCCGCTACCTTGATGATCATGGCTTCTTAGACGTTGAGACGCCTATCTTGACTCGCGCAACGCCAGAGGGCGCACGCGACTATCTAGTGCCTTCGCGTACTCGTCCGGGTAACTTTTTTGCCCTGCCGCAGTCGCCGCAGCTCTTTAAGCAGCTATTGATGGTGTCAGGTTTTGATCGTTATTATCAAATCGCTAAGTGCTTTCGTGACGAAGATCTGCGCGCTGATCGTCAGCCTGAATTTACCCAAGTCGATATTGAGACTTCTTTTTTAAATGAAGAAGAGATCATGAACATCAATGAAGGTTTGATCAAAAACCTATTCAAAACGATGATGGATGTTGAGCTTGCTGACTTCCCGCGTATGACTTATGCAGAGGCTATGCGTGACTACGCTTCTGATAAGCCTGATCTGCGTATTCCGCTAAAGCTCATCGATGTCGCTGACTTAATGAAAGACGTTGACTTCAAGGTCTTTGCTGGTCCCGCCAACGATCCAAAAGGTCGCGTTGCCGCGCTGCGTATTCCTAATGGCGCCTCCTTAAGCCGTAAGCAAATCGATGAATACACTAAGTTTGTTGGCATCTATGGTGCGCGCGGTTTGGCTTATATTAAGGTCAATGACGCAAGCAACATTAACAACGGTGTGGATAAAGAGTCAGGTCTACAATCACCTATCATCAAAAACATGACTGACGATGTGCTAGCTCGCCTTGTTGAGCGCACTGAGGCCGAAGATGGCGATATCATCTTCTTCGGTGCCGATAAAGCCAGTATCGTCAACGATGCTATGGGCGCGCTACGCCAGAAAATTGGCCTTGATATGGATATGACCACTTGCGAGTGGGCACCGCTTTGGGTCACTGACTTCCCAATGTTTGAAGAGACGGATGACGGGCAATGGACCTCTATGCACCATCCGTTTACGAAACCTAAAGGCTCAGTAGAAGAGCTCAAAAACAACCCGGAGTCTGCGCTCTCTATCGCTTATGACATGGTACTAAACGGTACTGAGATTGGCGGTGGTAGCCTACGTATCAACACCCTTGAGATGCAGCAAGCGGTCTTTGAAGCGCTAGGTATCGACGCGATTGAGGCTGAAGAGAAATTCAGCTTCCTACTTGACGCACTAAAATTCGGTGCGCCGCCGCATGGTGGTCTTGCCTTTGGTTTGGATCGGTTAATTATGCTAATGGTCGGTGCAAGCTCTATCCGTGATGTCATCGCCTTCCCAAAAACCAAGACTGCTGAAGATCCATTGACTCAAGCTCCAGCTCCTGTTGAGGGTAAGCAATTGCGTGATCTTGGTATCCGTCTGCGTGAAAAAGCTCAAGCAGATACCACTAAGCCTGCTCAGTAGCTGATCTGGTAATGAGTATCTCTTATTACTGCGATTCATTATGAATCCGTATCAGATCTTCAAATACGTGCCTTTATCTGTATTGCAGATGCTGGCACGTATTACTGCTAGGATAATGATGCGCCTGCCAAACTTGAGTATCGTTCGTACGATCAAGATCAATATGGCACTCATCGAACCTGCCCTAACGGCTAAGCAAAAAAAGACCGTTATCAAAGATATCGTCCGTCATCAGTGTCTAAGTAGCGTCGAGTCTATCAAGAGTTGGGCGATGCCGCCTGAATGGAGCATTGAGCAGATACGAGAGGTGCATAACCAAGAGATCTTAATAGAAGGCTTAGCCAATCCCAACGGCATGCTTGCTATCGTTCCTCATCTTGGTACTTGGGAGATGATGAACGCTTGGCTCAATCAATTCGGCTCGCCGACNATTATGTACAAGCCGGTCAAAGACAAACTTACTGGTGATTTTATCCTAAAGGGTCGTGCTCGCCTTAACGCTACCTTAGTGCCTACTGATAGTAGCGGTGTCAGATCAGTGTTTAAAACGCTTAAACGAGGCGGTTTTAGTATTATCTTACCCGACCATGTTCCTGAGCCTTCAGGCGGCGTGGTTGTGCCTTTTTTTGGCGTTAAGACTTTGACTAGTACCCTCGCCCCTAAACTTGCTAGCAAAACCAAGTGCGCCCTAGTCGGTCTGTCTTGTATTCGCCGTGATGATAATCGTGGATTTGATATTTACTGCTATAAGCTCGACGATCCAGCGTTATATGACCGCAATACCGAAATAGCGACCCAAGCACTCAATCAAGCCATGGAGCATATGATTAAAGACAACTATAGCCATTATATGTGGGGCTATCGCCGCTTTAAACGCATCCCTAATCTTGGCAATCCTTATCGCGCTGATAGTAGCAAGCTACAAGCCTTTCTAAAATCGGCTAAGGATAAAAGATACAAGACTTAATTGCGCTATCTTTTATAGTAGACTCAATATAGCGGTATCAAATACAGCATCTTCTAAGCTTCATGTTTTCATCTTATTAAAAAGAGTCAATTATGACATCTGACTTCGTTAACCATACTCTAAAAGACCAAGACTCTGCCCACCTAGCAGAGTCACGCTATATCATCTGTATGAAATGGGGCGATAAGTACGGTCCTGAGTATGTCAATCGTCTCTATAATATGGTCAGTCGCCATCTGACACTGGACTTTCAGATGGTTTGCTTGACGGATGATAGTACAGGTATTAATGAGGCGGTACAGTGCTACCCGATACCCGAGATGGATTTGCCAGCGGGACCTGAACGCGGCTGGAAAAAGCTTACAACCTTTAAGCCTGAGCTGTACGATCTAAAAGGCGTGGCGCTATTTTTAGATATCGACATCGTTATTGTCGATAATATCGACAGCTTTTTTACTTATAAGGCGGAGTTTGATGACAGTGTGGTTATCATCCGTGACTGGAAAAAACCTTGGCGTATGATTGGTAACAGCTCCGTCTATCGCTTTAATATTGGCATGGGTACTTACCCTAACTTATTGGCAAACTTTGAGCATAACTTTGATACCATTCGCACTCAGGTACGCCATGAGCAGGCTTATCTATCCAACTATTTGCGCGAGCATCATCATTTAGAGTATTGGCCCAAAGACTGGTGCGTCAGCTTTAAATACCAATGTATGGCAAAGCCGCCCTTTAACTTTATCAAAGCACCTACTCTGCCTAATGGCGCTAAAATCGTTATCTTCCATGGCGAAATCAATCCACCAGACGCTATAAAAGGTGGCGGCGGCAAATGGTATCGTCATGTCAAACCTAGCCCTTGGTTAAAAGAGTATTGGCAGTGAATCTATGAGAAAAGCCATGAGAGCAGAGAATAAAAAGCAAATAGACGTTGTTATCNCTTGGGTGGACGGTGATGATGCACAGCTCAANGCAAAAAGAGCGCGCTATCAAAAAACCTCTAGCGCTGCCTCTGACGCTACTAGCTCAACCCGCTTTGCCAGTAATGATGAAATCTATTACAACCTTGCTTCTATTTTGAAGTATGTACCTTTTTGTCGTCATATTTATATTGTTAGTGACGGGCAGCAGCCTGAGTTTATAGATGAGTTCGCTAAGCAAGGAATTTGTGCAGGTGATAAGATAAAAATCATCGATCATACAGAGCTTTTTGAGGGTTACGAGCAGTTTTTGCCAACGTTCAATACTCGCTCAATTGAAACAATGCTTTGGCATATAGCGGATGTGTCTGATTATTTTATTTATATGAACGATGATTTTTTCTTTAACCAGTCTGCAACTCTAGAGGATTTTATAGAGAAAGATAAGCTTATCTTGCACGGTCATTGGCGCAACACGGCAGCTTTAAATGCCAAACTTAACTTTCGTAAAGCTAAATCTAAACTATTAGGTACGCCTATTCAGCCAAGACATACCATCGCGCAGATGCTCAGTGCAAAAGTGCTTGATATGGATCAGTTTTTTGAGATTCATCATTTTCCTCATATTGTTGATAAAACGATCTTAAAAAACTATCTGCTACAGCACCCACAGCTTTTAGAGACACAAATAAAATATAAATTTAGAGATGTTGCTCAGGTGAACCCTATTACTCTGATGAACCATCTCAAAATACAGAAGAGCCAAGCCCATTTACGAGCTGATATAGCGGTTAATTACTTGAAGAACGAAGATAGCGTTGAGAGTTTTTTATCTAACTTAGATAATAGTGATTATAAGTATGGCTGCATTCAAAGCTTAGACCGTCTTAACTCTGACTCTTATCAGAAGGTTACAGCCGCTATGACAAATAAATTTTCGGCATATTTACCCTCATCGCTACTAACGAGTGCAAACTAACGTCTTAGAGCAACCATATATTGCATCAACTTTAACTTAGAGACCTTGGATACTTTATGAAAATAGCAGTCGTCGGTACCGGCTATGTAGGCTTATCAAATGCTATGCTACTAGCGCAGCATCATGACGTTATCGCTGTCGACATTGTCGCTGAAAAGGTAGAATTGCTAAATAATAAGCAATCCCCTATCGAAGACAAAGATATCGAACACTTCTTGGCAAATAAAAAACTAAATTTCAGTGCAACTCTTGATGCAAAGCAAGCCTATGAAGATGCTGATTTTATTATTATAGCAACGCCTACTGATTATGACCCCAAAACCAACTATTTTAATACCTCAAGCGTCGAAACTGTAATTGAGCAGATACTCACCGTTAATCAAAACGCCCTCATCATTATTAAATCGACCGTACCCGTCGGCTTTACGCTCAGTATTAGAGCGCGCTATGGCACTGAGCGTATTATATTTTCTCCTGAATTTCTAAGAGAAGGCCAAGCTTTGCATGACAACCTTTTCCCTTCTAGAATCATAGTCGGAGAGCAGTCCAAACGTGCCCAGCAGTTTGCAGACCTACTCATCGAAGGCGCGCAAAAAAAGGATGTTCCATTACTATTTACTAAGCCCACTGAAGCTGAGGCAATCAAACTATTTTCTAACACTTATCTAGCGATGCGCGTGGCCTACTTTAATGAGCTTGACACTTATGCACAGACTTTTGGCTTATCTACTAGGCAAATCATCGAAGGGGTGGGCTTAGATCCACGTATCGGCGATCACTATAACAACCCCTCATTTGGCTACGGCGGCTATTGTCTACCAAAAGATACTAAGCAGTTGCTCGCAAATTACGATGAAGTGCCAAGTAATTTAATAAGAGCAATTGTAGACTCTAATCGCACGCGCAAAGATTTTATTGCGGATAAGATCATTCAAAGAAACCCTAAAATCGTTGGNGTTTACCGATTGGTTATGAANAGTGGGTCTGATAATTTTCGNGCCTCGGCTATTCAAGGNATTATGAAACGTATTAAAGCCAAAGGTATAGAAGTCGTTGTTTATGAGCCAGTACTAGAAGAAAAAGAGTTTTTTAATTCGCGCGTCATTAAAGATTTGAGTGAGTTTAAAGCGATGAGCGATGTAATCGTTGCTAATCGTTTATCAACTGATATACAGGACGTAGCGGATAAAGTGTTTACTCGAGATCTATTTGGGAGCGANTNATGAAANTNNTNGTNACTGGNGCGGCAGGTTTNATTGGTTTTCATTTAATNAANGCNNTANTANAAANAGANCTNNCTNNTNNNNANTANTNNATNGTTGGTATNGANAATATCAANGANTATTATGATNNAGATCTAAAAGAAGCGCGNTTGAAAATATTAAGTGAGATATCAGATNCAGAANTTTTTACGTTTATTAAGTTAGATCTGGCTGATCGTGAAGCCATGTCTGAGCTTTTTGCAACCTATCAATTTGATACGGTTGTTAATTTAGGTGCCCAAGCAGGTGTGCGCTATTCTATCGAAAACCCTAATGCGTATATCGACTCNAATGTGGTTGGCTTTGTTAATATTCTAGAAGGCTGTCGTCACCACGATATTAAGCACTTAATCTACGCAAGCTCTAGCTCTGTTTATGGTATGAATATAAAGCAGCCATTTACCACTGCTGATTGTGTTGATTTTCCTATTAGTCTATATGCCGCTACCAAAAAATCTAACGAATTAATGGCTCATAGCTATAGTCATTTATATAATATCCCTACGACAGGGTTAAGGTTCTTCACTGTTTATGGTCCTTACGGTCGACCTGATATGGCATATTTTTCGTTCACAAAGAAAATTCTAGCTGGTGAGCCAATTAATGTATTTAATAATGGTGATATGCAGCGTGACTTTACCTACATTGATGATATCGTCAATGGCATTATTCATATAATTAATAAAGCGCCTTCGCCCCAGCATTCTACTATTACGACTGCAGCTGCTCCCTACAAGATTTACAACATTGGCAACAATCAGCCTGTCACTTTGCGCCGTTTTATTACTGCCATTGAAGACGCTTGTGGCAAAAAGGCACAGGAAAACTTATTGCCCATGCAAGCAGGCGACGTACCGATTACTTACGCCGACATAGATGAATTGGTAGAGGACATTGGCTTCAAGCCTGAAACCAGTATCGAAGAAGGTATTAAGCAATTTGTCGATTGGTATCAACGATATTATATCTAATATTCATATCAGTTTAGACAAGCTTTACAATTATTTTGAGTACCCGCTACTGAGGAGCAGTACATGGTTTTATTTTTGATTTCAAACTACTCAGGTTTTAATACTGGACGTGGCGGGCACTATTATTCATTGCGGCAGATGGCTGAGACGATCACTAAAGATAGAGAAATTATCACTGTAGTATTAGGGAATGCACCTGATCTACCAGCAGCTTTACTGGGTATGCAAAGCGTTTACTCTGTTCCTACTGAACTGCACCGACAGCAGCAAGGATTAAAACGTGTTATCGCTAAACTACAAGGGTTAAACTGCCTCTCCAAGCTCACGGCCATTCATGCTTATGATGCAAAGTCGGTATATATCGGCGCTCATATTGCCAAAAAAATTGAGAAACCCTTTGTATTGACCAAATGCGGCGGTAGAAGTCCCAAGAACTTTTACCCAATAGTAGACACGTTGATCGTTTTTCATAAAAAAGATTACGATTATTTTTCCAAAAATAGCAGTGGCTATTCAGATATTCACTTGATTCCCAATAGAGTCAACTCGGTAGCTTATGACGCAACCAGAGAACGTCAGATTCAAGAAATAAGAGATGCCAAAGCTTTTAATATTTTTAAAATAGGCAGGATAGGTAATGACTATCATAAGACCTTAACGGATACCATTAGGCTTTGTTCACAAATTCAAAGGGAAAATTTCCCAGTTCATCTGAGCTTTATTGGTTACGAAGAGTCAGAAAAAGTCACAGAAAAACTGCGAGATTGTGCACAACAGTTAAACGTAACCTTGTCTGTCTACTCTGATAGTGACTACACGTCGCGGGCATCCGAACTGCTATGGGCTTGTGATGCAGCCGTTGGGACAGGCAGAGGGGCTATGGAAGCACTATCAGCCAAGAAAATATTGCTGTTTCCTGTCTCGAATTTTGATTATCCTTGCTTATTTAATGAGGCAACTGCGCCTTATGCCATGCAAGATAATTTTTCAGAGCGAGCTTTATTGCCTGAGAGTCTGAAAGGCTATTGTGATCCAAAACAAATACTGACTATGATTACAGATGATGCTTACAAACGTCATCTGGATGACTTTGGGCATCGTACTTTTGAATCATGTTTTAATGTTGAAGTGGGTGCAAAAAAAGTAATCGATATTTACGATAACTGTTCAAATATACCGTCAGCTTCGAAGCTAAATCTATTTAGATTACGTTTGAATTATTTTAACCTATATAGGAAATACCGCTTAAAACTCTTTAGGCGTAAATTAAGGCGCTCGCTACATTTAAAGTAAATTTTTTCTAAACCTATTAAAAAGATTAAAAATTGATTCATACTTATTATTTTTATATACTTTTTATCTCTCCATAAGGGGTAATCAGCTTTGCTTCTACTGCCATCTGATACCCTGTTTTATCATATACCGATTTTTTAATAATATTAATCAAAAATAAAATATCTTCAGATGTCGCTTGACCATTATTGACAATGAAGTTTGCATGTCGATGTGATACCTGCGCATCGCCTCGGCACATACCTTTAAAGCCTAATGATTCAATAATCTGTCCAGGTGGTCCATAGCTGTCATACATATCTGGATTACTAACAAATACAGAGCCGCAGCTTGGCTGTTTTCGTGGGAATTTTTTTCTGCGAGCGCTTAAAATTTCGATCATTTTTTTTTGTATGTCACTTTTATCAGTCTCCTTATCAAGCACCAGACCCACTTCTATAATGACCTCCTTTCGATGCTGAAAAATAGAGTGACGATAAGCAAATCTGCATTCTTCATTGCTATAGTGATGGATATGACCCTCATAATCGACAGTTTCGACATAACTTACCACGCGGCCAATAGATTGTCTTTGACTACCACCATTCATGACAATAAGCCCCCCTAATGTACCGGGTATACCGCAAGTATGCTCTAGGCCAGATAGGTTGGCACGCATAGCCATCGTCGCCAAACTGGGTACCCACACACCTGACTCTGCAATAATCTTCGCATCTTCTATTTTTACGTTTGAAAAATTAGAAGCCATCTGTATCACAGCCGTATGCAAACCTTCATCTGAAAACAATAAATTGGTTGTATTCCCTATAATTAGCGATGGTAATTGGTTGGCATGCAGCCATTGTTGTACTGCTATCAGCTCTGCTTTGCTTGTTGGACGAATAATAACATCTGCTACTCCACCAACTTTCCATTGACTGAGCTTAGATAATGGGACATCAAATTCGATAATATCGGAGAAAATGTTAGCAAGATTTTTTTTGTCAGAAATCTCCATACGCTTATCCCAGACTACCACTACAGCTGGCACCAAGAGATTTTAGCTTGGGAATAAGATCCACATAACCGCGGTCAATTTGCCATGCATCAGTAATAACAGTTTCTCCTTCAGCAGCTAAACCACATAGTGTCAAGGCAATACCAGCTCTTAGATCCAGAGCCTTCACTTCGGCTCCTAACAAACCACCACCTTTACCTATAATTTTTAGCATATCACCAGAGATTTCATAGTCAACTCCCATATGAGCCATTTCTTTTGCGTATCCATAACGTCCAGGGAAACGCAAGTCTACTATACGCGACTCACCTTGAGCCTGTGCAGCCCAAGCCGCTAAAATAGGCTGCACGTCTGAATTNATACCTGGGTGAGGNCCAGTACTNANTTCAAGNGGATANCAACANCCACCGCGTACAATAAGTGATCTTTCACCTTGNTAAAGCTTTGCTCCNCCAGCTTTNAGATGACTAAGAACAACCTCTAAATCATTGTAAGGAAAGTCATGAATCTCTATATCACCTTTAGTGATAACTGCTGCNGCCAGCCATGTAATGGCNTCCATATTATCAGCTATCACTCTATGCCTAATACCATTTAACCGCTCGACGCCAGATATTTCGATATGTTCTTGCCCAAACACTTTAATACGAGCGCCCATACCATTGAGCATTGTTATCAAGTCAATTATTTCTGGACGTATATGTGGATTCCAAATACGTGTAGTACCACGAGCTAACGATCCAGCTATGATAGCATTCTCAGTAGCTCCTGTTGAACGCAGTGGTAAATGTATATCACTTCCTACTAAACCATTTCTCGCTTCTGCACATAGATAGTCACCCTCTTCCCATATCGTTGCTCCTAATTTCTCTAACAACATAACATGCAAATCATATTTACGTTCGCCCAGCTTACAACCGCCCGGCAGTGGGACTTTGGCTTCTCCAAAACGAGACACCAGCGCACCTAGTATCAATAATGTGTTTCTGATAGAGCGACCATCCCATATTAAATCTGTTCTTATACTGGTATTTTCTTTAATAATAATGACGTCATTATTTACAAGCTCAGTTTGTTTACCTAAAGCATGTAGCATATCTACATGTACTTGCGCATCTAATAGTTGGGAAGGATAGTTTTCTAAGATAATGCTATTTTCAGATAATATGCTAGCCGCCAACAAACGTAATGCTGAGTTTTTAGCACCTGCTAACGCAACTTCACCCTCTAATCTGCTTTTTGAAACTGTCAAAACATTGTTAACCATTAATAAATCCATATTATTTTTAATTATTTGACTGTTAATTACCTAACAGTAATTCCGTCTATATTTTTCAAAACTTTCAATAACTAATATAAGGTAAACTCACGAAGAAGTTAAATAATCAATATATTTTTGAGCAATGTTCTTCGGTAAAAACTGTTCATCAAAATCAAACAGAAAACTTTCAGGCTTTGCCATCAATAAGGTCATTTTTTTCGCTAAAGCATCAACATCATCTACAGGCACAAGGCTATTAGTCGGTAACATTTCACTTGGACCTGACTTACAGTTGGTGCTTACCACGGGTACATTCAATGCTAATGCCTCAGGTATAACTCTAACAAAACCTTCGGATCTTGAAGACAAAACAAAACCTCTAGCATGTTTCATATAAGGGTAAGGATTTTTATTAAAACCTAAAAATAGAACTTTCTGCGAAATACCTAAGTCTTGAGCCAGCTTTTTGGTTTGCTCAAGCATTTTGCCTTTACCCAATAACACTAAAGGATAGGCCATAGTCGATTTAGCATAAGCTTTTAGCAACACGTCATGTGCTTTTTCTGTCTTAAAACTACCTACATGAAGAATATATTGTCTTGGCGTAATCTTATCGTACTGGCTTTCAATTGATTCATTAGCCAGTTGTTGAATCAATTGTTTATCAAACGCATTGTAAATTGTATTACTAGTGATACAAGAACCTAAGCTTGCCTGCAAATCAGCTTCCACCCCTCTTGAAACACAAATACAAGGTCTGCTCTCATAAATTCGGCGAAGCTCTTTTACTTTTTTATTAGTATTAGTGTTTTTATTAGTATTAGTGTTATTTGTTAGTTCAAACTTATTAGAAACTGTATTTCTAATAACGTACATTAGATTAGGTAATTTACTATGAGTCATGATTCTATCTGATGCATATAGATTAGATAAGATAATATTTGGTTTTCCTATTTCACCTAATATATATTTATCTACCTTAGCTGCAAATAACTGATAACGAAGCTCACTATTCAGTATTAGCTTATATGGTTTGAATCTGATCATATGATAGTTCAAATTAGGATTGAGATCATATTCTACAAGCGGTTTGAATCTTAATATATGAACTTCATAGCCTAATTCATAAAACCCCTGACCTAAAGTAAGTACTGAACGCTCTGCGCCACCACCTTGCAAACAATTAATAACTAATACTACTTTCTTAGTAATTTGAGACATAAACTATGGCTTACCGACTAATATCATTTTTGTTAGAACATTGAACATTTAGTATCATTTAAATCTTATGACTTATTCCCTCCAATACTTCTCAATCCATCCAACCGGCAAGATGAAATGACGCAAGTGACGTAGCGGTCTTTTTAGATTTTTGGGCTCAGTTAATCTTTTTAAGTGATCTTTGGCATTGTTAGCAGCATTTTTATTATATCTACCTTCGATCGCATGTGTAGGATATAAGTCGCCAGGGAAAATAACGATGCGAGCACCTTTAGGAATCTTTGGCTCTTTGATGTAGTTAAGCGGAAATGGTTGACGGCATTTGCGTCTAAAGTGTGCAACCCACTTTTTCGGAAATAACTTAACCCCGCCTGGGGCGTTACGCGTCACAAAACGCTGCTCAAAACGGTATTTGTCCGCGATACCTTGAGGATCGGCTTTGAACTTTTCTTGTAGTGATACTAGCTGTCCGACCTGAAACCTAAAGCACGAAGTTTGACCCAAGCGCTCGAGTGGATTACTTGGATTGTATGACAAGATAATATCGTCAGGCTTACCATACTCAAAGAAAGGATCGAGGCTATCTACTATAATCACATCCAAATCTACAAATAATACTGTCCCTGTCAAATCACCTAATGTCTCACCCCACAAACGTGATTTTGGCCACTTGCCAAGTGTGTTGGTTGGCATGGTGACATCTAATGGTGGCAATTCTTGACATTCGATTTCTGGACGCACATCGGTTGTATCATCGGTAAAACAAACAAAACGAAACGGCGGTGTGATATTGCGAGATACCATGCCATACAATTTATTGGCATAATCAGCCCCGTACTTTGTACCCCATTTAATACAAATAATTTGTTTGATATTTTTATTATCTGCTGTACTAGAATCTATTGGCATGGACTGCTCACTTTAATCTTAAGAATAAATATGATGGCTATATTAGCATAAAAAAAGACTGAACAATTATGTTCAGCCTTTTTGGTCTTTAAACTAACGACTTTATTAGTCAATAAAGCTTAACCAATCCATATACTGCTCATTACGGCCATGTACTACATCAAAATACAAGGTTTGTAGCTTCTCAGTTAGCGGACCACGGCCACCATTACCGATGGTACGATCATCGTATTCACGAATCGGGGTTACCTCTGCGGCGGTACCTGTCATAAAGATCTCGTCCGCTAGATAGAACTCATCACGAGTGATACGGCGTTCAACGACTTTAATTCCTAAGTCATCAGCAAACTGAATGATAGTACGACGCGTGATACCATCAAGAGCACCGCCCGCTAGATCTGGTGTATGTAATACACCATCTTTTACCAAGAATAAGTTTTCACCCGCACCTTGACACACATAACCTTGTGGATCCATTAAGATGGCTTCGTCATAACCGTTACGGGTAACTTCTTGGTTGGCCATGATAGAGACAGGATAGTTGCTAGAGGCTTTAGCTTTACACATAGTGACGTTGGTCATATGATGGGTAAAGGATGAAGTTTTGACGCGGATACCGTTTTTGATGCCGTCTTCGCCAAGGTAGGCACCCCAATGCCAAGCGGCAACCATCGCATTGATACTGTTATCGCGTGAAGATAGACCAAGCTTTTCAGCGCCGACCCAAATCAGAGGGCGAATGTAGGCTTCTGCTAAGTTGTTTTGTTTGACCACATCTTTGTGTGCCTGCTCAAGCGTTGCTTGGTAAAACGGCACATCCATCTGGAATATCTTGGCAGA
>FUFK010067847.1_pt1 | contig 18823 bp, 22 predicted proteins | sample 1021851 | NCBI WGS metagenome assembly FUFK01 (sample SAMEA51879418, study PRJEB19060) | metagenome
CATTAATTGATTTAGTTATGAAAATGGCTTTAAAAATTCTATGTCAAAAATTATCCAAGCAGATATTCAAATTGTATCATATATTGAAAGCTTTAAAGATGTATTACAAAAGATGTTAAGGGAGTACTTAGAATATACTGCAAAATTTCTTAAAGAAGAACCATGGAATTGCTCTATTGATATAGAGCATGAGTTAGCAAAGACATTCGAAAACTTAGGTCAATTCAAAGCTCCAAAAGGAGAAATACTTTTAGCCGTCATTAATGGTAAAGCTATCGGAACTGCATCTATAAAAATGATTAGGGATAATGCTTCTGAATTAAAGCGAATGTATATAAAGCCTAATTTCCAAGGTCAAAAAATCGGTCAACTATTACTAGAAGCTACTTTTAGAAAATCAACCCAATTTGGAGCTACTGAAATGTACCTTGAAAGTCCACCACCTTTTAAACCTGCTCATAAATTATATCAAAAAAATGGATTTGAAATTATTGAAGAGTATCCTGAAGTAAGTATTCCACAAGAACTGAGATTTAATTGGGTATATATGAAAAAATCAAATTTAAGGAAGTAGTAGTATTAAGGTGGCACGATTTGAATTTTCCTATAAAGATGTCACACATGTCATAGATGTCACCCACCCCTAAGACATATCCTTGAGGTTGCCCCAAAAACCATAGCTTATTATNAGAACGTATTACTCTACAATTTATAAATTTTAGAGATTAGATCTCGTATANATCAGAAAATTTTTCGTCTAAATAATTTAAAAATGGCTCAGGAGTAAAGTCCTTTCCTGTAGCTTTTTTGATTAAGTCAGCAGGTTCATAAAGNCTTCCATGCTGATGTATATTCTCTTTTAACCAAGTGGTTGCTAATGACACATCACCCTTCTCAAATCNNTCTGCAAGANNAGGAATATCTTTNNGCATCTTTTCAAATAAACAACCGGCATTTAAGTTACCTAAAGTGTAGGTTGGAAAATACCCAAATGCACCGATTGACCAATGAACGTCCTGGAGAATTCCATCAGAGGCTTTTTCAACGTCACGGTCAAAATATTCCTTGAATTTTGCATTCCAGGCCTCGGGCAAATCCGGAACTTCCAAATTTTTTCCAATTACCTCTACTTCGAGCTCAAAGCGAAGCATAATATGTAGATTGTAGTGAACTTCGTCTGCTTCAGTTCTAATAAAACCGGTTTCAACCTTATTAACCAAACGGTAGAATTCTTCNTCATCTCTAATGCCAAATTCTCCAAAATAGCTTTTCATTTTCTTAAACAGCCACCTAGTAAATTGCCTAGATCTTCCNATTTGGTTCTCAAATATCCTAGACTGACTTTCGTGAATGCCTAAAGATACGCCAGAACCGAGAGGCGAGTGTAAAAANTCTGAAGANACGTTTTGTTCATAGCAAGCGTGNCCCACTTCGTGAATAGTACTGTATAAACAGTTAAATGGGTCCTTATTATCGACCCGGGTAGTAATTCGTACATCATCCCCACCACCTGAACAAAAAGGATGCGCTACAGTATCAATCCTTCCTCTATCAAAGTCATAGAAGAATGTCTTTGCTATTTCATGGGCGAGTTTTAATTGTTTTTCAGTATTGAAGTCACCTTCTAATACGGGTTTGGAAAGTTTTGCTTCACTTATTCTCTGCCGCAAATCTAAAAGTCTTGGCTTCATTTCTTCAAAAATACTGGAGGTCTCTTTTTTTGTCATTCCAAATTCGTAATCATTTATTAACCCATCGTATAAATCTCCACTAGGAGATAGAAGGGATGCCTCTTCTCTCTTTAAATCAATTACCTTCTTTAAGTGAGGTGAAAACTCAGAAAAATCGTTATTTTGTCTAGCTTTTTGCCAGGCCATTTGAGCTAAGGATGTGGTTGCAGCCAAATCCGATGCGAGTTTGCTTGGTATAGCTTCTGCTCTGTCAAAGGCTCTCTTTATTAGTGTATAAGCTCTTTTTTGAAAAGGTGTTTTAGGTTCGGCTTCTTCCAATAACTTTCTGACTATTGAATTTTTTTTTCTATCGTGAATAACTTCTTCAAGTGCACCCATCTCCATCGCTCGAGAATTTCCACTCTTAGATGGCATCATTGTCTCCTGATCCCAAGCATTTCTACCCGCTACGGATTGGAGTAAACCAGTCGTTCTATTGTAATTGATCAGCTGATCTATAGCTTCCATAAAGCTCTCTATTTTCTAATAANATTGTTGTCNATTTCCAAAAAGTTAGCTGATCGACATTGCTGACCAATANAAATAGAGGATGCTTAATAAACTCGCAANCCAACCTGCAGATCTTAATCCAATAATATTNAANCCNTATGCGATTACNTAAACGATACGNGCCCAAAAGAAAACTTGAACAGCCAGATTAGTATTTGCACTGCTGGTTTCGGTCATTGCAAGTGCAAGGATTGCTGGACCTATCATCGCGAATGCTATCACACAATTTAGAATAGCACGCTCTAATCGTCCGGTCATACCTGAAAAATTTACGCCTTCTCGACTACTAAACACGGGCATAATTCCAACGTTTGCCAAGCTGGTNAGCTGTTGGACAAGGGTAGTTGCTATGATTAGAAGTCCATATAGACAGATATAGTACAGTTCGACGCTCATTTTTCATACCTCTTGTTTTTTNTGTTACNTANTTNAAAATAGTTTATTATNAAACTGTTTCAACTACAAAAAATGCACGATGGATGAAATTCAATTAAGAAATCTTTATGGTCCTGCTACTGAGAAAGCATCTGCGAAGATNATGAAAAGCTTGGATCCACATAGTGTCAGTTTCATAAATGCATCAAATTTTCTGGTCATGGGGACTTTTGACGGTGAAGATATTGATCTCTCNCCCAANGGTGATCCNAAAGGTTTTGTTAAAGTNATATCTGATGATCGCATCGAAATAGCTGACAGACCTGGAAACAATAGGATTGACGGGCTTCTAAATATTTCTAAAAACGCAACTGTATCCCTTATATTTTTCATTCCAAAGGTAACAGAAACACTTAGAGTTCAAGGGAAAGCTACGATATCAAATGACCCAAAAGTTCTTGAAAAACATAAATTAAAATCNAATTTGCCAAAGACAGTTACAGTTATTAAACCAACAAAAGTATTNCTGCATTGTGGCAAAGCACTACTTCGATCAAGTCTATGGAAGCCTGAAANCTGGCCTGATANAAGACCCATACCCACGCTTTATGAAATGATTGAAGATCAGACNGGATTAAATTGTGAAATAAAAAAAGAAANNGACATTATAGAAATGTANGAACGTGAACTTTACGAAAATAAATAATGAATGCAACTTTTATGAATTATTTTATAAAAACAAAATGTGGACTAGAAAAGTACGATTTGCTCAAATCACGAAAAGGCATCTACGCAAAAATTAGATTTTATTGGTTCGTCCTCTTCGCATCAATAAGAGACTTAGGCCACAAAAAAAGGATTTAAAAAAACTTAAGTTAAAGCTGAGTAATCTCCCGTAACCTTTGCACTAATAAGAGCTAATTTTTCACTTCCCCAAAATATTTCTTCTTCAAAGACAAAGGTTGGCACCCCAAATATTCCCATAGATAGTGCGGTATCCATTAAAGAGGTCACACAGTTTTGATTGTTGCTCTTCCAAGATATGAAATCAGTGCTATCAAGTTGAAATTTGTCGATTAAANTTAAAAGCACCTTTTCATTTTCTATGTCTAGCTCTCTCTTCCAAAACAATTGAAAAGACTCGCGCAAAAAAGGCAACAAAGTTTTTTCCGATTTTTCTTTGACCCATAAATGAGCCATAGAAAATAATGAGCTATCCCAAATTTTTTGAGTACCTAAAATTGTTTTCCCTTGTAGATTAGCCATCCTTCTGCAATCCATGTAGGAATATTTAACTCTGCGCCACTGATGTGCTGTTCTATTTGAAGAGATTATCGTCCCTTCGTTATTGACCGTCGCACTTCCTAAATAGTCAGCAATATCCAGAGTGTATGGCAATAGATTCCACTGTAATCCCAGTNGATCAAACACTTTAATTGCAGGATCTAAAGCCAAGTAGGCGTAGGGACTTTTTATGTCGATGTAAAAGTCAATTGANTTATCAGACATAAGTAACTCAACCTAAATGACTTTTTGGCGACACCATTTAGATTTATTAAAAGCTATAAACCGCTTAATCGGTCTTAGCGTATGTTTGTGCTGCGGTTGAGTTAAATTCGAACGCTACTACTTCTTCGTCACCTACTACCCAACCATTGTGACCAGGTTCAATAACATAAACGTCACCAGGCCCAAAAACCTGTTCTGTGCCGTCATTATGTTTAGCAGCCATTTGACCAGAAATCACTGTTCCAACGTGTTTTGCTTGACAGCTTTCTCCTCCAACCATTGGTTTGACACATGTTTCCCAACTCCAGCCTGGCTGAAGAACGAGCTTTGCAGCTGCTATTCCCCCAAGGTCACAGACAGATACCTTTGCCTTGTCAGGTGCTCTCACTTCATCTGGATTATCAAATGATTTTTTCATTACTGTACTCATCTTTGCTCCTTTTTTAGTTCAAATGTAAAACTAATAGAAATTATTCTCAAATTAAAGTATAACTATNATCCTTGAAATTAACCAAATACTTTTTATCTCTANNGAGGGGGATAGATGAACAANACTACTACAGNAAACTTCACGAGCGAAATAACGCCGGCNTTTCANTTCGGTCTNCCCTATATNTTTGCACCNTTAATGNTAATCTCGTGGATATTNGGGGGGTGGACAATACTCCTTGTGCCTATATTTGGGTACGTNGTGATTACNTTTTTTGATGCTTTNATAGGAAAGAAGCTAATTAAGCCCACCGAGAGTAGTGGTGGATCGGAGGACCGTTATAAATATGTTCTTTATGGTTGGGTTCCCGTACAGTTCTTTTTGATCTTNGGCAGTTTATTTACAATATTTATGTTTGACCATCTCAGCGGTACGGAAGCATTTTTTCTTATGATAGTTCAAGGCATAATATCAGGAGCAGTCGGGATTGTATTTGCACATGAGCTTATGCATCAAAAAACAAGGATTGAGAGATTTTTATCAGATCTTTTAATGGGGATGTCGTTGTATGGTCATTTTAGAACAGAACATGTTCTCGTCCATCACCGGCACGTTGGAACACGCAAAGATGCGGTCACTGCAAGATATGGGGAAAACTTTTATAAATTTTTTATCCGTGTTATTCCCGAATGTTTNTTGTCTTCTTGGAACACAGAAAAGGAGCTATTGCAGAANAAAAACTTGCCTTTTTGGGATTTTCAAAATCCTTTTTTTATTTATTTTGGGCTCATGCTTTTCTTTCTATTGCTAGCTANCCTAATCGGTGGAATNCTCGGCGCTNTATGTTTTTTCATACAAGCTTTNNTTGCAGTANTACANTTGGAGGTCGTAAATTACATTGAGCATTACGGTCTTGTTAGACAGAAGTTAGACAATGGAAAGTTTGAGCCTACTCGCCCGCATCATAGCTGGAATGCTAACGACCACGCGAGTAATCTTTTGCTAATTAATCTTCAAAAGCACTCTGATCACCACGCGAGACCAAACAAGAAATATCAACATCTCCAATCATATGATGCAGGCGACGCGCCTCAGTTACCTTTTGGCTATCCTTTGATGGTGCTTATGAGTTTAATCCCACAATTTTGGATGAAAGTTATGAATCCAAAAGTCTTGGAGTGGAGAAAACGGTTTTATCCAGAAATACAGGANTGGTCATAGAGCCTGTAATCAGGTTCCTGGAGGAGAGTAGGCACTAGCAACACTCTTCGCCGTCTTGAGAGCGCTATCTATATCAATCTCGCTGAGCGTTACGAGATCTTTGATTGCACCGCTAGCATTAACGGCAATCGCCGCGCCTAAAGCAACATCTTCAGATGGAACTTCGAAGGTGACTACGATATCGTATTGACCACGAGTGAACATCATATCTGTAAGTGTTGCGCCTGCGCTAGTCACAACAGCTTCCATTACTTTTCTTCTTTCAGCATAACTGCTTCCAATCATACCCTTCCATGCTGACTCATTATATTTTGCTAAGGCTATTACTTTCATTTTTATCTCCTACATTATTTTCAGTTTTAATATACCACCTATAGATTAATATCTTAATANNTATTCACAGNTCCCAATTAATACAGGAAAGACCATTGTCATCTAAATATTCGTTTGTTTTTGAAAATGGTTTTGAATCAAAAAATCCATTTGCAGCTGAATATGGTGAAGGGTGAGCACTTTTTATAATTAGATTTGCATCCCCGTTTAAAAAGGTTCCTTTTTCCTGGGCTTTTTTTCCCCATAAAATATAAACCAAATTTGTTTTTTCTTCATTTAATAAAGAAAGTACTTTGTCAGTAAAGATTTCCCAGCCCTTATTCTGATGGGATGCTGGTTTACTCTTTTCAACGGTCAATACAGTATTTAACAGCAAAACACCTTCTTTCGCCCACTTTTCAAGGCTTCCTGACTTAGGTCGGGCTAAGCCGATATCTGATTTTAACTCTTTGAAGATATTTTCTAGAGATGGGGGCGGTTGAACACCATCTTTTACGGAGAAACTTAGACCATGTGCTTGTCCCCTCCCATGGTAGGGGTCTTGACCTAAAATTACGACCTTTACCTTTTCAAATGGAGTAAAGTTAAACGCTGAAAAGATTTCTGATCCTATTGGAAAAATTTCCTTTCCCACCTTTTTTTCCGTCTTCAAGAAATCACTTAACTGTCGCATGTAAGGTTTTTTGAACTCATCAATCAGCCGCTTTCTCCAGCTTTCTTCAATATTGATAGTAGACAATTTATGTTCCTTGCTAAACTGAGATGCAGTTATTAATGTAATAGTTTAGTATAAAAAAAGGTCACAGGGATACCTTATTTTAATGATTGAAAAAGAGCTTTCCGAAAGAATAAACATTGAAGTTGATAAACTTTTTGATGATCAAATAAGGTTCACTCAAAAGTTAACTAGATTTCCTTCTTTACGTGGCCAAGAGCATACAGCTCAAGATTTTCTCTTTGATGAATTGACAAAGCGGAATTATGCACTTGATAGGTGGACGGTGAATGTGGAAGACATTAAAGATCACCCAGGATTTTCACCAGTAAAGGTAGATTATTCAAATGCAATAAATATAGTTGCTACCCATAGACCCAAAACAGAAATAGGCAGATCTCTTATACTTAATGGCCATATTGATGTGGTTCCGGAGGGACCTTATGAAATGTGGTCACGCAACCCCTTTGACCCAGCAATTGAGGGCGATTGGATGTATGGTAGGGGAGGGGCAGATATGAAAGCGGGCATTGTTGCAAACATATTTGCTATGGATGCCATAAGAAACTTAGGTTACCAACCAGCTGCACGTGTNCATATTCAGTCAGTAGTAGAGGAAGAATGCACAGGAAATGGTGCACTAGCATGTTTGGTTAGAGGATATAATGCCGAAGCTGCAATTATTCCAGAACCGGTAGATGATAAATTGGTTAGAGGAAATGTTGGTGTCCTGTGGTTTAAGGTAAGTGTAAAAGGTTTGCCTGTACATGTAAGAGAAGCGGGTTCTGGTCAAAATGCAATTGAAGCATGCTTTCCCATAATAAAAGCACTAAGAAAACTTGAGGAGGCGTGGAATGCAGAAAAGACAAATTTTAAATATTATAAAGATACTGAACACCCCATAAATTTTAATGTTGGAAAAATAAAGGGAGGTGACTGGGCTTCCTCTGTCCCATCTTGGTGTGAGTTTGACTGTCGTATTGCAATTTTTCCTGATTGGGACCCAAAAGAGAAATCATTAGAAATAGAAAAATGTATTAGAGAAGCTTCACTGAATGATGCCTTTCTCTCAAATAATCCTCCTCAAATTGAGTGGAATGGATTTTTTGCAAAAGGATATGTTTTAGAAGAGGGTACGGACGCTGAGAAAGTATTAGGTGAGGCACATTTTCTTGCTTACGAAGGAGATATGAAGAGCTTTATTAGTCCTGCATACCTGGATGCTAGGGTATTTATGGTATATGGGGATTGCCCCTGTCTAGTATATGGGCCATATTCAGAAAACATTCATGGTTTCGATGAAAGAGTAAGCTTGAGTTCCGTTAGGAAAATAACAAAGACAATAGCTTTATTCATAGCCGACTGGTGTAAACTGGAAAAGATTTAGTTTTAAAAAATCTTTAAACTCCTATCTACTAATCTGGCATCATGCCCGTTGGTACTGCTTTACCTTTAATAATGAGCTTTGGCTCTTCTTTAATTCCAACTAGTTCGGGCCGGCTATTCAGATATTCGGATACGCCACTAAGATTTTCTGTTGCATTAAAAAAGCTCACTATTTTGGGCCAATCATCGAAGATAGTGGGCTCAAGAACTCGAATCATTGATAATTGATGGTATACCCCGAAATCACAGTATGAAGGATTCTCTCCCAGAAAAAATGGGCCTCTTTTNTCGCTTTCTAAATATTTATTGAAATAAAATATCTTTGGCTCAAAACNGGATAAAATTGTTTTCTTGAGAGNTTCATATTCCTCTCCGGTCTTAAAGTTTATTGTCGCGTTGAGGGGTTGGAATAGCTCTTGGCTTGACTCAAATATAGCGTCAGCTATTGCTCGGTCTTCCTCATTCGCAGGAAGGGTATTCGCTAATTTAGCTGTATATCGCATTATTGAGCCACTTTGCCAAATTGTGGTTTGGTTATCTACAATAAGAACAGGTAGCTGACCAAACCCAATTTCTTTTTTCATTTCCGGCCAAGATTTCTCAAAATATTCCCACGCCATATAGTAGGTGTAGGGAACGTTGCCATAGCATAATTGCATTTGTATAGCTTCTGTAAACGCGCGCATTTTAAAATACACGAGATCCAGTTTCGGAAAAGATTTCTCCATGGGGTGTCTCCTAATTTNAAGTACAGCGCAAACAACGAACGAAGCTGTTGCGTTACTAATCAAGTTAATTTAATCATTAGGACTATATCATAAATTATTTGAGGATGGCCCTATTTGTTAATAACAATTATCTTTTCAGCTATTGAAGCTATTCTTCTTTTTTTAGGGATATTTTCTCCTTTTGCAAGGATACAAGAATTCTGGATTTTTAAGGAGGAGTTTTCAATTCATAGCTTAATTATTGCTNTATTTGACCAACAAAATTTCTTGCTTGGTGGAACAATTTTGGTATTTGGTGTTTTNATCCCTCTAATGAGGCTATGTACGAATTTCGTACCAANTACTAGACTGAAAAATTTAAATTTACATAAATTGGCTATGGTTGACATATTCCTAATAAGCTTTCTTCTCTTTTCCTCTCAATTGTCCTATTTCTTTGAGGTCAGTCTACTGAAAGGGTTTTATTTTTTGTTTGCAGCATTGGTTGTAAGTTACGTAAATCACTGGACTATGAAGAGTATGAAATAATGTCAGAAAATGAATTACTTATTGAAAGAGAAAAATTACTTGGTCGATTGGTAGAAATAAACTGGTATTTNATGGCAANAAAANANNTNACAACCATTNCNAAAAGAAAAAAATTTTTAACGATTTTGGAGNAACAAATCNCCCANGAAGCAAATGCTTCAAATGTCATTTTTGTAGAAGAGGATGGAGATGTGTATATTTGCATGATATTCAGGGCTAAAAGTATCGTTAAAAAAGTGGTAATCGATGTCTTGGATGAAAACCGAAAACCCGTTCAGCCAAATTTGCAAGCAGGAAATGTCTACATTTATGGAGCTTCTGGAACTATCTTTCAACCAAAAGTCAAAAATGGTCATCCAGATATTATTGATAGTGAAAAATATGGTGATTTTGATGCTTAGTATAATATAAATACTATCTTATTGANATATTCACATTAACGGGCGATTTTTAGTGCCTTTTTGCCTAAATGAATTGTTACAGGTAATTCCCCTAAGTATTCTCCATCTCCAGAGACAATCGAGCTCCACTTATCTGAGGTGAGACTTTCTATTTTTACGCTCCGAACGTGAGTATTTGTCACTGCATGATGGAATATATGCCTTCCAGAGAAGACCATAATTAATAATTTTACGGCTTGAAGTCGACTAAGTTTCTTTGCAAACAATAAGTTTAATTTGTCTCGGAACTTTTTTGCATCGGGAGCAATATACATCCCACCGCCGGTATATTCTGAAGCAGCCCCTGCTAATATAAGGTTGTTCATCTCCATTTTTTGGGACTCAGTGGTAACAACATATTTATGTGATTTTAAGTTAATGAAGCTTATTAATGCAGCGGATGCATATAATAGTGGCCCTTTAAGAACAGGAATCTGTGAAGCACGAAATGAAGCCTCACTTAATAATCCAACCCCAGCATTCGTAAGCGAGATCCGGTTATTATCCGAAAANACAACGTTTAAATATCTAACTGACTTAAAGTTGCGACCCCTTATTGCATCAATAGCCTTTTCCAGTGTATTGAGATCAAGAGATCTAGCAAAGTCATTGCCTCTTCCAAACGGAAGAAGGGCCATATTACAAGCGTAATCTATTGCTTTTTGGGCAATTGTATTAATAAAGCCATCACCTCCACAGGCCACGACTAAATATTTCTTCAACATAAACTCCTGAGCCTTTTTACCAGCATCTTCTAAGGACTGTGAAAAAATTATTTCTGGTTTGGTGCTTGGATCTATATTTTCAATTACNCGGATTTTTTTTTTCTTAGATAGCTTTCCTGATATTGGATTCACTATGTAAACAATATTTTCTTTCATGGGTTCTCAGAAGTATAACTTTAACTGGTACAGTGTAGAGTTTAAACAGAGCGGTCGTAAACAACAAACAATTATACAAACCGCAATTTGTACTTTACTAGTAGTTAAACTAACCACCAAAATTATAATGATTAAGTTACTAAATAAGCGATGGAATGGAATAGCAATTGTATTATTGTCGTCATTCTTTTTTGCCTTCGTTCCGACGTCGGCAAAAATTGCTTTGGATAGTGGCGTATCTCTAATGGTTTTGCTAATGTCCAGATGTCTTATAGGTTTGATAATTCTAGCTCCTTTGACATACGGTCTGCGGGAACCCATTTTTGTAGATAGAGGCAATATCCCTACTTTGATATTTGTCAGTATCATTTCAGTTTGCTTAATCGCATCGACCTACCACGCTATCGAGTACATTAGTATCGCTCTTGTTTTAATGATCATTTATCTGTTTCCCATCGGGGTAGCACTTATTACAACTTTTAAAGGAGAGGAACATTTATCACGAACTCAATGGTTTAGTATCATAGGTGTTCTATTAGGTCTTGGCATCCTAATTTTAGATGAATCATCAGAGACGAGTCTCTACGGTATATTTATCAGTGTTATAGGCCTCTTATTATTTATCGCATTTATATACTTCACGGGGAAGTTAGTGAATGAGATAGGCTCTGTTACGATAAACTTACAGTTGAGTTTTTTCAGTGTGATTNNGTTAATAATATATATCTTNTTTGTACCTGTGGAGCTTTCGTTTCCTACCAACAATTATGGTTGGCTAGGTATTCTAGGTAATGGCATATTTTATGTCTTAAGTTATGTTCTCTTTTTTATTGGCTCTAAAGCTATCGGTATCACAACCGCCTCCGTTTTAGCTTTAACAGAACCTCTTTTTGCAACGATTATAGCACTTTTAATTCTTAGCCAGTATTTGTCGTTACAGGAATTCTCTGGTTTTATTGTAACACTTTGTTTTCTGTCTTTATTCTTGATATTTGCACACAAAGAAGATGGATAAAAAATTATTTTTAATTTAGCCAGAGAGAATTAAGTTATATTGTAATCAACCACTAGAAATCCTAATTTACGCACACATTATGGAAATTAGTCTTAAAAAAAATTTAATGATGAAAATGCTCGACCAAGTTCCAAACCTCGGGTGGACATGGAATGCTTTACATGAAGGCGCAAAAACTGCCAAAAAAGCAAAAAATTCCNATAAAAAAGAATTACAGNNTCTTTTTGACAATAAAATTTCNAATATCATCAGTACATTCAATGATAAATTAGATGAGGATATGTATGTAATATTTAATGCCGAAAACAATAAAGATCTGGGAACCACTGATACTGTAAAGACGCTTATTTTATCAAGGTTAAAAGCATCTGAAAATTACAAGAGTATCATCAAAACGTCTTTGTTTTTTATGGCGCAGCCAAGAAATGCCTATGATGCATTTACCCAAGTAATGAAAACATCTAATAAAATTTGGGAAATAGCAGGCGACACATCAAGCGGAGGAACATTTTACTCAAAAAGACTTATTTTGTCGGGAGTATATTCTTCCACTTTAGCGCACTGGCTTGCAAAGGAGACCCGAACTATTGGAGAGTCGGAGTATTTTTTGGACCGAAGGCTCGATGACGTCAAAAATATTGGGAAAATTTCTAAACAGTCGGTTGAGGTATTTGAGAAAACTAAACGTGAGCTGGGATCAATTCTTACAAAAAAGTAGAGATGAGACCTAGTTCTCAACCAAAAAATTAAAGTCATGTAGAAAATAAATGAGCGAAAAAATCAGAATATTCTCTTACCTACCAAATCCAAGGGTATGGAAGTCTCTAATCACNGGNAGACTTGGTNGTGTNNAAGTGAAGGTCTTNGGNGATAAACCAAAAAATTTAGTTNANTGGTTATGGGACTTTGATGCNGAGAAGNTAAGTAATTTAGAACTTGATGACATAAAGCACTNTGAAAGACAGGGNAAAAGNGGNTTTAANGGTAGTCTNTACAAAACGGATAGCTTTCTTGAAAAGCATCCATTTGGTACGGTGCCCGCCGGTTTCAATAACGATGGGTCAATAGGTATCTTTGAGTCGAATAGTATAATGCGCGCAGTGGCTCGTAGTTCAAATATTACATCACTTTATGGAGATAATGATCCGTATTTACAATCCCGAATAGACAGTTTTCTCGATGCAAATCTCGTCTTTTCAAGAGAATTTCAGGTATATGTTTTAGAATTAAAGTCATTAAATGATCAGTTCTATAACAGAATGAAAGCAGCCTATTCATTCTATATGGGTGGTATAGAAAATGCTCTTTCAACAGGAAAGTTTATCTCTGGATCCTATTTGACGATAGCTGATATCTCTTTTGTCTGTGACGTGGCNCAATTTTTGAGAGAACGAGANCGCCGGACCATTATTAATGAACAGGGATATGAGNTTATATCAAAAAATTTTGAGGAAGATTTTCCAAAGTCGCGTAAACACTTAATGAATTTATATAATAAAGATGATTTTCAAAAATTCATGAAAGGCTATCTCGATGGGATCTTGACTTGACAATTTATATTAAGATTAAGTTACTTCTGAATAGACCAGCTTCTCTTTTATAGGCAGGTGAATAAGAGCAGCAAAAACTGCAAGAGCTGCATCAAGAAGCCAAACAGTAGTATAATCTCCTGTAACACTGAAAAAGTATCCTCCAAGATATGCCCCAAGAAAGCCACCAATCTGATGCGAAAAGAGAGCAAAGCCAAAAAGTGTTGCCATGAATTGCGGACCAAACATTTTTCCCACCAACCCAGCAGTTGCCGGAATAACAGAAAAATAGGTTAGCCCTAAGGCGGCAGAAAACAAAATAACGGATATTAGGTCTTTAGGTGATGCAAGAAATAAAAGCACAATTATGCATCGAGCAAAATACGTATAAGCAAGAAAAATTCGCATGCTCCTTTTTGATATATACCAACCAGCAAATATACTTCCTACAATATTGAAAAGACCAATAAGGCCTAACGACCAGCCAGAGACTGTCGGTGGTAACCCACAAACCTGAATGACACCTGGCATATGGGTAGCTATAAAGGCAACATGAAATCCACACACAAAGAAACCTACAACCAAATAAATATAGCTTGGAGTATTAAAGGCAATTCTTAGTGTCTCTGACAAGCTTTTTGTTTGAACACCACTAGGCTGTTTCGTATCTGTCCTTGATCTAAGANTAAANGAAAAAGGCAATACCAATAATAAAACTGTGCATAAAAATAAAATACACAAAATCCAACCAAAATTTACAATTATGAATCCCGCGAGTGGAGCTAAAATTAGTTGCCCCAAGGATTGACCAGCGTTTACCAAACCAAATGCCATTCCAACTTTATTTTGGGGAATAAGTCTGTTTACTGAGGCAAGCACTACAGGAAGTCCAGCAACACCTAATCCGATAGAAGAAATAACACCTAGTGAAATCGATAAAGTAAATGCNGTAGTGGAATAAGGTATTAAGATAATACCTAAAAGACCCAGTAAAATACCCACAGTTAAAGTTTTACCAGACCCATATTTGTCCGCTATCATTCCAGCAAATGGCGATATAGCGCCTACCACTAGCTGGCCAAGCGCAAATGCGAAACTGATTTGTAGATAATTTAGCGTTTGAGATTGATCAATACCCTCAATTGTAAGTGAAAGTGAGTTTCGGCTCCCAAACATNGCTGCAACTAGACATGATGCTGCTANAACGATTAGTAAAAATTTTTTATCTTTTTTTTGCTCTTTNGAGACNGCNGGTGATGACATCATAAATTCCTTCTTAAGTTCTCGATTAGAACTAAAAAAACGCGTTGTAAAGGAAAATTAATAATACCTCTAATTTAAGTGATTTTTCTTTAGCCTCATTGTGTTAAAGTANCNAGGTTACTAAAAATGGAGGATATGTGTACCATCAGTTTGACGATGATCGGCCAAAAGACGAATGTGGTGTCTTTGGGATATATGGGCACGATGATGCAGCTGCAATAACCACGCTTGGATTACACGCCCTACAGCACAGAGGACAGGAGTCCGCGGGAATTGTTACGTTCGATAAAAACCATTTCCATGCAGAAAGAAGAATAGGCTTAGTAAGCGAACATTTTACGAANCAAAGCGTTATAGATAGGCTTTCTGGAAATACAGCGATTGGCCATGTTCGGTATTCAACTACTGGAGGTACGGTTCTTAGAAATGTGCAACCACTCTTTGCTGATCTTACAGTTGGAGGTTTTGCAATAGCTCATAATGGAAACCTTACAAANGGCCTCACGTTACGACATGAGTTGAAAAAAGAAGGTGCCATTTTTCAATCGACATCTGACACAGAAACAATCCTTCAACTGGTAGCCCGATCAAAAAAAGGTAATACAATTTCAAGATTTATCGATGCACTTTCTCAGATCGAAGGTGCCTATGCTTTNGTNGCATTAACAAACAAAAAATTAATTGGAGTAAGAGATCCGNTGGGNATTAGGCCNCTTGTGCTTGGTCAATTAGACGGAAACTATATACTGACTTCAGAAACCTGCGCTTTAGACATTATTGGNGCAAAGTTTATTAGAGAGGTGGAAAATGGTGAGATTGTGGTAATAACTGACAATACTATCGAGAGTATTAAACCCTTTCCACAAGTCAAACCAAGGCCATGCATTTTCGAGTATATTTATTTCTCAAGACCTGACAGTATCGTAGGAGGATTAAGTGTATANCAATGTCGGAANGCCTTTGGTAAAGAACTGGCCAAGGAGTCTTTTGTACAGGCTGATATGGTTATTCCCGTTCCAGACAGTGGGGTGCCGGCTGCAATAGGCTATGCAGAACANTCCGAGATCCCTTTTGAAACCGGTATTATTAGAAACCACTATGTTGGCCGAACATTTATCGAACCCCAGCAGTCTATAAGAGCATTCTCGGTCAAGCTAAAGCATAACGCGAATAAGATTTTAGTTGATGGGAAAAAGGTAATTTTAGTTGATGACTCACTGGTTAGAGGTACTACATCTATNAAAATTGTNAGAATGATGCGGGATGCAGGAGCCCACGAGGTACACATGCGCATAGCTGCACCGCCTATAAAGTATCCAGATTATTACGGGATTGACACGCCTGTAAAAGAAAATTTACTAGCGGCAAATAACGATCTTAATGAAATAAGGGATATGTTAGACGTTGATAGTATAGCCTACTTATCGATTGATGGCCTATACCGTGCAATGGGTCATAAAGATGGAAGAGATCCCAAAAGCCCGAGTTACACGGATCACTGTTTTACGGGTGATTATCCAACTACCCTAATGGATCAAAGTGGAGAAGAAAATATCAGACAACTATCACTACTTTTTGAAACTGAAAAAGAATAAGTAAGTTTTTATCTTACGACTGTAAAGGTTGCATCATTTTCTAGACTACTATCTCTCACAACTCGAGTTGGACCTAACTTTGATACGCAAAAATCGATGACTTTTGACGCATTTGCGTAATAAATATTTTGTGACGAAATTTTACTNTTTTTTGATGTTTGTAAGTTAAAAATCATAGCAGTTTTTGTGTAAGACCAGCATTCAGATAGGCAACTAAATAGATACTGTTCCCATAATGAAACGTTTGTTGTTGTAGCTAGGTTATAAGTACCAGACATAGTTACAAAGTCCTTTTTTGATGATGGTTTGCTATCGATTATGAATCTAAGATTCGCCTCCGAAAACTTACTACGACAATGTTTTATAAACTTTGGATTAATATCAAAGCCCTCATAGTTAANCNTACTTNTATTATGGTTCCTATTTAGATAATCAGCGAAGGAACCGTATCCNCAACCAATATCAGCAATTTCCAAGACAATATTGTTTCTTGANATTTTTTGAATTTCCTTGAGGATTAGATNAAATCGTTTTTCTTGACGCGCAGTTGAAGCCCAAAAAACTCCTTTAGCTGTAGGCCCAAACTTTTCAAACCTTTTTGAGTATTGAGAATTAATTTCAGTTTCTAATAATGCCCTGCTTTTCATTTTTTAAAACAATCAAATTACAATTCACTTAATCATGTAGTATATTCNAGTCGCCTGAGGAAAATCCTCTGCTACTAATTTAAACATAAAGAGAAGAATAGGAATATTAAAGATGGGCACGAGTATGATGAAAGCAATAACCTATAGTGAATTCGGTATATCTACTGATGTTTTAAAATTAAAAGAACTACCGATTCCAAAACCAGGTAAAGGTGAGGTACAAGTTTCCCTCCAATTCTCTGGTTCCAACCCATCAGATGCAAAGTCAAGAGCAGGNAATCGGCCTGGAGTTACTAAACCACAGTTTGAGCAGATNGTTCCAAACTCCGATGGCTCTGGGGTTATCANTGCTGTTGGAGAGGGCGTTCAGGAAAGTCGAATTGGACAAAGAGTGTGGATTTGGAACGGTCAATGGCAANGACCAAACGGAACTGCAGCNGAGTATATTACGGTTCCAAGTACTCAAGCTGTCGAAATGCCAGACGACATGTCGTTTGAAACAGGAGCATGTTTAGGAATTCCNGGGCTNACTGCATCTTATTGCACNNTNGGAGATGGGGNNCTGAATGGAAAAACAGTATTTGTATCGGGAGGAGCAGGAGCAGTAGGACATACGTGCATACAGTTGGCCAAATGGTCTGGTGCTAATGTAATCGCCTCCGGATCTGAAAATGGGTTCGAACACATTCGGGAAGCGGGTGCAGATCATGTATTTGATTACAGAGATCCCGATTTATCCAAAAAGATTTTAGATATATGTCCGTCAGGAGTTGACCGAGCTATAGAAGTGGAATTTGGGGAGAATGTTAACCTTTTACATAAGATTGTTAGACAAAATGGCGAAATTTCTTTGTATGGAGGTGCTAAGAATATGAATCCAACATTTCCTTTTGGCCCTTATCTGTTTAAAGCATTGAAAATTAATATAGCATTAATCTATATATTGCCAAAAGATGATAGGGATCGAGCAATAAAAGCTTTGCACGATGCGCATTCCGATGGCGCACTAAAGATGGCAATAGGCCACGTCTTTGATTTTAATGATTTTGCACAGTCTCATGACGCTACATTGACGCCTGGTAGAAAAGGNAGTGTGTTAGTTAAGATCTAGAAGNATTAGTAAAAAAANATTTTTGGAGGTAATAGGGATATGCTTTTTACCCCATTACCTCATTNAGCTAGTCTGATGAAGATTTCATCTTNNGANCCCAAATGCCCAGTAGAATNATTGCCAAAATAATTAAGGAAAATATAACATTACCCACGTCCGCGAATAAGTTGTGAGTTGGAAAATCTGTTGCACTTATACCAGACTGCGCAAGCCAATTAGCTGAGCCCTGAGTAATTTCAACACCCGAGTCCCTTAATTCAGCGAGCCTTGCTGCCGTACCTTGAAAAATATCTACTCGCCATGCGCCCATATCTAAATTGAAATAGACCACACCCAAACCGAAAAGAGTCGCAAGTCCCTTCATTGCTATTCCTGCACCCATTTCATTAGTTACTCTAGCAAGCCTGAACGCTATAAACACAGATATTACTACACACACTTGAAACATCGCATTGTTTATAAAATTACTTGCTTGCAAGCTATATATTTCGAATTCAGTCATTAAAGTCTCCCTTTCTTAACTAGATATCGGTTAGGCATCAAAAAATGCCTACCTTGTGAACAAAAAAAAGGCGCCCAAAAACTTATGGACGCCTAAATATTTTTTACATTAAGCTCATCATCCTGGACATTTTCAGAGTACCGAGCTCATTTGCTTTTGTGATCAGGTTCTGAAAATCTTGGTTCTCAACCATTGTGTCTAGCGCGCTCCCCAGGTGATCCATTGACGTAAATCTATAGGTGATATACATCATTTCGTGGTCTGCTGCGATAACTGGCATTACGATACCAATCGAAGAGTCCACTTTTTTAAAAAGAGCTTCTAATTCTGGCGCCATAGCAAGCATATCTGGTACCTTTCCTCTTGGTACCTGAT
>FUFK010046604.1_pt1 | contig 18822 bp, 17 predicted proteins | sample 1021851 | NCBI WGS metagenome assembly FUFK01 (sample SAMEA51879418, study PRJEB19060) | metagenome
GTCGACGTCGCCTTGGGCACACGATGTCGCAAGCGTGGCGACCTCGTCGCCCAACCAGCGCATGACCTGTTCGGTGTCGACGTAACCGCCGGTGCCCTCGATGTCGCTGTCAATCGTCACGCGCTCGCCTGAGTGCAGAACGACCACCCGACCCTCTGGGTCCCACGTCGTGCCGGCGGGCCAGACAATCGGGAACCGGGAGTCCTGGGGCGACACGAGAAGCAGGCATTCGCCCTCGAGTACGAGTGTGCCGAGGATCTCGGCAGCGTCAGACACCGCATCGAATGGCGGTAGGTGCCGCATCACCGGACCGTCGATCGTGCCGTCGGGAAACGCTGCGTCGATGGTGGGCGACGCCGGCGCCGGCTGTTCGTCGTCGTCGACGCCGAGCCCCACGACGAGACCGACGGCAACCATGAGCCCGACCGCGAGAGTGCCGAGGCTTGCACCCTTGTACTCACCGGTGATCATGCGATGCGGGGAGGAGGTCGCCCGCTAGCCCAGGAGATCGACGGTGTCGAGCACGACCAGCACCGTGAGCAGCGCGATGATGCCGCTGTTGATCGCGGTCATCGGCCACTTCCACCGGTGGTCGGCGCGATGGAATCGGCGGATCGACACGATGTTGGCGGCGATGGCGACCAGCCCGACCGGGAGGCCGATCCAGGGCCCCACACCGGCGCTCAGGCCGATGAGTGGGAACCCGAACGGGATCAGCAGGTAGGTGAACGTGCAGCGGACCGCTGAGACGAGGATCGACCTCGAGAAGGCATGCTCGGCATCGGTCGTGGAGACGGCCGCTTCGGTCGACGGGGTGGCGTGCACGTCGGTCACGTCCGCCACCGTACTCGCAGCGAGATCGGTAGCCTCGACTGGGCTATGGAACGTTTCGGGTTCGTCGGTCTCCCCAACGCGGGCAAGTCCTCGCTGTACAACGCGCTCGCCGGAGGCGGTGCCCATGCGGCTCCCTACGCCTTCGCCACGACCGACCCCAATGTCGGTGTGGCGAAGGTGCCCGACCACCGCCTCGATGCCCTCAGCGAGATGTCGCAGAGCAAGCAGACGATTCATGCTGCCGTGCAGTTCACCGATATCGGTGGGCTCGTCGAGGGCGCGAGTCAGGGTGAAGGGCTCGGCAACGCCTTCCTCAGCCACATTCGCGAGGTCGATGCGATCGTGTTCGTCCTGCGGGCGTTTGGCGACGACGACGTCCCCGGGCCGCAGGATCCCCTCGAACACCTGCGTGTGGTCGAGATTGAACTGGCGCTCGCCGATCTCGCGAGCGCCGAGAAGGCTCGAGACAAAACCCAGCGCATGCTCAAGGGCGACGCCTCGCTGAAGCGCACGGTCGACCTGCTCGACAAGGTCGTCGACACGTTGGGTGAGGGGACGCCTCTCTACCGAGCCGGCCTCGACGACGACGCACGCGACGATCTCAAGGAGTTCTTCTTCCTCACCAACAAGCCGGTCATGGCCGTGCTGAACATCGGCGAGGATCAGATCGGCGACGAAGCAGCGATCGCTGCTCCCGTGCGCGAGGAACTCGCTGGTGCTGAGGTCGTGCCGCTGTCGGTGCAACTCGAAGCCGAAGCTGCGGTGATGGCGCAGGAGGACCGTCAGGAAATGCTTGAGGCACTCGGTCTTGGCGACGGTGCCGTGCCTGCGTTCCTGACGTCGGCGTACCACATGCTCGGTCTGCGCACGTATCTCACCACCGGGGAGAAGGAGTCCCGTGCCTGGACCTTCCGCGCCGGTTCCACTGCGCCGGAGGCTGCCGGCGTGATCCACACCGACTTCCAGCGCGGCTTCATCCGTGCTGAGACGATCCAGTGGGACGAACTCGTCACCGCCGGTTCGTGGGCTGCTGCTCGTGACGTCGGCAAGGTCCGCTCCGAGGGTAAGGACTACATCGTTCGCGACGGCGACGTCATGGAGTTCCGCTTCAACGTGTGAGGCTGGCGCTGCCGCTGCCCGTCGTGCTGCGCCCAGTAACTCATCGTGTTGTATCTGGGTCAGACCACCTGTGACCCACGTCTCCAAACAATCGTTTCGCCCGTCGTTTACTCCCTGCCGACCGGCAGGTAGGGTGGGGGTCTAATGAGCACGCCACCCGATGCCCACCTCCGCGAGGTGCTCGCCGAAACGGCCGAGTCCCTTCTCAACCGTCACCTTGAGACCGCGCAGGAATGGCATCCGCACGCGCTCATTCCCTGGTCGGCAGCCGAGGACTTCCCCGAGGACTACGAGTGGTCCCCCGAGGAGATGAAGATCTCCGCTCCGGTTCGCAGCGCCCTGTTCGTCAACGTGCTCACCGAGGACAACCTGCCGTACTACTTCCGCGACATCGAGCGGATGTTCGGCCGCGACGGTGCCTGGGGCGAGTGGGTGCGCCGCTGGACCGCCGAAGAGGGCCGTCACGGGCTCGTGATCAACGGCTACCTCATGGCCACCCGGGCCATCGATCCGGTCGAACTCGAACGTGGCCGTATGGCGCAGGTGCAGAGCGGCCAGGTGCCCGAGCCACCAACCCTCGCCGAAGGTCTGGCCTACGTGTCGTTGCAGGAACTCGCCACCCGTATCAGCCACTTCAACACCGGCAACATGCTCGAGGACGAAGCCGGCCAGGCCGTCATGCGTCGGGTCGCCAAGGACGAGAACCTTCACTNCCTCTTCTACCGCGATGCNATGACCGCCATCTTCGAACACGATCCATCGACCGCCGTGCTCGCCGTCGAGAAGCAGGTCCGCGATTTCCAGATGCCCGGCACCGGTATCCCTGGGTTCGTCGAGCACGCCAAGGCGATCGCCGATGCCGGTATCTACGACATCGCCATCCATCACGACAAGATCCTCCAGCCGGTCGTTCTTCGTGACTGGAAGATCGAATCGCTCGAGGGCCTCAGCCCCGAAGCCGAGCAAGCTCGTGATGCACTCGTCACACAGATCAGCCGCATCGGCAAGATCGGCCATCGCCTGGCCGAGAAGCGCGAAGCCCGGAAGGCCCGTGAGGCCGAGGGCGAACTCGTCGACGCCTGAGCACCCGTTGTGGCGCAGCGATGCGGCGCCGCCATCAGCGTCCGTCGTTTCCGAAGACCGTGCGCCGTCCGTGCGGATTACGCTTCGACCATGCCGTGGCTGGTGCACGAGGGCCGAGTGCTCTCCTCGTTGGAGATCGCCGAATCTCGGCGCGACCGGCGAGTGGGGTTGCTCGGCCGCGACGGCATCGATGGTGCACTGCTGCTCCGTCCGGCCAGGTCGGTGCACACCATGAAGATGCGCTTTGCCATCGACATTGCCCATCTCGACCGTGACCTCGTCGTGTTGTCAACCACCACGATGTCGCCGTGGCGGTTCGGTGCGTGGTCGCCACGGGCGTCAGCCGTCATCGAGGCCGAAGCGGGTGCGTTCCGCCGGTGGGGCCTTGAGCGCGGCATGCAATTGGAGATCCGCGAATGACTGGCGTCCTCACGCTGGTGTCGACCCCNATCGGCAATCTCGGTGATCTGGCGCCTCGCGCCATGAAAGCCTTCGAGGCGGCGGATCTGGTCTGCTGCGAGGACACGCGCCGCACCGGCTCGCTCCTCAAGCAGATCGGCGTCCGGGTTGACGAGCTCCGTCGTCTCGACGACCACACCGAGTTCGAGTCAATCCCAATGATCCTCGACCGGCTCGTTGCGGGGGAGCGGGTCGTGCTTGTGAGCGATGCCGGGACTCCGGGGATCAGCGACCCGGGCGAACGCCTCGTCGCCGCCGCAATCGAGGTGGGAGTCGAGATCACGACCGTGCCGGGGCCGGTTGCTGCGATCGCTGCGCTTGTGAGCAGCGGATTGCCGTCAGGTCGGTTCGTGTTCGAGGGCTTTCTCGCCCGCAANGGCCAGGAGCGTTCGGCTCAGCTCGCAGCGATCGCGACCGAGTCGCGCACGACGGTCTTCTACGAGTCGCCCAATCGGGTGGCGNCGACACTCGCCGCACTCGCTGAGACCTGCGGGCCCGAGCGGCGGGCCGTCGTTGCGCGCGAACTCACCAAACTCCATGAGGAGCTGCGGCGTGGGACCCTCGCCGAGCTGGCTGAGTGGTCATCGGCGGGCGTGAAGGGTGAGGTCGTCGTGGTAGTCGATGGAGTGGACGCATCGGTCGAGCTCGACGACGGCGAGCTCGTCGAACGTCTACGGACGGTGCTCGCCGAGGGTTCGTCGAAGCGCGATGCCGTCGACCGGGTCGTGGCGGCGACGGGCGCCCGTCGAGGTCGGGTCTACGACCTCTCGCTCACGATCTGAGTCGAGCTATCCGCAGACCTGTCACACCCTCTTCGTAGTGTCATGGCATGAACACCGTGCTTGTGATCTCACTTCTGGCCTCCTTTGTCGTCATCGCTGCGCTCGGCCTCGGTGCCGGCCTGTTCATTGCGCGCAACCGTGCCGAGGGTGAGTCGGCTTCGCTCGACGGTGTCGTCGAGCGGGTCGTAAGCGTCGCCGGCGAGAGCTTTGATGGTCGCTTGCAGACGGGCACGGCCGAGCTTGAGCACCGACGTCAGGCGATCGATGACCACCTCGAGGGTGTGGTGAAGTCTCTCGCCGAGAAGATCGACTCGGTCGATAAGCTCGTCGCCGAGCGGGTTGTTGGCATGTCCGAGACTGTCGGCGAGCGGGTCGGAGGCATGTCAAAGAGCCTTGGCCATCAGGTCCAGGCGATGGGCACCGAACTCACCCAGTTGCGCAACCTCGTCGCGCAGTTGCAAAAGGAGCGCGCCCAACAGCACGGCCAATTCGTCGAGTCGCTTGAAGCGGCGACCCGGCAACAGCAGGTCCTCGCCGAGACCACCCAGCACCTGCGCGAGGCGCTCGCCAGCCCCCAGGCCCGCGGCCAGTGGGGCGAGCGTATGGCCGAGGATGTCCTGCGCTCTGCCGGCATGCGCGAGGGCATCAACTACCGAAAGCAGCGAGCGATCGAGGGAGGGACCCGCCCTGATTTCACCTTCCTGTTGCCCGACGACCAGCACCTGCATATGGATGTCAAGTTCCCGGTCGACAACTATCTGCGCTACCTCGAAGCACCGTCTGAGGCCGCGGCGGCCCCGCTTCGCGATCGTTTCCTCAAAGACGTGCGTGACCGGGTGAAAGAGCTCAACGGACGCGGGTATGCCGCCACCGACTCCACGGTTGGCTACCTGCTGCTCTTCATCCCCAATGAGAGCGTCTACGGCTTCATTCACGAAAACGACGCGTCCTTGCTCGACGACGCCCTCGCCAAGAAGGTCGTCCTGTGCTCGCCGACCACCCTCTTTGCGGTGCTCGGTGTCGTTCGGCAGGCCATGGATACCTTTGCCGTCGAGCGCCAGACAGGCGAGATCCTTGATGCGCTCGCTGGCTTCGGGGCGCAGTGGTCGAAATTTTCCGAGCAGGTCGACAGGGTCGAGAAACATCTCGGCACCTTGAACAACAGCTTCAACGACCTCGCTGGGCCGCGCCGCAACCAGTTGGAGCGCCAGCTCGGCAAGCTCGACGCGATCCGCTCCCGGTCGATCGACGACGAGGTGATCGAGTCCTCGGCGACTGACGCGCTTCCGTCGGGTGATGATGCCGTGTCGATCTTGCGGGACGTGACCGACCGCAGCGCCTCGTAGGCACCGGTAGCCTCGGCGGGGTGAGCACCCCCGTTCTCGTCGCAGTCGCCTGGCCCTACGCATCTGGGTCGCGCCACCTCGGTCATCTCGCTGGCGCGTATCTGCCGGCTGATGTCTTCGCCCGTCATCAGCGAATGGTCGGCAACGAGGTGCTGATGGTGAGCGGCTCCGACGTGCACGGCACGCCGATCACGGTCCGCGCCGACGCCGAGGGCGTGACCGCGCAAGACATCGTTGATCGCTACCACGGCGAGTTCGTGCGGCAGTGGGACGAGATCGGCCTGCAGTGGGATCTCTACACCACGACCGGAACCGATCATCACGCCCGGGTTACGCAGGNGATGTTCCTNAAGCAGCTCGAGCAGGGCTTCATCGACAGGCGCACCTCCGAGCAGTTCTTTGATCCCGAGGCCGATCGCTTTCTCCCCGACCGCTACATCGAGGGCACCTGTCCGCACTGTGGCTTCGGCGAAGCCCGCGGTGATCAATGCGACAACTGCGGCCGCACCCTCGACGCCACCAATCTGATCGATCCCCGCTCGAAGATTTCCGGCGCCACCCCCGAGCTACGGCCCACCGAGCACTTCTACTTCCGGTACTCCGACTTCACGGAGCGGGTCGGCGCGTTCCTTGCCGACAAGCAGGGATGGCGCAACCACGTCCTCAACTTCGTGAGGGGTTGGATCAACGAGGAGGGGTTGCTCGATCGGGCGATCACGCGCGATCTCGACTGGGGAGTCGAGCTCCCGGTCGACGACCTTGGTCCCGGCAAGCGCATCTATGTCTGGTACGACGCCGTCATCGGCTACCTGTCGGCCTCCCAGGAGTGGGCCCAGCGTCAGGGCAACGACGAGCGCTGGCGCCACTGGTGGTACAACGACGACAGCCGTCACGTGTACTTCATCGGGAAGGACAACATCCCGTTCCACTGCCTGTTCTGGCCGGCGCAGCTCATGGGCTACGACCCCGAGATCCACCTGCCCGACGACGTGCCTGCCAACCAGTACATCACCTTCAAGGGTGGCAAGGCCTCGGCGTCGCGCGGTGTCGGTCTCACCATCCAGGAAGGTCTCGACCTCTTCCAGGCCGACGGGCTCCGGTACGCCCTCGCCGCCAGCTTCCCCGAGCAGGCGGACACCGACATCTCGATCGAGGAGATCGCCCGCCGGATCAACGAAGAGCTCGTGGCGACGTGGGGCAACCTCGTCAACCGTGTGCTGTCGATGGTCAACAAGAACTTCGGTGAGCAGCCGTCGGTTGAGGGCCGCACGGAAGCAGACCACGCCGTGCTCAGCGCTGTCGACGAGTTGCTGACGACTGCCAACGGCCAGCTTGAACGGGTCGAACTCAAAGGGGCGCTGCGCACTGCGATGGATGCCGCACAGGCGGTCAACGCCTACCTCAACGCCACCGAACCGTGGAAGGTTGCCAAGGAAGATCCGCAGCGCGCCGGTGTGCTCCTCGGCACCGCCCTCGACGCCATCAATGGCGCACGTATCGGCTTCGCCCCGTTCCTGCCGTTCAGCACCGAGGCGCTGTCGGAGATCCTCGGCCCGATCGAGGGATGGAGCCGGGTGCCGGTCCCGACCGGCACGCCGATCGCCAAACCGACGCCGATCTTCACNAAGGTCGACGTCGAGGCCCTGCTGGCCGAGGACTGATCCGGTATGGCCTGGATCGATCAGCACTGCCATATCGACCCTGGGCCCGACGGCGTTGCCCAGGTCGCCGAGGCCAATGCCGCCGGCGTGATGCGCATGGTGTCGGTCGGCTGCGACCTCGAACAGTCCACCCAGATGGCGGCGATCGCGCTCGAACACGACGGTGTGTACGCCACCGCCGGCGTCCATCCTCACGAAGCGAGCGGTGGGCTTGATGGCATTGCCGAGTTACTTGATCTCCCCCAGGTCGTCGCCGTGGGGGAGGCGGGCCTCGACTATCACTACGAGCACTCGCCCCGCGCTCAGCAGCGCGACGTGTTCGCCGCCCAGATTCAGTTGGCGAACGAGCGTGATCTTCCGCTGGTCATCCACTCGCGCAGCGCCTGGGACGAGACCTTCGAGATCCTCGACCGTGAGGGCACCCCCCGTCGCACCGTGATGCACTGCTTCACCGGTGGCCCCGACGAGGCACACGAGAGTCTCGCTCGCGGCGCGATCGTNTCGTTCGCCGGGATCATCACCTTCCCGAGCGGACAAGACCTCCGCGACGCTGCTGCCGTCACCCCGCTCGACCGACTGCTGGTCGAGACCGACTCGCCCTACCTGGCACCGGTTCCCAACCGGGGCAAGCGGAACCAGCCCGCATGGGTCGTCCATGTTGGCGAGGCCGTGGCCGCAGCGAAGGGCATCACCCTCGCCGAGGTCGAAGCCGCGACTTGGGCGACCGCTGCAGCCTTCTACGACCTCGACACCGTTGATGCGGCAAAGGCAGCCAGCTGAGGGCGGACGCTGCCCAACATTGCGTTTGTGTTACGACACTTCTAGCGTTGTCGTCATGGCTCAGATCAGGCCCAAGCGGGGTCGGGTGCCCGTCGCCGCGATTGCACTCGCTGCAGTTGTGCTCGCTGTGCTTTTTCTTGCCCCGCCGGCCGGCTCGCAGAGCGGTATCCGTCTCGGGGTTGACGTAGCGAGCTTCAGCCAGCGAGCTGCAGCGTGGTCATCAGCCAACGTTGTGCACCGAAGTGCTGCGGTCGAGCGAGCTGAGGCGTTGGGGAAGCAGGCCGCCGAAGCTGAGGCCGAAGCCGAGCGTCAGGCTGCACTCGCCGCCGCTCGGACCACCACGACCAGTTCGCCCCCGTCGACCACGACCAGTCCGCCTCCGACGACCACGATCAGTTCGCCAACCACCACGGTGACGCCCGTTCCGACTGGCGGGCCCACGGCCGAGCAGTGGGCGGCGCTGCGAAACTGCGAGTCCAGCGGCCGGTACGACGCCATCAGCCCCAGCGGCCGCTACCGCGGGGCGTACCAATTCTCCCAAGCAACCTGGGACTGGGTAGCGAGCTTCTCAAACCCGGCACTGGTCGGTGTTGACCCGGCCGCGGCATCAATCGCCGACCAGGATGCCCAAGCGTTCGCGCTCTATGACCGCAATGGCGCTGGCCCTTGGCCCCACTGCGGTGCCTACCTGTCGTGACCCATAGTGGTGCCGACATTCGAGCGTTGCTCGATCGCCACGGCCTCGAAGCACGTCGTTCTTTCGGGCAGAACTTTGTTGTCGATCCCAACACGGTCCGCCGGATCGCCACGCTGGCCGGGGTCGCTCCTGGCGACCCGATCGTCGAAATCGGTCCGGGCCTCGGCTCGTTGACCCTCGCCTTGCTGGAACACGACGCATCGGTCACCGCCGTGGAGATGGATGCCGAACTGGTGCCGATCCTTCGTGAGATCGTCGCCGGACGCAACGTCACGATCATTGAGGGCGATGCCCAGCAGGTCGACTGGGATGCCGTGCTGGCGGCGCACCCGGCGTGGAAGCTGGTCGCCAACCTGCCCTACAACGTCGCCACGCCGCTGATCCTCGACCTGCTCCGAGACGTCCCTGCCATCACCGAGATGCTCGTGATGGTGCAACTCGAGGTCGCTGAGCGTCTCGCCGCCACCGCGCCCGACCCGGCAATCGGGATCCCGTCGGTACTTGTCGCCTACCACGGANGAGCCGAGGTGGTTGGACGGGTCCCACCGACGGTCTTTCATCCCAAGCCGCGCGTCGACAGCGCGCTCGTCCGGATCGTGCGCCACGAGCATCCACCGGTCGACACGTCGCTCGATCGGCTTGAGCCCCTTGTCCGGGCCGCCTATAACCAGCGCCGCAAGATGATTCGCAAGTCGCTCAGCGGTCTGCGGACGGTCGAGCAGATCGAAGCCGCTGGAGTCGACCCGCAAGCGAGGCCCGAGACGCTTGACCTTGCGGCGTGGGGCAGGCTGGCCGACGCCTGAATCAGGTGCGGGCCGCAGCCCAGCGTTCAGCCATCAAGGCGAACAGTTCAGCCATCGGTGTCGCCTCGCTCCGACCCTCGAACTCCCGGTAACAGGTGTCGAGGAGTGTCACGATGCGTTCTGGCTCGCCCCAATCGGCCCACCGGTCGAGCGAAACATCGGCCGCTGCGGTCGCGAGATCCATCTCGGCGTCGAAACAGCGTCGCGCCTCGTCGTGGCAGTGCTCGTAGTACGCCCGGATCTCCCGCACGCCAGCGAGATCGGTGATCGGCCCGTGCCCCGGCACGATCGTGTCCGGCTGCCACGCCTCGATGTGATCGAGCGCCCCGAGCAGGTCGGGGATCGTGCCCGCCCACAGGATCGGATGCCCCTCCACGAAGAGAATGTCGCCGGTGAACACCGTGGCGCGGTCGGCGACGTGGATCAGCACGTCGCCACCGGTGTGCGCCGGGCCGACCTCGACGAGGTCGACGACGGTGTCGCCGACGGTTCGAGTCGTCGCACCGCTGAACGTCGACGTCGGTTCGGGTCGATTCACGCTGCCGAAGTCGAAGCGCCCGAAGCAGTGTTGGAAGAATTCACCGACGACACCCATTGTCGGTGCGGCTTCCAACAGCCCCACCATCATCGCCGGGTTCTCCCGGGTCATTTCCTCGGCGGCGATCACCGATGTGAGGATCTCCGCCCCGTGCAGCAGTTCGTTGCCATTGCAGTGGTCGCCGTTGCTGTGAGTGTTGACCAGCGTTGTGATCGAGACGCCCGGAAGCGCCGCCTCGAATCCGTCGAGCATCGTCTGCGTCAACGGCACGTCGTAGAGCGTGTCGACCAGCAACGCTTCGTCGCCGTCGACGATCAGGCCGGCGTTCGACCATCCCCAACCACCGTCGGGTTGGAGCCACGCGTAGCTGCCTTGGCCGACATCACAGAGGCCGGCGACGTACGGGTGCGTCCCGAGTCCCATCCGGCGACCGTAGTCTGCGCTCGTGGACACGCCATCGACTGATGCCGACGTTGCGCCAGAGACGCTCCTCGCGCCGGCCAAGCTGACCCTTTCGCTGCGCGTCACCGGCCGGCGCGACGATGGCTATCACCTGATCGATGCCGAGATGGTGTCGCTTGACCTTCACGACCGACTTGAGATTGCGCCGGGTGACTCGCTCACGGTTGTGGGACCTCACGGCACTGAGACGGTCGGTCCAGACGAGGGCAACCTGGTGCGACGGGCGCTCGCCCTCGCCGGGCGCACGGCGTCGGTCACGCTCCACAAGCAGATTCCGGCCGGTGCCGGCCTCGGCGGGGGGTCGGCCGACGCCGCTGCGGTGCTCCGCTGGGCGGGCTTCGCAGACCTCCGCGCGGCAGCGGCGCTTGGCGCCGATATCGCCTTCTGCCTCGTCGGTGGCCGAGCCCGCGTCACCGGNATCGGGGAGATCGTCNACCCGTNGCCNCATGACCGACGGACATTCACGATCGTCACGCCNCCCATCTTCTGTTCCACCCCCGCTGTCTACCGAGCGTGGGACGAGATGGGCGGACCCGCCGGCGACAACGGCAACGATCTCGAACCGGCGGCGCTTGTCGTCGCTCCCGAGCTTGTCCGCTGGCGCGACGAAGTCGCCGACCAGACGGATCGGCGACCTCAGCTTGCGGGGAGTGGCAGCACCTGGTTCGTCGAGGGGGCATTCCCCGACGTCGGACGCGTGGTCACGACGGTGCCGGCNTCCGAGTGGAAGCGNAGGGGCGATTGAGCGCCCCGAGCNTCACTTCCGCTGGTGACGCGTCCTCCGGAGCATCTTCTTGTGCTTCTTCTTGCGCATGCGCTTGCGGCGCTTCTTGATGAGTGAACCCACGGAAAGCGACGCTACCGCCTCGGCGCCGGTGTCCCACCGTCTCGTAGATCAGGGCGCGACTGCGATCGTGGCCGCTAGGTTGAGCCGCGCCGTGGCCCGTAGTTCAACTGGTTAGAACGTCGGACTTTGACTCCGGATGTTGCAGGTTCGAGTCCTGCCGGGCCAGCTCGTCGTGCTCGCCGCCTCGCGGCGAAACCTGAGCCGATTTCGCGCGGTGTCGACCGGGTCACCGAATCAACGCGCGAGGTAGGGTGCTCCTGGGACGGAACCACCGGGGGCACGGGATGCAACTCCTGAATCACAAGAAGCTGCACATTGTCGCGGGTCGAGCCACCGCAGAGCTCGTCGCCGACATCTGTCGAGAACTCGACGTTGTGCAGGGCACGCCGAATATCGCCGAGTTTGCGAACGGCGAGATCCATGTCAAATACGGCGATTCGATCCGTGGCTCCGACGTGTTCATCGTGCAGACCCACACTGCATGGGACGGTCGCTCCATCAACGACTCGATCATGGAGCACCTGATCATGGTCGACGCCGCCAAGCGGGCGTCGGCCAAACGCATCACCGCCGTTGCGCCCTTCTACGGCTACAGCCGCCAGGACCGCAAGGCATCGGGCCGTGAGCCGATCACCGCCCGACTCATCGCCGATCTCTTCCATGCCGCCGGCGCCGATCGACTCATCTCAGTCGACCTCCATAGCGGCCAGATTCAGGGCTTCTTCGACGGCCCGGTCGACCACCTCACCGCCATGCCGGTGCTGATCGACTACCTCGCCGGCCTCAACGAGGACGACATGGTGATCGTGTCCCCAGACGCCGGGCGCATGAAGGTCGCCGAGCGCTACACCAATCTGCTCGACGCCGACCTCGCGTACGTCCACAAACGCCGCTCCACGGAAGAAAAGAACGCCGTCGAGGCCAAAGAGATCATCGGCGAGGTCGCTGGTCGCTGCTGTGTTCTGATCGACGACATGATCGACACCGGTGGCACGATCTGCGCCGCTGCCGAACTTCTGCACCAGTACGACGCCAAGCGCATCATCATTGCCACGACGCATGGTGTCTTCTCGGGACCGGCCATCGACCGAATCAAAAACGCTCCGGTAGAGACCGTGCTGGTCACCGACACCCTCCCGTTGCAGAGCGAGAAGCACGCCGACAACATCACGGTGTTGTCGGTGGCACCGATCATTGCCCAGGCCATCTCGGCGGTCTTCGAAGACACCTCGGTCAGCGAGATCTTCCAGGGCAACCACCTCGCCTAGTCCTCGCAGGGCGCCGTCAGGGGCTCCGCGATGCGTGCTCGGTCCGGCATCCGGTGTTTTCGTGCCGTCTGCGCCGGTGGTTCTGCGTAGCCGGCCCGGTACCATGGCCAGTCGGCCCACCAGGGCTGTTGTTCGATTTTCACGTGCCCACTCCGGAGCCGAATTCTCATGTCTGACCTGCTACTGAGCGCCGAGACCGGGCGCATGGAAGGCACTCGCCCGTCGCGTCGCCTGCGTCGTGAAGGCAAGATTCCTGCTGTCGTTTACGGCCTCGATGCCGACCCGATCGCAGTATCGGTCGCTTGGCCCGAGTTGCGTCGCTGCCTCACCACCGATGCGGGCATCAACGCCCTCATCACCCTCGATATCGATGGCGCCAACCACTTGTCGGTCGTCAAGGACATCCAGCGCCACCCAACGCGCCGCGATGTCCTCCATGTCGATTTCCTCCGGGTCACCGAGGATCAGCAGATCGAGGTCAACGTTCCGGTGGTCTTGGAGGGTGAGGCTCGTCAGGTCACCCAGTTCGACGGCATGGTCGATCAGACGATGTACGAGATGGCCATCTTGGCGAAGCCAACAGCGGTTCCGCAGGAGATCGTCATCGACATCTCCGATCTCGAGCTCGGCGCCACCGTCAAGGTCGCCGACGTCATCCTCCCCGAGGGTGCCGAATCGGCTATGGATCCCGACGAAACCGTCGCGATCGCACTCATCACCCGCTCCACCCGTGAGGCCATTCGCCGCGCCGAGGAGGGCGAAGCCGCTGAGGCTGAAGGGGCTGAAGGCGCTGAAGAGGCCGACGAGGGCGAGAGCGGCGACGAGGGCGAGAGCGGCGACGAGGGCTAACGCCCGTCCGGCCCTGACTCATGGTGGTCCGGCGTCGCACTCACGACCGCACTGGAATGCCTGCTGACCTCTTGGTGGTCGGCCTCGGCAATCCGGGCGACGACTACGCGCAGACGCGCCACAACGCCGGCTTCTGGGTTGTCGACGAACTGGCCCGCCGCCACGACGGGCGGCTCCGGCGCGGCAAACGCGAGCACGCCGAGAGCGACGTTCTGCGCATTGGCGGCAAACTCGTCGCGGTCGCTCGGCCGACCACGTTCTACAACGAAGCCGGTCGAGCGGTCAGTGCCCTGGTCAAGCGGCACGGCATCGACGAGTTCAGTCGGCTGGTGATGGTTCACGACGAACTCGACCTTGAGGTCGGGCGAATGAAGCTGAAGTTCGGCGGTGGACTCGCCGGGAACAACGGCCTCAAGTCGGTTCGGTCGCACCTGCGGACCGATAACTTCCCCCGACTCCGCATCGGTATTGGGAAGCCCGAGCAGGGCACGATGGCCGGGCGGGACTATGTTCTGAAACGTCCGTCGCGCGCCGACCGTCCCGTGCTCGAGGAGATCGTGGCCGACGCCGCCGACGCCCTCGAGTATCTCGCCGTCAGCGATATCGAGGCGGCGATGAACCGCTACAACCGCTGACCCACCCCCAATCCGCGAGAAGCTGCCCCTGTGAGTTCTCCTCGTTCCGTGCCTCCGCTCGGCGACCTACTCGACCAACTCAGCGAGGAACCCTCGATCGAAGCCGCCCTCGGCCGGCGTGAACCGGTGATCGCCGTCGCCGACCCTGGTCGGGCCTTCGTCATCGCCGGTCTTGTCGCCGCGTCGGATCGTCGCCCCGTGCTGGTCGGAACCCCGACGCAGGCCGAAGCCGAGCGTCTCGCCGCCGATGCTGCAGCGATCCTGGGCGACGACAAGGTGCTGCATTTTCCCGCCTGGGAGACGCTGCCATTTGAACGCGTCAGCCCGGGTGTCGAGACGATGGGTCAGCGCCTGGCCGTGCTCCACCGGCTCACATCCGACCGTCCTCCGTCGCTCGTCGTGGCGTCGGCGCGAGCGCTGATCCAGCGAATCGACCCGCATGCCGCCATCGACCCGATCGAGGTGCGCCCTGGCGATCAGGTCGACCCGGTCGAGCTCGTCGAACAGCTCGTCATGCTCGGCTACCGCCGGGAGGGGCAGGTCGAACATCGCGGTGAGGTGGCGGTGCGCGGCTCGATCGTCGACGTCTACCCGAGCACCGCCGATGCGCCCGTGCGCATCGACCTGTGGGGGGACGAGGTCGAGCGGCTCACCGAATTCGCCGTGGCCGACCAGCGCTCCACCGAACCGGTCGAGTCGGCGCGCATCTATCCGTGCCGCGAGTTCCGGCCAACCGAAGCACGACAGGCACGGGCGGCCGAACTGGTCGTAGAGGAGCCGTGGGGTCGCGAACAGTGGGATCGCTTCGCCGACGGCACCCTCTTCGATGGCATGGAGTCGTGGCTGCCGTGGCTGGTCGAGGGCGAACACCTCATCACCGACCTGATCGGTGCCGACGGGTTGGTGGCGTTCGTTGAGCCTCGCCGCGTCCGCGACCGGGCCGCGGAGATTCTCGCGGAAGAGGCCGATCTCGCGTCAACGCTCGCCCTGACGTGGGATGTCGCGGCCGACGACGTGCACCGACTACACCTCGACTTCGACCGGCTCATGACCCGGACCGGCGCGGCGTCGTGGTCGATTCTGGCGACGCCCGACAAGCCGACGACACCGGTTGTCGCAGCGTCCGGTTGGGAGCCGGTCGTGGGTGATCTGTCGCCCACGATCAGCCAGATCCGCGGCCTGCTCGACGACGGGTACCGGGTCGTGGTGGCCGCCGATGGCGAGGCCAGCGCCAACCGACTCGGCACGCTGATGGCCGAGCACGACGTTGTGCTCGACATTCGATCCGGGCCGACCAGGGGAGGGGAGGCTCGGCCCGCCGGCGAGGTGATCGTCGCCCCGATCGAACGCGGCGTGGTCCTCGCCGACATCAAGCTCGCGGTGATCGCAGAATCCGATGTGACCGGTCGTCGCCGCACGCACCGTCACGCCCGGCGTCGCAGGCGCGATACCCAGCGGTTTTTCGAGGATCTGCGAGAAGGCAGCTTTGTCGTCCATCACCAGCACGGCGTCGCCCGGTTCGGTGGCATGGTCACCCGTGCGATCGGTGGCAACGAGCGTGACTATCTGCTGCTCGAGTACCGCGGCGGCGACAAGCTGTATGTGCCGTCGGACCAGATCGAGTCGGTGCGGCATTACACCGGGGGCGATACGCCGAGCCTGTCGAGGATGGGAGGCTCCGACTGGAGTCAGACCAAGGCCAAGGTCCGTTCGGCGGTGCAGGAGATCGCCCAGGAGCTCGTCGTGCTCTATCAGAAGCGNGTCACGAGCAGCGGCCACGCCTTTGCGCCCGACACACCCTGGCAGGGCGAGTTCGAGGCGTCGTTCCCGTTCCAGGAAACCACCGACCAGCTCAACGCGATCATCGACGTGAAGAACGACATGGAACTCGAGTCGCCGATGGATCGCCTCGTCGTCGGTGATGTCGGCTTCGGGAAGACCGAGATCGGCATGCGGGCTGCGTTCAAGGCCATCCAGGACGGCAAACAGGTCGCCGTGCTGGTGCCGACGACCCTGCTCGCACAACAGCACGTCACGACCTTTACCGAACGGATGGCGCCCTACCCGATTCGCGTCGAGGTGCTGAGCCGGTTCCTCACCGCCAAGCAGGCCAAAGCGGTCACCGATGGTCTCAAGGATGGCGAGGTCGACCTGGTTGTCGGCACGCATCGGCTGCTGAGCGAGGGCATTGAGTTCAAGAACCTCGGGTTGTTGATCGTCGACGAAGAACAGCGCTTTGGTGTCAGCCACAAGGAACAGATCAAGGAACTCCGCCACGACATCGATGTGCTGACGCTCACCGCTACACCGATCCCGCGCACGATGGAGATGTCGCTCACCGGCATCCGCGACATGTCGTTGCTCAACACACCGCCGGCGGATCGTCAGCCGATCCTCACCTATGTCGGTGAGTACGAGGAACGAGCGGTCGCCGAGGCGATCCGTCGTGAACTGCTTCGTGAAGGGCAGGTCTTCTTCGTGCACAACCGCGTGCGCGACATCGACCATGTCGCCGAACGGCTCCGGAACCTCGTACCTGAGGCGCGGGTGGCGATCGCTCACGGGCAGATGGATGAGGGCACGCTCGAACGGGTCGTGGTCGATTTCTGGGAGGGCAACTACGACGTCCTCGTCTGCACGACCATCATCGAGTCGGGCATCGATATGCCGACCGTGAACACGCTGATCGCCGATCGGGCCGATCTGCTCGGACTCGGGCAGCTCCACCAGCTGCGGGGTCGTGTCGGCCGAGCCGGACAGCGGGCCTACGCCTATCTGTTCCATCCGGTCGATCAGGTCTTGTCCGAGGAGGCCTACGAGCGACTGAAGACGATCGGTGCGGCCACGGAGCTCGGGTCGGGTTTCCGTATCGCAATGCGCGACCTCGAGATTCGCGGTGCCGGTAATCTGCTCGGCACCGGCCAGTCGGGCCACATCGCCGCCGTCGGCTACGACCTCTACTGCCAGATGGTCACCGAAGCGGTCGGTGAACTACGGGGCGAGCGGCCCCCGGAGCCGGTCGAGATTGCGATCGAGGTCCCCGGCAACGCCCACCTGCCCGACGACTATGTCCTGAAGGAGACCAACCGACTCGAGGCCTATCGGCGGCTTGCGTCGATCGAATCCCTTGAGGCGCTCAATGATGTTCGGGCGGAATGGCTCGACCGTTTCGGCCCGATCCCCGAGCCGGCCGAGGCGCTCCTGCAGGTCGGGCGCCTGCGGGTCGAGTGTGTCCGCACCGGGGTTCGCGAGATCACCGTGACGAAGGGCCCCGGCTTCGGTGGCCCCGATTTCGTCGCCCGGCTGTCGCCTGTCCACCTGCCCGACAGCAAGCAGGTGCGCATGGAGCGGCTCTATTCGGGCAAGGGCTCGGGCAACCAGGCCGTATTCAAAGAAGCGATCGGCGAACTCCAGCTGCCTCTGCGGAAGCGAGATGGTGGCGTCGTCGATCAATTGTCCGAGATCATGGGCGACCTGATCCCCGACAGCCCCGACCGCGCCGCTAGCCTTCCGTCTTCGTGAGCAACGAATCGCAGGTCGAAACCGAGTCCGACGCCCCGCAAGGTCGCCCGAGTCCGAGGGCGACGCTCTTTGCCGGCCCGTTCGGCGTTGTCGCTGCCGTGATCGCCCTCGGCGTGATCATCGGCGCGGCAGTGTTCTTTGCCGTGGGCTCTGATGATACGGAGCGTGCAGCCTTCGAGTCGCGCTCGTTCGAGGACCGGGCCTCCTCTCAGGACGCGATCGCCGAATGGCGTTCGGTTATCGACAGCGGGGCGATCGCCGCACGCCTCGACGGCACCGAGCTGAGCTGGTCCGAGCTCGAGGGCATGCTCGAACGACTTCCGGCTGGTTCGCCCGTGTACACCGGCGTCCCTAACCTCGAGACCACTCGCCAGGTCGTCCGGCAGTGGATGATCACGCTTGCGCTCGAGGATGAACTTGCGGCGCGCGGCATCGAGTCCGTGGCCGCTGATCGTCAAGCGGCGCTCGACGAGACCGCGCTTGCGGATCCGACATTCGACGAGACCACGCCGTACGGCACGTTGGCGCTCGACACTCGGACGCTCACGACCACGCTCGACCGAGCGGTCGACGAACTGGCGCTGGCGGCCGAGCTCGAGCATCCCGAGTACCTCTGTTCAAGTCACATCCTTGTCGACACGGCAGCGGAGGCCGAAGAGATCGTCACCCTTCTCGACGAGGGTGCCGACTTCGCAACCCTTGCCATCGAGCGCAGCGGCGATGGATCGGCGGCGATCGGCGGCGATCTCGGTTGCGGCCCGACCATCGGCTACGTCTCGGAGTTCAGCGACGGCGCGCGAAAGGCCGGGAGCGGCAACATCTCGTCGCCGGTGCGCTCCCAATTCGGTTGGCATGTCATCTCGGTCCGCACGATTGGCGAGCTCNCCCCGGAGAACCACCCNGAAATGACCGAGGCCCAGGTNCAGCAAGCGCTCGGCAGTTTCGAACCGCTGGCGCGTGACCGCATCGCCAACGACCTCGGCACCGAGATCGTCGACGCAGCGTGGGAGAGGGTCGCGGCCGGGCACTCGCTCGACGAGCGACTCGGTGTGTGGGATTCCACTGTTCGCTTCATCGCCCCGCCCGGCGCGATCGACGGCTGAGCCCGGACGTGGCGGGGCGACTCACCATCGTGGG
>FUFK010074093.1_pt1 | contig 18819 bp, 14 predicted proteins | sample 1021851 | NCBI WGS metagenome assembly FUFK01 (sample SAMEA51879418, study PRJEB19060) | metagenome
GGATCGTTTCCAGTCAGCCGACCGCACTGAACGACGACGTGGTGGAAACCAAAGGCGACGTCAACGTCTTCGCCGGCTCCATCAGCATGCAGTTTTAAGAGGGAGGGACACTAATGAAGACAACAATTCTGAAGCAGTCCTTAATACTGCTCTCCTCCGCCACGCTGCTGGCCGCCTGTGGCGGCGACGGCGGCGACTCTCCGGTGGACGACTTCGGTAGCAACCCGGGTGAGTCCGGCGCGCAGGGCCTGCTCTACGCCTACCCGGACAACGGCCAGGGCGAAGTGCCCACGAAGGCGCCCATCGCGCTGCGCTTCACCAGTAACGTGGCGCCGGGCAACGTCAACCAGAGCGTCACGCTGTGCTGCGACGACCAGGGCGAAAACCTGGACTTCGAGGTGGAAAGAGTCGACGGCGAGCCGCGCGGCGTGCTGCTGACCCCCACGGACGGACTGGCCCCCGGCACCGAGTACACCGTCGAGATCAACGGTCTGCGGCTCAGCAAGGGTACCGCCAAGGACCAGACCCTCACCTTCACCACCCGCACCCTGCAGGAAGGCCCGAAGAGCGAAGTGGTCCAGGAAGTCCCCGCCGGCGAGGATGAATTCCAGCTGAGCCGGACCATGCCGAACGGCTCGGAACTGGAGCCGGTAATGGATTTCTCCGCCTTCCGCTTCCAGTTCACCCAGCCCATCGATCGCGCCACCGCCACCTATGGCGACGGCAACAGCGTGGTGCTGCGTGACAGCGAAGGCGCGGTGGTGGAAGCCGGCCTGCTGGTGGACGGCGCCTACATGACCGTCGACCCCACGGACGACTACCTGACCCCGGGCGAAACCTACACCCTCACCCTCGGCGGCCTGGAAAGCACCTACGGCGAGACCTTCGCCGGCGAGACCCTCGAGTTCACCCCGAAGGACTCCTCACCGCGCGGCGAGCCGGGCTTCCTGGTGCAGCGCATCACCCAGAGCGGCACGTCCCGCCTCACCGGCAAGGGCATCAACCAGGTACCGGTGAACGGCACCCTGCTGGGCGAAGACGTCAACGTCACCCAGGCCCAATCCGAACTGGTGATCGCCGAACTGGCGGACGTCACCCAATACACCGACGTCACCCCGATCCGCCTGCCCAAAGGCACCCTGCTGGAAGGCACGCCCATCGAGATGGTGAAAATCGGCGGTGAGGTGGACGCCGGCTTCGGCTCCGGCGACGTCACCATGCGCGTGCTGTCCGACGCCACCGGCTACCTGGTGCCCAACCCCTACACGGAAGAGAACCCGGACCAGCTGCGCATCGTGCACCTGTTCATGGACGTGGGCATCGCCACCGAGAACCCGAAAGCCAACGGCGGTTTCACCCAGAACCTGCTGCACATCCACCTGGTGGGCGTGGCCGAAGTGGACCCCAACGGCGGCGTACTGAACATTGACGCCACCGGTATGGTGGAGCCGGACATCCTGGGTCAGGAATACGGCTACGGCCTGCTGAGCTTCCAGCTGCAGTCCTACAAGGATCAGACCGATGCGCTGCTGGCCGACGCGCGCGCCGCGCTGGAAGACACAACCCCGCCGACGCTGCAAAGCTGGACGGCCAACCAACAATCACCGGAGATACCCACGGACGAGAGCGGCGATGCGTTGTCCTGGTTCCAGCAGCCCGGGACACCAATCACCCTCAACTTCGACGAACCGCTGGACCCGGCAAGCCTGAAGCAACCGGGCGCACTGACCGTGATGCAAGACGGCGCCACGCTGGATATCAACTACAAGGTGGACGGCGCCGCCGTGGTGATTCAGCCGGAAACGGGCCTGCAATACCTGCCCGCGGGCAGTAACCCGGATTATACCGTTCAACTCGGCAGCCAGATTACCGATCTGGCGGGCAACAACTTTGTGCCGGAAACCTTGACCTTCAAGTTGCCGGGCGAAGTCACCACGAGAAGCATTCCCGTGGATAGAGACGGCAATTACGCCCAGGACGACGTTCAGGTCACTTCGCCAATGCTTCTGAGTTCCTACCCGGGCTATCCCTGTGTGATCGACCCACAGGACATCCAGAACCTGGATCTGAGCACTGGCCTGGTGGGCCGCTGCGCCGGCGGCCCCGGTGACTGGCCGAACGAGCAGTATCCGTTGGTGGCCTATCAGCCCGACGATACCTTGCCGCTGATGTCACTGCCGGCAAACCGACCGATCATTCTGCAGTTCACCAAGAGGATTGACCCGGCCAGTGTGGAACTGGGTGGCAGCTTTGACATCTTCCGCGTGGATGCGGCCGGGCAGCCCATTGACGGAGAAACGATTCAAGGTTCTCTAACCGTTGAAGGCCAGCGTATTACCTTTGTGCCGGACGAGCCCTGGGCGGACGGTGAATATTACAGTTATACCCTGAACTCCAACAATTACACAGGTGACGCTGAGGGCCTAGATAGCGCTGTATATATCGGCAGCGAAGAGGCTGTCTGTGACGGCACGGGGTCCGTCTGCGGTGAAGACGGCCACCCGCTGCGTACCCAGCCGCTCGGTATAACCTACCGCACCGCTATCACGCCGAATGGCTTGGGTGTAGCGAGGGTTGTGGCCGATTATAGGATAAGCAACGAGCACTTTATCCCCGGTGGGGGCGGCCCCAATCTGGCCCTCTTCTTCAAAGGGGCGCCGGCCAGCGACGGAGTGTTGCAGACGCTCCGGAGCAGCCCTGATACAGACGTCAATGGTAACCTGATGCACGATGCCGAAAACATAGTCGGTAAACTGGATACAGGGGCAACCAATACTTCTTTTTATCTGACGGACCCCGTCACCGCCAGTAATGTGCGTGACGAGGACGGCATGATCCCGACCGCCGAATACCCCTTCCAGGAGCCGGTGCCGAGCGTGCCGGACCCCGACGCCGACCCGGTCTACGACCCGGAAGGCGTTCAGGGGCTGCCCAACAGCGCCAAAATCCTTTCCTTGAACGTAAGGGGAATTGACCTGCCCTGGTTTGCGGAGGGGACCAATTACGCCGCTAATCCGTTTGTCGCTACTGCGCTCAGTACTTTTTCTGTGGACGGGGGCAACGTAGGCTGTGGCTATAACGAAGCCTACGACCCTGTTACGGGTGAGCCGGGATATGTTGAAGCTGCTAAAAATAATACTAATATGTTATTGGTTAACATAGCAGCCTATCAGTTTCCGAAATCCGAGCCGACGGTCTGTCCTGAACGCAAATTCACGTACCTGAAGATGGCGCTGAACGCCAGCGTGGGTCGGTATGATCCTGAAAAGGGAGCGATCCGGGTCGAGATCTACCCCTCGCAATCCATATCCACATCCTTTATAACCTACGCGCGAAACCCGGTGTACGGCGTTCCAACAATGGCGATACCCTCGGGTGAGCAGATCATGAGAATGCGGTACGCCAAGGACGATCCGTCCTGTGTCGATACCGACGTAGTGCGCTGTTCTAGAACCCAGCCAATTACCGGTTGGATCGAAGAGGGCACGGACGGGAAGCCGATACTGACCGCGGATGTGGATCTCTACATTGATGCCCCCTTTGTTGGCGCAAGATTGGGCGGGAACGCTCTTCGTCATAACTTGCGAAGCTATCAAGTGACCATGTCGCTGTCTGGACCGGTCTCTTTCCTGGACGATGGCAGGATGGTGGTCCGGCAACGCAACGACAACGCAATCGATATAGATATGAAGCTATATGCCTCGTCCGAAGGTGGCACTGGTGCTCAGGGGGTCGCTCAGGGCCGTATTCCCTACCGTATCCCGCAGGATGGCGTCTTTTTGCAGATGGTTTCCGAACCCATTAAGTCATTGGAGTGACGTCCGCCAATGAGTTGGCCGCCCGGTTTGGCGGCCCGATTAAAGAGATTTTTAGCTCTGGAACAGGTTAGACCTATGTCCGTTAAGAGCGCCCGATGCAAAGCATCGGGCGTTTTTTTATAGCTAAGTGGGAACCGATCTCGTTTATAAGCTCTCGGCGCTTCGTTCGCGCCCGCGCGCTCCTGATGGAAGCCTCCAGACTCAGCGCCCCAGCAGGAGACCAAGAGGCAATGCGTGATGCTATGCCGTACTAAATTGGGCGGTCTAGATAAGCGCGCTCGGATTACACGGAGTGGAGCTTCATCCCCGAAGGAACAATGGTTGGTAATGGTCGGGGCCTTTGGGGGTCACGATGAATCGCCTAGAGTGGCGGAAGGACACCAAACAAAAATCACCAGGAAATATTTCCAGTGATATTGCACCCCCAGTATACACCACGTGTCACTGAAACCCTGGTATTGCTTAAATTGGCCGCTCAGCGCGGGAATCCAGCGAGTACGACAAGGACCACGGTCTAACTAGAGACGTCACCAACGACGATACTCCCCGGTAGCGTTGAGGCGATGGATATTGGCATTTTCAGCGATTTCAAAGCATCGCATGCGCGGTCCGACGTGAGGCTGAGGACGGGGATCAAAATCCTAGTCCTGCGTGGCAACACCGGAAAGCGATCAGAGATTTTAAAAGTGGCAGCTCCGGTCTCATAACCTCCTCTCCTCAATGATTCAGACAAGCTTCACAACGAAAGAAGCCCCGGCGACAACCGGGGCTAACGAAGTGGCGCTCAGCGCCTGACTCAAAAGGCAAGGGCGCTGAACGCAATACTGCTATTTTTAGTAGACATTCAACTCATCGGCGCCATCGAGATAGAGAATACCGTCGATGGTGCAGCCTCCTTCTTCATCGCAGTTGTAGAACGTCTTATTGCTGAAGTTGAAGTTGGCAGGATTGCCGCCCAGGTTATTCGGGGTGAACACCACATTATGCACGTGCTCGTTGTCGACATAGGTGGAACCAAGAATGTCGCTAACATCAACGCTTCCAAAATTCCCGACATAGCTGGACCCGCTCGGGTACGGGATGAAAGTGTCGCAGTCGTCCTCGAACGGACAATGGGGAGTGACGGTCGGGTCCTTGGAGTACCACGGGAAGCCACCCACACTGAGGAAGTCACACAAGATATCACCAGATGAGACGTCCGCACCGGTCACTCGCACGCCGATGCGCCAGTCTCCGTTGGAGTCCTCGCACTTCTTCACCTCGCCATCCAATGTCAAGGTACAGCTAACGTCGGCCTCCGGATCAGTGCATGCCAATGCCACGTTGGTGCCTGTAAATTGGATAGGACCACCGCCAAGAGCCAGGGGCATCCCGTGCCATACATCCTGGTGGCCGCCGCTGCCATTGAAGTGGTATTTGTCGTTTCCATCCACCATCTCAATACAGGGTGCGGGGCCTTGGTGAGGCTGAGGACAGGGTCCTTCATCCCAGTTAGCCGCTGCGACGCTGGAAAGCGACCAGGCGGCCATGCCGAACAATGCTGAAAGTAAGAGTTTTGTTTTCATGATGAAATCTCCGTAATTGTTTGTCTTCCGTTTGATGCAGTGTGTACTGCAATTTCAACCTAGCAAGGATTTCGCGGCGGTTCCGCTGTTTGAAAAGGTTTAATTACGGCTTTTACGAGAGAACCTTTTTATTCAGTCACTTAACGAACTTCATGTGATGCTTGTTTAAGGTACGCCTCTATTGAAATGCGCTGGTCACGCAGTTAATACATAATCCAACGCACCATACAGGCGAAATTTAGGATTATTAAATAGGTAGGAAGTTGGCCTGCACACAAGCCGGACGTGCAGGCCGAAGGCACTCTAGTTGTTAATTCCCGCGGTGCTCGCGATCGCGGCAACCAGCTCATCGGGCGTCATATAGCCGCCCAGGTTTCTGCCGTCCTCGCTGAACACGGAGGGCGTACCGTTGACACCCAGGCTTTGCGCCATGGTGTACTGGTCGGCCACCGGCGGCTGGCAGGGCATGACCTTCTGCGAGAAGGGCTTGCCGGAAAAGGCGTCGTCGATGGCGGTCTGCGGGTCCTCGGCGCACCATATTCTGGCCATGCTGTTCGCCACGGCGGAGTCAATACCCGAGCGCGGCAAGGCGAGGTAGTGCACCGTAATGCCCCGATCGTTCATTTCAGCCATATGGTCCTGGAACTTCTTGCAGTAGGGGCAGGTTATATCGGTGAAGACGAAGATTTCGTGCTTTTCATCGCCATCGGCGGCGAAGGTGATTGTCGTCCCTGGCGCCAGATCCTGAAGCATCTCGGCGCGGTCCTCGCGTTTCCGCTCTTCGGTGAGATCCACCAGTTCATCGTCGGCAAAGCTTAGCAGCCGGCCGGAGAAGAGATGGTTGCTGCCCGGCGAGCCGTAGAGGAAGTCGCCGTTGCTCAGCTTGATCTCCTTGACGCCCTTAACCGGGCTGTCGGTGATGCCCTCAACGCTCAGGTTCGGGTTGGTGATCGCCAGCGCTTCCACTACGCGCTCGCGGAGATCCGCCGTGGCCAGGCTTGGGATGGCCAGTGCGATAAGCAAGACATTCATAATGTAGTGATACGGTTTCATGGGTATGCCCCCTTCCAATGGTGGTTATCAGCTTCTGTCGATCACTTCGACCAGTTGCAGCTCGTAGATCAGCGTGGATTGCGGCGGCACCTTGTCGCGCAGGCCCTTTTCGCCGTAGGCGAGTTCGGGCGGCACGAAGAGGCGCCACTTCTCGCCTTCCTTCATGTGCGTCAGGGCTTCCTGCCAGCCTTTCAGGGCCACACCCATATTCACGCGCACGGCGTCGCCATGGGCCAAGCTGCTCTCCACGAAGGTACCGTCGAGCAGGGTGCCGGCGTAGTGCACGCGTACCGCGTCTTTGGGATCGGGGCTAGCGCCACTGCTGGATTCCTCCAGCACTTCGTACTGCAGGCCGCTCGGCAGGGTTTTCACACCCGGGCGCTGCTTGTTTTTCTCCAGGAACGCCTGGCCTTGCGCCGCGTTGCGCGCCATGGCCTGCCGCTTCTCTTCTTCCAGGCGCGCGGTGATTTCTTCTTGATAAGCGCCGGAGGCTGCCCTCGCCTCTTCCTCCTCGAGCAACAGTTCGTTGCCCTTCAACTGATCGTGCAGCGCCTGCAGGAACAGATCCTTGTCGAGATCGTTCCTGGTCAGATGGTTTCCAACCTGCTCACCCAGAAACATACCGGCGGCGTAAGAGGCTTTTTGTTTGTTGGTTTCAAGTTTGGTGGCTTGCGCGGGGGTGTGGCTGCATCCGGCGAGAAACACCAATGACAGCGCCCCCAAGGTTAGGCTTCTCATAGTTTCCTCCTGGTTTTTGTTCGATATCGTTCCGATATCAGTTTTAAACTTCCGTGATATTTTTTGACGTTTATTTTTCCTGTCGTCCTCTGTAAAGATGGATATATATTATTTAAGTTCCTTTTTGAACACGCTGGATATCGCATATTTCCCCTGGATTTTTATGAGCGGTCAGAAGACGATTTATAAATCCCTGTTTCTGCTGGTGTTATTTTTTTTATGCGTTATTTTCTTTTTTGCGAGAGAGAGTAATGGCACGGATGATGCGAGCAGGGAGCAGGCGAACGCCATACAAGCGGTGTCCGCACAGCCCGACGCGGGGCGCATGCCGAGACCCGATACGGAAGCGCCCGCCTCCCTCTTGCCGCGGGAAACGATTGATACCGATTCACTGGCGTTGCTGGCCGTTTTCCAGGCCCATAGCCCGCTTGCCGCCGCCGTCATCCATACCGAGGGCCACGGCGCCCACCGGTACAACGTGGGCGAGACGCTGCCGGAGGGCGGCGTGCTGGCGGCGATCCGGCCGACCGAGGTGATCATCGAAGACCAGGGCAGGCAGATCACTCTTCGCCTGGCGTTAAGGGGTGGAGGACGTGCCGAGGTCGCCGACACCGATAAGGAAGCGGCGTCCGCCGAAGAGGACGATGGCCCCAAGATGCCGCAACGGGTGCTGGATCTTCTCGAAAAGCTCGATTTGACGCCGGTCAGCGAGAGTGCACCGCGGGGCTACCGGGTTGGCGAGGATTTCCCCGAGAGCGGCACCAAGGAGCTCGGCGTCAAACCCGGCGATACCATTGTCGCCATCAACGGCTATCCCGTCGGCGAGTACCACAGCGATTATCTGGTATGGCTCTCTTTCAAGGACACCCGAAAAGCCAGCGTGCTGGTCCGGACCGAGGAAGGCCGGCAGTTCTCGTTTCATTACCCCGATGACATCAAAGGCGTCAGCGGGTACGTGCCGGACGGCTAACGCTGCAATCCGTACTTTCGGTACACCTCCCTCACGAAGCGCACCGACCCGGTGAGCCTGCAGCGTTTCACCGCGCTGTCGATCATCGCCTCTTCTTCCGCGTCCAGACCGTTGCTCATGTACATTCGATAGGCTTCAGCCCGGTCCTCAATGCTGTTACCCAGGCGGGCGTATTCTTCCGGGTCCTCCAGCCAGTATTGATGCGTCTTACCCAGCCGCATGCGGTAGCTGCTGCGGTGGTAGTGGTAGGCCGACGACGCCAGCCGGTGAATCACAGGCAGCCGCTCGATGTAGCACATGCAGGCGAGCAACCACTGCCCCGGCTCCACCGGGCTGGAGCGATAACGCACTTCCCATACCGACCGGGCGCCGTGCAGGTGCTTGCGCCGCGATGAGGTGCTGCAGCTCAGCGCTTTCATGAATCGGGACAGGTTGACCGGGTCGCCCAACGGCGTGGCCAGGATGTGCACGCCGTGGGGCAACACGCAGAAGGCGTGGACGGCGATTTCGTATTCCCGACTCAGCGCCCGGATCTGCGCGATGCAGTAGGTGTAGTCGGCTTCATCGAAAAAGACGGGTTGCCGGTCGCGGCTCTTGCGCACCAGGTGGTGCGGGTGACCCGCGAGCAGAAGGCGATCCTTGCCGGGCATAACTCCCCCCTTTGCTTCAGCATTTGGGTTTGTTTTTCTTTGAGCCTACCCCGTGTGGGCGCCGCTTATGAAGAGAATTTCGCCGTAATTTGCGACCGAAATAAAGCGCCCCTGAGGTCCGTTTAATAGTTCCACTGTTATCAGACAGTTACGGAAATCTAATGCGCTTATTTCGGTGTTGTGCGTCCCCTTTCGTCACGCGTCCCTTACTTCGTCAGCCTTTCAGCCGAACGGGCTCTTGCGGTGCTTGCGCGGCCGGCCCGGGCCCCGGTTGATGCCCAGCACGCCATACTCCCGGTAGACTTCCTTGACGAACCGGACCGAGCCGGTGAGCCGGCACCGTCGCACCGCGGTATCGATCATCGTCTCCTCGCTGCGGTCCAGGCCGCTGCTCATGTAGGTGCGGTAAGCTTCCGCTCGCTCCTCGATGGTGTTTCCCAGACGCATGTACTCTTCCGGATCGTCCAGCCAGTAGTGGTCGGTCTTGCCCAGCCGCATGCGGTAGCTGCTCAGGTGATACTGGTACGCCGAGGGCGCGAGCCCATGGATTACCGGCAGCCGTTCCACGTAGCAAATACTGGCCAGGAGCCACTGGCCCGGCTCCACCGGGCTGGAGCGGTAGCGCACTTCCCAGGCCGAGGTTCGACCGTGCAGGTTCTTGCGGCGCAGCGAGGTGCGGCACGACAGCGCCTTCATGAAAGTGGACAGAACCGTGGGCTCCCCGTTCGGTGTCACCACCATGTGGATGCGGTCCGGAAGCAGGCAGTAGGCGTGCACGCTGAGATTGTACTGTTCGCTAAGCTTGCGGATCAGCCCCAGGCAGTGGCTGTAGTCCGCCTCGTCCAAGAAAATGGGTTCATCCCCGTGGCTCTTGCGCACCAGGTGGTGCGGGTGGCCGACGAGTAAAAGGCGATCCTTGCCAGGCATAAATCCCCCCTTTGCTTTGGTTTTAACGTTGTTTTATTAACCTACCTCTTTTTGCACCGGCGTCCGGGAAAAATTCCAGGAAACACCTGTTTTCATATAATGAAACCATCTCAGAAGTTAATAAGGTCTATATAAAACAGACACTTACAAAAAAGGGGACGCGCCCCTTTTCGGATTGTGCGTCCCCTTTTGGGTGATTTTTGGGCGTTTCTTTCACCGTTTCCGTCAAGGTATAGCGCCCAAAGAAACAATTTTGTTTATTTTGTATACCGCTACCTGGATTCTCGGGACCTGCCGGGTGGACGCCCCCTGCCCCGCATGCTGACCCGGACACCGGTAATTTTTTCCACCTCGTCGATAAAGTGTTTGTCACCGGTAAGCTGGTTACGCATGGCGGCGCCCAGAATAAGCTCGGCCTCCTGCTCCTGGATGTGTTGTTCCATGAAAACGCGGTAAAGCTGCCGGCGTTCCGGGTCTGTGTCGGCCAGTTCGAGGAACTCTCTGGGATGGTCCAGCCAGGCGGGCTGAACCCGGCCCATGCGCATACCGAAGCTGGTCCAGGGAAAGCGCGAGGGTGAGGCCGCCAGATCGAGCAGAACGGGCCGCTTTTCAAGATAGCGCAGGCAGGCGAGCGTCCAGGAGCCGCGCTGAACCACACTGGAGCGGTAACGGCTCTCCCAGAGCGTGCCGCTGCGTTTGTCCCTGCGGTTACGGTGGCGTGTGGTGCGTGCCGCCAGCGCCTTCATCAACTCGCTCAACATGTCGGGGTTGGGACCCGGGTCAACCAGCATGTGGACTTGTTCCGGCAACAGACACCACCCGTAGACCTTAACGTGCCACTTTTCTTTTAACTCTCGCAGATCCGCGAGGTATTTAAGGTAGTCTTCTTCGTCCTTGAATACCTCTTGTCCATTATGCCCCCGTTGAAGGATATGATGAGGATAGTCAGGCACCACCGTGCGCCTCATCCTTGGCATTTTTACCCCTCTTTATATATCGCTTTTATTTGTACGGGAGTCTATCTAAACAACGTGAAGAAATAAATTATTCAGAGGTATAAATAAATTACTCTGTCCCCTTTTTTATCAAGGTTTTCCTGTACTTATAAAAGGGGACAGACATTTAAGCGGAAACTTCCGCGCCCTTTATTGAAGGGGTTTCATGGCATTTGGCCACTATTCTTATTTCAAATCTCACGTTTGAATTTTGTTTTTATTTCTCGATAAGTTTTCAGGAAAGTTCGGTTTTAGCCTGACGCTCGTCAGGGCTGGACTGATACGTACTTTATCCGGCCAGCGTTTTCTCGAAGAACGCCAGCACCCGCCGCCAACTGTCCTCGGCGGTATCCGGGTCGTATTTGGCGCGTAGCGGGCTGTAATCGGCCATGCGTTTGAACAGAAACGTCTGGTGGTCGTTCATGTAGGAGTGGCCGGCGTTCGGGTAGGTCTGGATGTCGTGCTCGACGCCGAGTTCGGTGAGGTGGCCGGCGAGCCGTTCGCCGTGGTGGCCGTAGATCAGGTCTTTTTTGCCCCAGCCGCCGACCACCGGACAGATGCCGGTGAGTGCGCGGGCCTTGCGGGGCACGCCACCGTAGAACGGCGCCACCACCTGCAGGGTGCCGCGGGCGGCGTACAACAGCGCGAAGCGCCCGCCCATGCAGAAGCCCATCATGGCCACCTTGGTGACCGGCTGATCGGTCTGTTCCAGCACCCACCGCCGGCAGGCGTCGAGCTGGTCGAAGGCATCGCCGTGGCCGGCTTCGTGGTCGCGCAGGGTGCGCACCACGCACAGGCTTTTGGCGCCGGGCCGGTCGTAGAGATCCGGCGCCAGCACCGGGTAGCCGTTGTCGGCGAGCCGCTGCGCGATGCGCGCCTGGTCGTCGCTGAAGCCGAAGATGTCGTGGATGACGACCACCGCCGCATCCAGTCCGTTGGGCCGCTCGGGCAGGAACCAGCGGGCACGCATGCGGTGGCCGTTGGGCAGAGTAACGTGGGTATCGTGGGCGCTCATGGTCACTCCTTGGCGTAACGCCTTTGTTTTCGCCAAGCCTACCCCACTCCCGCCGCCGCGCCAGCCCGCGCGCGAGCTATTGGCCTACACGGCTCAGAGATTTACTCGGCAAAGTAACCGACATAACTGACAACCTCTCTCTACATACGCTGATTAACCGAGTGCACCCCTTTCCCTACCGTTGAGGAACTCAAATATGAAACTGGACCATATAAAATTTTGTATGTATCATGGACTCGATACGAAAACTCAAGCCACTAAAGTTTTGCGGTAGATCACTGGTCGATCTTCGCGCTTTCCCGGCAGGAGCACGTCAGGACGCTGGCTATCAACTAGGGAAAGTCCAGGAGGGCATGGAACCAAGCGACTGGAAACCAATGCGCGCTATTGGTCCTGGGGCTCGGGAAATTCGCATCCGCGAAGCGGGCGGCGCATTCCGAATTATTTACGTTGTTCATCTTCCGAAAACGATTTATGTACTGCATTGCTTTCAGAAGAAGACGCGAGCGACCAGCCGCGGGGATATTGAACTCGCCAGGCAACGATATAATGCTTTGCTTAGAGAGGTGAATCGATGAACGGAGAGATATTCGAAAGCGTCTGGGACGCTATTGAAGACGATCCAGCTCAGGCGGAGAACCTCAAGCTTCGATCTTCCCTGATGATGGCCCTGGAGAAACACATCAAAACCCAGGGCTGGAGCCAGACCGAGACAGCTCGCCGTCTGGGCGTCACGCAGCCGCGCATCTCGGATTTGATGCGCGGCAAGATTCATTTGTTCAGCCTTGACACCCTGGTCAACCTGGTGGTGGCGGCGGGCCTGCACGTGGAGATGCACGTGGCCGCGTGAGAAGCGCCGCCGGGTGGCTTACGTCACCCTTTCGCGGGCCAGGCCCGCTCCCACAAGACCTGAAACCGGACCCCAAACCTAGCCGGTGTTACGCAGGCCGGCGGCGATGCCGGCGATGGTGACCATGAGGGCGCTTTCCAGCACCGGGTCGCTGTCGCGGTCGCGCAGGCGCGCCATCAGCTCGGCCTGCAGCAGATGCAGCGGGTCGGTGTAGGGGTCGCGCACGCGGATCGACCAGCGCATCACCGGGTTGTTGTCGAGCAGGTCCTCGCGGCCGGTGAGCCGGTGCAGGGCGTCCACGGTGGACGCCAGCCGCTGGCGCAGGACGTCGCCGAGTCGGGTTTGCTCCGGGTCGTCGGTGAGGCGCTCTTCGTACCAGGCGGCGACGCGCGGGTCGGCCTTGGCGAGCACCATCTCCAGCATGTCCACCACCCCTTGGAAGAACGGCCAGCGCTCGGCCATGTCGCGCACGGTAGCGAGATCCTCGGGGTCGTCGAGGGCGGCTTCCAGGGCCGCGCCGGTGCCCAGCCAGGCGGGCAGCATCAGGCGGATCTGGGTCCAGGCGAACACCCAGGGGATGGCGCGCAGGGATTCGATGCCGCCGCCGGTTTTGCGGCGCGCCGGGCGGCTGCCCAGGGCCAGGCGGCTGAGCTCGGTTTCCGGGGTGACGGTGCGCAGGTAGCTGACCAGCGCCGGGTCTTCGCGGACCACCTGGCGGTAGCCGGCCACGGAGACGTCGGTGAGCTTCTGCATTTGCGCGCGCCACTCGGCGTCCGGTTCGCGGGGCGGCACCAGGGTGGCTTCCAGGGTGGCGGCCACGTACTGCTCCAGGTTGTAGACCGCCACCGAGGGGCGGCCGTATTTGAAGCGGATCACTTCGCCCTGTTCGGTGACGCGGATGCGCCCCGCCACCGAGCCCGGCGGCTGCGACAGCAGCGCCATGCGGGTGGGCGAGCCGCCCCGGGAGATGGAGCCGCCGCGGCCGTGGAACAGGGTCAGCGGCACGCCGTGTTTCTGGAAGGTTTTGGTGAGCGCTTCCTGGGCACTGAACTGGGCCCAGGCGGCGCCCAAAAAGCCGGCGTCCTTGGCGGAATCCGAATAACCGATCATCACTTCCTGACCGTCGATGACCCGCTGCTTGTAGAGCGGAATGTCGAGCAGCGCCGCCATGGTGTCGCCGGCGTTGTTCAGGTCGTCCAGGGTTTCAAACAGCGGCACCACGCGCATCGGCCGGCGCACGCCGGCGATCTTCTGCAGCAGCATCACCGCCAGCACGTCGGAGGAGGTCTTGGCCATGGAGATCACGTAGGCGCCCAGGCCCTCCGGGCCCTGCTCGGCGATCACCTGGCAGGTTTCCAGCACCTCGCGGACGTCGCCGTCGCACAGGTCGCTGCGGTAGAAGGCCTCGTCCACCAGCGGCCGGCGGCTCTCCAGCTCGGCGAGCAGAAAGCGTTGTTTCTGACCCTCGTCCCATTCGCCGTAGCCGCCCAGGCCCAGGTAGCGGGTGATGGCGTCCAGGGCGGCGGTGTGGCGGGTGGATTCCTGACGGATATCCAGGCACAGCAGCGTGATGCCGAAACAGTTGAGGCGCCGCAGGGTGTCCTTGAGCTCGCCGTCGGCGATCGCGCCCAGGCCCACCGCGCGCAGGGAGCGGTCCAGCAATAACAGTTCGTCGAGCAGTTGGCGGCCTTCGGTGAAGCCTTCGCCCTCGGGCACCGGGCGCCCTTCCACCAGCGCCTCCATGCGCCGCCGGGTGATTTTCAGGCGGTCGCGCACGCCGCGCAGCAGCACCCGGTAGGGTTCGTGGCTGGGGCCGGTGCGCGCCAGCAGCTCGTCGCTGGCGCGGTGCATGGACAGGTCCGCGAGCAGGTTCTCCACGTCGCGCAGGTAGAGGTCGGCGGCCATCCAGCGGGCCAGCAGCAAGACTTCGCGGGTGACGGTGGCAGTGACGTTGGGGTTGCCGTCACGGTCGCCGCCCATCCAGGAGGCGAAGCGGATCGGCACCCAGTCCGCGGGCAGGGCGTCGATGCCGGCCTGGCCCAGTTCCGCCTCGATGTCGCGCATTACCCGGGGCACCGCTTTCCACAGCGATTGCTCGATCACCGCGAAGCCCCACTTGGCTTCGTCCACCGGGGTGGGCCGCTCGCGGCGGATTTCGTCGGTGGCCCAGGCGGACAGGATCAGTTCGCGCAGGCGCTGGCGCAGGCCGTGGTGCTCTTCGGCGTTGATGTCCGGGCGGTCCAGCTCGGCGAGCAGATCCGCCATCTGGTCGTACTTGCGGATCAGGGTGCGCCGGGTCACCTCGGTGGGGTGGGCGGTGAGCACCAGCTCCACGGACAGCGGCGTGAGGGCCTCGCGGATGCGTTGCGGCTCGATGCCCTTCTGCTTCAGCTCCGCCAGCACCTGGCGCAGGCCCTGGTCGGTGTCCGGGTCGCCGGGGTAACGCTCGTGGCGGCGGTGCAGACGCTCGCGGTGATGCTGCTCGGCGATGTTGGCCAGGTTGAGAAACTGGCTGAATGCCCGCGCCACTTCCAGCAGGGTGTCGTCGTCCAGCGGATCGAGCAGACCGCGCAGGCGGGTCAGTTCCATTTCCCCTTCGGAGCGGCTCTCCACCGCCGCCTGGCGGATGGTTTCCACGGTGTCGTACAATCGCTCGCCGGATTGCTCGCGGAGTACCGCCCCCAGCTCTTCGCCCAGCAGGCGTACGTTGTCGCGCAGCGGCGCGTGTTGATCCTGTTCCACCGACATCTTCACTCCCGGTATCGTTTTTACAACTTTACACCCGACTGTATCTTTATTCCGTCGGGGAGGTGACGCAACATAGCCCGCATTGCTTTGAGGAACATCGCCACTCATGGAAACTTCTTCGCGTGTGTCCACGGAACAGGGCGTAATCGTACTTCAGTACCTGGCCCGAGCCTTGTTCGCCATCCTGGCGGTGCTCTACTTCAACCATTCGGAAGGTTTCTTCTTCACGGTGCCGACGGCCACGCCCTGGATTCTGGCCGGCAGTTACCTGGCTCTGCAACTGCTGTTTCTGGTGGCGCGTGTACCGCACGCGACGATTCTGGCGTCCGGCCTGGACCTGGTGATTCTCGGCATCGTGATTCTGCTCGACGGCGGCGAGCCGCCGCCGACCATGGCGCTGCTGTTCCTGGCGGTGCTCAGTAACGGCCTGCTGCACGGGCTGAAACGGTTTCTGGTGATGCTGGCCGCCGCCGAAGTGGTGCTGGCCATCGTCATGCCGATCCGCATCAGCTACAGCGCCAGCGGCGCCGAAACCGCCGCCTCCGCCAGCCTGTTCCTGCTCGCCGCCCTGACCGTGTGCATGCTCTACTTCGGGCTGATGATCTGGCGCAACCAGGTGCTCTCCCGGCAGGCGGTGGAGACCGCCTGGCGCGACCCGCAGACCGGCTTTATCAGCCGCACCGCCCTGACCAGCACCGCCGGCTGGCTGATCCCGCTGCACGACCGGCTGTCCTCGCCGCTGACCCTGGTGCTGGTCCACCACCCGGACATCAACGCCCTGGCCGAAACCGTCAGCCAGCGGCTGCGCCGCAGCGACGTGATCGCCCGTTACGACGAGGATCACCTGGCGCTGCTGCTGCCCAGCACCGCCACCGGCGCCGCCGAACGGGTGCTCGCCGACCTGCGCGAACGCCAGCCCGGCCTGCGCGCCGCCGTGATGACCCTGAACAGCGCCAACGCCGCCCTGGAACAGGTGCTCTACCACCTGCAAACCGCCATGCCCCGCACCCGCGACGACCAGGACCACTGGCTCGCCCATGCCTCGCCGCTCGCCTGAGCGGCACGGCCGTTTGTTGTATTAACGAAACGGTAACGGTTTGATCACGCATCGCCCGCGCGGAGGCGGTATGCTCGGATAAAAGGGTCGGATCCGAGGAAAAGTCATGGTTCGCTGGTTAATCACCTGCGCGGCGCTGCCCGCACTTCTCTCGCTGAGCGCCGCCGCCGGCGCCCAGGAAGCTTCGCCGCGTATTATCGGCGGTGAGGATGCCACCGGGGACTGGCCCTGGGCAGCACTCATAGAGATCGATGATGACCCGAACGACGAAACAGCGGGCTACTGCAGCGGCATGGCGCTGACTGAACAACTGGTGGTCACAGCGGCTCACTGTTTTTTCGATGAAGATGGACGCCAGGTTACCAACCCGGACTTGCTCACCGTTTGGGTTGGTAGCGGCTCCAATCCACGCCAAAATCCCAGCGCGGCCAGGGCGGTTGATTCCTTTGAATTACCTCCCGAACAACAAAACGACGCGGATGCGTTGTTCACCGTCGGTCGGGATATTGCACTGTTACGCTTAAGCAGCCCTGTAAGCCCGGGCATCTTCCCCAGTCTGGCTGATGAATCTCATCGCCAGACTCTTGAAACGCTGGATCAATCNCGCCGTGATGAGGCGCTAACCGCGATTGGCTGGGGTGTCACCAACCCGGATGACCCACAGCTCTCCGATAGGTTGCAGGAAGTGCAGCTGGATTACGTCCCCTTCGATACTTGCAACGAAGCCTGGAGCTTTCAACTCGAAAGCGGCCAGATGCTGTGCGCGGCCGAATTGAATCCAATCAACCAACAGCGCCAGGACACCTGCCAGGGCGANAGCGGTGGCCCGCTCTTCCTGGGTGAGGACCCGGCTCCTTATGTGGTCGGCCTGANCAGCTTCGGCACGCCCGATTGCGCCAGCCAACGGCCGACCGTTTACACCGACGTGTCCGGACAAATTGAGTTCGTCGAAAACGCTGGCGTTTCTTTGGGCGAGCCGCTGGTGGATTTGAATTTCACCACTGGCCGTGACCGCTACTACACGGCGCCTGATACCCCAGTGACTATCACCGCCAGCCTGACTAACGATAGCCTGATCCGAACGGCAAATAATCCATCCTTTTCTTACACGGACAGCGGTCTGGATGTGACGACGGACTGGACCGGCTGTTCAGGCACCAGCTGCAGAGTAGCGGCTCAACTGTCTCCCGGAGCGAGCAGCAGCGGCAACTTCGTTGTGAGAGAAAGCGTTCTGAGTACCTCGCCAGGCCAGGGCACTTTATTGCTCACTTCATCCTCGGATGAAGACGATTACCGCATAAAGAACAATGATCGGGAAATCCCCGTCATCTTCTCCGAACAGGCGGACCTGAGCGTTACCGCACGGCGAGTGGTGGCGGAAGCGGACAGCGATAATAACGGCCAGGCAACGATCGACGTTACCGTGAAGAACCTGTCCTATTTGGACGGCGCGGTCGCGAATCAGGTTGAGTTGAATGTCACGCCACCAGACAACACCTCCGTCACCGGCAGCAGCGCCAATTGCCAGTCCGATCCCTGCATTCTGGTCTCTTCACTCGGCCCGGAGCAGACAGTGACCGCCCGGTTCACGCTCAGTACGTCCACACCTCGAGAGAGCACATTCAGCGCGACGGTCAGTGCGGAAAACGGGGACTTCCCCACCGACAACAACAGCGCCAGCGTCACCTTCAATTACGCCGGACAACAAGCCACCTCCAGCAGTGATGGCGGCGGTGGCGGTGGGGGCGGCGGCGCCCTCGGCGCTCTGCTGGCGCTGATCGCCCTCGCCGGCCTCCGGCGACGGCACTAGACCTGTGGGAGCGGGCCTTGCCCGCGAAAGGCAAGCTTTGCTTGCCGGCAGGATTCCAGAGACGCTTTTTTTGCTGCTGTTAGAAGAGCTTCTGGGATCCTGCCGGGAGCTTCGCTCCCTTTCGCGGGCTGGGCCCGCTCCCACAAGAGGCCCGCTCCCATAAGAGTCACCGGTTTAGTGGTGGAACAGGCGCTCCAGGTAGGCGAACAGGTAGTCGGCGTCGGTGAGCGGGGCGCGGTAGCCCAGGTGGCCGTCAGGGCGCATCAGCCATAGCCGGCTGCCGGTGCCGAAGGCCCGCTCGAATTCGCCGTCGTGGTCACGCCACAGGTGGGCGCGGCCGGCGCCGGTGTCGGAGCGGTCCAGCTCGAAGCCGTCACGGCTGATCACGGTGACGCGCAGTTCGTTGAGGTATTCGTCAGGCAGCCGCGACAGCAGCGCGTGCAGGATCACGCGGGCGCGGTGGTCCGGCTCGCCGCCCAGCTGCAGCAGCAGATGGTGGACGGGCTGGCGCAGCAGCGCCTGAACCCGGCGCGGGGAGTCGTCACGCTGGGACCGCAGGCGGGCGTCGGGCACCCGGTCGCCGGGCAGCGGCCCCTGGTGGCGCCAGCCCAGGTCCGCGTCGG
>FUFK010063307.1_pt1 | contig 18816 bp, 37 predicted proteins | sample 1021851 | NCBI WGS metagenome assembly FUFK01 (sample SAMEA51879418, study PRJEB19060) | metagenome
TTGTGGTGCAAAGTAGATTGAAAGAGATCCAAACGCTCGCACAACTAGAACTGATCCCTGGTCCATTCACAAACTTGCAGGAGACGAAACCTGTAGGATGGACCTGGGATCAGTGAGCGTGGATACACCGCCAGCATATGTGCACAGGCTCGTGTATCATAAATCGTCACTGGTCAGGATCAGTTGTTGGGTAACAATACCTATTGGCACAGCTTCACTGTAAGGGCCGCAAGAAAGGAATTATGAACAAACAAAAAATTTTAATAAATCATTGGCGATGGCTCGAAGCTCAGGGCCCAAGCTACAAGCACCAAGCAGCAAGCTTCAAGCGCTTGACATTGCCGTAGGATAATGTAGGTTAAAATTAGAAAGGAATAATTATGGACAATGAACAATTAAAAAGAATAGCGGATGCTCTAGAAGAGGTTCTGCGATTAGTGAAGAAGGACCAAGAAGAGGCTAAAAAAAGATGGGAGAAAGAAGATGAATAAAAAAGAAAAAGCAATTATTGAGATGGTGNTCAGGTGGTTAGATTCTAANATAGATGAAGCACCACCAGAAGGTATTCAGGAAGACAGCGCTAATCTAAAAGAAAAAATTCAATTGGCCCTGNATCNTGAAGCAACAATTGAAGACATAGAAAGTGGTAACCTATGAGTAGNCAACCAGGANCACAAAGNNTNAAAATATTAATNAACCATTGGCGCTGGCTCAGCGCCAACGGCTACAAGCGACAAGCCGCAAGCTGCAAGCGCCAAGCGGCAAGCTTGACAAGGAAACTGTATCCGGTTATATTATCCTACAAAATAAAGGAGAATAAAAAATGACACAAAAAGAACAAATAAAAAAAATAATATACATTTTAGAGCTTATGACGAAAAGACTAAAAAAAATAGAAAGAGATATTTTAAATGCTAAAAAAAACAATTAAAATAATAGTACAAGGTGGCGTTGTNGTNGATGTTNAAAATNTNCCNGATGGCTACGAGGTACAGATAGTTGATAAAGATGAAAACAAGTGAAGCATGGGACCTGGTTGGTGGCCTAAGCAAGCCATCGAAAATGCCTGGCTGGTCAATTGGTTTACCGGCTAAGGAATGCAAGACAGGCGCCAAGCTGCAAGCGGTGCCCGGCTCTGTTTGTTATGATTGTTATGCCATGAAAGGTTGTTACGTGTTCAAGGTTGTTCAGGATGCACAATACCGGAGACTGGCGGCATTGAAGGACCCCAGATGGGTTGTGGCAATGGCGCACTTGATCAACAGCAAGAAGCCGGATGTCTTCAGATGGCACGATTCAGGCGATGTACAGGACCTGGATCATCTAAACAAAATTTATGAAGTCTGCAGGTTAACACCTTCTAAGCGTCACTGGCTGCCAACCCGTGAAGCATGGATCAAGGACCACCTGNCAGACAAGCCNAACAATTTAGTCATACGATTTAGCGCGCCGATGGTGAACCANCGNGCGCCTGAGTCGTGGCCCAACTCTTCCATGGTGGTGGACAAAGGTTTTCACACTTGCCCGGCTCCAGCTCAAGACAATGAATGTCGAGACTGTAGACAATGTTGGGATCCTGCTGTAAAAGTAATTTCATACGGTAAACATTAAAATGTTCAGACACCCACAATATTATAAGAATTTGCGCAAGCTATATAGATCGCGCAATAGGGACCAGGCCATTAGCGAACAGGATCCGACGGGGTCCAAAGAGCGTGCGCCTGGGACCGGCCTCAAGCAACAAGCTGCAAGCACCAAGCTTCAAGCATCAAGCCACAAGCAAACCAGAACCTAGTTCAGGTTCTCAAGCAGCAAGCGACAAGCATCAAGCCCAGAGCAGCAAGCATCAAGCTTCAAGCCACAAGCAGCAAGCTCAGTGATCCGTGTACCACGGTACAAGAATACTGAAGAAGTATTCTTGGGTAAAGGACCAAGGGCCTTTACCATGATAAAGGTATTGTTAGGATGACGTTTATGGAAGGCAATTTGGTGTGGTGAAAATTTAATTTTTTTACTCTTTGTTACCTTGAGTTCTAAAGTGCAAAAGTGCCCAGAAGTATTATAGACCAATAGATCAGGAGTCCCAAGTAAGCTATTGTTTTCAATTCGAATAAGCGAAAGTGATTTAAAATTTCTTTTGATTTGTTGATAAAATTTTGCCTCTGGACCCATGTCGTTATCGAGGTAATTACCTCATGCATTAAACTACATTATTGCGCAGTTTGTTAGGTATAATTATATTTCTTTTACGTTCTGTTTTTAAAACAATACGATGCGACTGGTGATTTCCAGTTGCTCCAAATATAGTTTGACTGTTTTCGTGCACTTCCATTCTTTTAATTTCTTCTAGGTATCCATCTTTTTCTACAAAGATAACAGCGTCGCTTATAGCATTACCCTGTCTACTTCCATCATTTTTAGCTTCTGTAAATTTAGATAGGAACTCTTGTAGGTCTCTTACTCTCATTTATTTTTATCTGCAAGAAGTTTTTCAATTTCTTTTTTAAGAGTGTTGTTGTCGTAGGTAAGTTCAGAAATAACTCTAACTTGGTCTATAAGTTTACCACTTAACTCTTCTATAATTTTTTTAGATCCATCTAATATATTTTGAGTTTTAATATACTCAGACTCTTTTTGCTTCCATTCCCATATTTCTTTTTTGTGTTGGTCAATTAAGAAAGCTAAATCTAAAGAACCTCTGTCTTCTTTAGGTTCATTTGTAATCTTTACTTCATTTTCTAGTGACATATCTTCTCCATGTTCTTTCGCGTTTGTATATGTACGTTTGTCTTTCATACCTTGACTTTATAGGACGATTACCTTAAAAAGTCAATATGGGAGTTCCTAAAAGATTAACAGAAATGCAAAAAAAATTTGCCGAGTTTTTAGTATTCGGTGGACCTGACGGACCGTTGTCTAAATCAGAAGCAGCAGAGATGGCAGGGTATTCACCAAAGCGATCACGTGTAGAAGGTAGTGAGCTAACCAATCCAAGACTGTCACCACTTGTAGTTCAATACATTGGTAAACTACATGACGAACGATTACAAAAACATGAAGTTAGCTATTCAAAACACATAGCAGAATTAGATAGAATTAAGCAAGCAGCTTTAAAAAAAGGATCTTTCTCATCAGCTGTAAACGCTGAAGTAAGTAGGGGTAAAGCAGCAGGACTATACATAGACCGAAAAATAATAAAAACTGGGAAACTAGAAGATATGTCAGAGAAAGAATTAGAAGCAAAGATGAAACAAATTTTAGACGATTACGCACCTCTTCTAAATGTGACACCTAATGAATCCGAGTTATCTTCTTCACGCAAGAAGTTGGAAAAACAGAACGCTCCGAAAAGTGAATAGAACCATCGGCTTCAACATCATAACCAGCAAAGATTCTTACAGTCTCATCATCTTTACTAAATAACCAACCTTCACTTACAGGTGTAGCCAGTTTCATATCTTTAAACTCTTTTTCAGAACCCCAACCGCCTTCAGTTATGATATCAATCCAATCGATACGTACACGTTTGAATGGAAACGGCACAGCTTGTTTAACCGTTTTGGGTTTAGTGTAGCTGTTGATTCTTCTGGATTTTCTCTTCGATCTCATAAATGTATATGTATGTCAAAAGTTTTAAAAAAACAATGAAAATGAAAAGCCTCGCGTGCTGGCAATCCTAAATATTGCCATAGGTAGACAAAATAATCTGTCACCTTAGACATAAAATGTCTACCTGAGTGTCTACCCTAAAGTCAATAAAATCAATGCTTCTAGACGAAAGTGACAGAATGACATTATTTCTAGAGTAGTTTTTATTTTTTTTTTTATTTTTTTTACCATACATATACATTGGCTATAATACCTGTCTATCTGCCTCTTTTTCGCCATAATGTAGACTCATTACTGCCAACTTATCTTCTGCTTCTGCCATTTTTAGTAATAATTTGTCAACTTCAGCTGTAATATCAGGATGTTCCGGTATAACTAACTCATGTTCGCTATAACATTTTATCTTGTATTTAGCGTCTGCTATGTCTGCTTCGTATCGCTTCTTTAGAACGGTTCTAAGTTTATCGTTCATTCCACCTCCTTGTCTTAATGTTGCCATCATTGTCGATGTACATTATCCATGACTTTTTACCATCAAAGTAATAACCATGTAATTGCCATTTTTTACGCGCCATTGAAAAAATCCTCCGGGTTCATTGGTGTTGTTCTTTCTTTCTCATCATGTATCAATTCATTATACATGTTGATTCGTTTTAATGCCTTGTGCTTCCAGGCTCGAAGGTCAGCGCCTTCTGTTTTGAATTCTTGATAATATAGGTCAGGCGTGCAGACCATGATAACTCCTTGTTCGATTTTACTGTTGTAGACGTAGTCATGGGCCATGGCGTACATTGCAATCTGCAAGAAATAGTCTTCAATCCATTCTTCCCTTTTCGGACGGTTAGCTTGTTTGAAGTCAACAATAGTTTCTTTGCCATTATGCAAGCATACCAAATCTGTTGAACCTGCGTATAGACCCGGATAGTGTAGCATAACTTCAGAGCCATAATATTCTTCCACTGGCGCAAGACCAATCTCAATAATTTTGTCGGCCATGGGACGCGCCTCTTGTCCGATTGCTGTAAGATCAACGCAGCCAGTTCCGAGTATATAATGCTCCAAGAATTTGTGCATAGCTGTCCCCCTATTACTAGATACATTTTTGATTCGTTCTGCTTCTGCTTCACCGACTTTNTCCTTCCAGTCTTTTAGAAATTGTTTATTTTTGGTGGCTCCTAATATCGTAGTCACACTAGGAAGTCTAGAATTATCTATGTCATAAACCCTGGTCCCTGATCCGGGGTCCGTGAGCTGTTTTCCTCGTATATAGTTGTATTTATTATTCTTTTTTATCCCCGATTTAAGCTTATCTAAATTATGATATTCCTTTATGTCTTCATCACTCATCATTTAATATTCCTTATTACATAATAAAGTATGATCATACCTATAGTAAAACAAATTACATTATAAAAAAACATACCCAAACCAAACTCAACGCTCATTAGTTCTCTCCTTCTTATTACGCTTAGACTGTTTATAACTTTCTTTTAATTCCTCTTCTTCTTTTTTACCAAAGATTCTATCAAATTCTTTTTTATACAATTCAGTTGCCGGTCTAGATTTACCATCGTATGTAAATTTTTTCTTCATTCTAAACTCATCCTTATTTTATACTCATCAAGGCTCACTACATTACCATCAAAAACATGATCAGGTGAATAATGATCTATGATTGTTTCTACCTTTTGTAATTTAGTTTTAGACCAAGGCCAGATTAATCTACATACTTTGTATGCATCCCTAAAAGTACAACGCCATTTGTATTGCATCAAGTATTTAGTTCCGTCTTTACGTAAACCTTTTCTAGGTTTTTTATTTACAGTTCCAACACCTAATATTTCATGAACCCAACGTATAACATATTCATCAGTCATGGTTATCTCCATACTAATACGCTGTGACATGGAATATCTGTAGCCTTTACCCTTGTGTTTCTTTTTCTTTTCTTTACGTTTAGCATAATAGATACTACCTTCACCATCAAAGAGCCCTGCTATGTATGCAATGTCTTCATTAGTAATCATCTCTCTACCGCCAATCTCACAACCGTGGTCCATGGGTTAANATCATAATCTTTAATGCANCCTGTTAGAAGGACCATCATCAATAAGACCATTGTCATCTGTTTCATATAATTCTCCCTCTGAATCGCAGTCCCAACATTGGTGTACTGTGTAATCAGGATACTCCAGACTTGCTACCTTAACAAATCCATTTCCTTTACAAGTAGGACAAACGTATCTCTTTACTCTATTTATTTTTAGCTTTGCCATTTAATTTTTTCGCTTTCTCATTTGCAATTGATTCAATGGTTTTAGAAATTGACAACGTCGCATCAGGTAATAATACCTTCGACAATTGAATCAAAGTCTTATATGTTTCATGTGTTAATGAAACATTTCTATATTTAGTTATATCGGTCATAGACCTTCCTTTCATTTATTTATGAGCAGAATATAGGATGTTACGGAGATTTGTCAAGTATGAAAATTTTATTAAGTTTAATTATATGTTCGCAAGTAGCAAATACTTGTATGCCGCCCTATCAATGGCCCGAAACATTTAACACTCAATACGATTGTATGATGTTTGGCTATGAAGAATCTTTAAACAAAATGGAAGAAATAGGTAGACAAGATGTTAACAAACACAACATTTATATTAGATTTACCTGCACTCCAGAACAAATCATTTGAAATTAAGGCAAGAATGTGTTATGGGACTTTTATCTCACCACAATAACCTATCCTTATTTTTCCCTCTTTAGGATAGGTCTATTCATATTAACCCCTACAATTTCCGTGCACGTACTTTTGTAGGAGCAAAGGCTCCGAGGCTACCCCTACCATAGCGGGGGTCACTGCTTGACGTACAGGGAATAGCGCGAGGCATGATTTGGACGCCGGTCCTTTTCAATTCGGTTTGTCTCCAGTCATTACTTTGACTGTAATTTGTTGCTTGGTTTAAGCAGTCAATACATTCATCATAGTATCCGTTTTCAAACAACCATCCTGCATGTAATGACAAAATTTTATTTTTTGTTGTTTTGTTTATAGTGCCAGCCATTTTATTTACACATACACCCTACAAACTCACCACTGTCATCATTCATAATATGTAAATTTAATTCAACTACATATCCTGTTAATTTTAATCTAAGTATCTCACATAGATCAAAGCAACTAATTTTACTTGTCAACACTATTCCGTCCATTATCTTTTCTGTCACTGGAATCAGTTGATACATTTCTCCGCTCCATATTATTAGGTCCATTTGCAAACTCCCTTATTAATTTATACCAAAGATCTTTATATTTAGGATCTTTGGTTTTATTCCAAAGTATAGCCAGCTCATCAATCTTCTTTTGTGTCAAAGTTCCGTGTTCCATGTGCTATGATCTTTTTAATTCCTGGTCCTTGTAAATCTAATTTTGCATATCTTTCCCATGATTTTTTAATTAGATTTAATTCTAATACAAGATTAGACCATTGTTTTTGTGTTATGTTTTTACTTGTTATTGTTATCTTTTTTTCTTTCATGCTGTATATATAGGTTATTATAGGATGATTGTCAACGTCCTTTTCTACCTTTTCCACGATATTTACCCATTCTTTTTTCGTGTTTGTTTCTGTTCTTTTTGTGACGACCCGGACGTTTTTTAGGCTTTTCTCTCTTATAATTACTTACACCATATAATGGTTTCTTCTTACCCATTACTCCTGCCAGTCTCTAACAAAAGGTGTTGTGCCTTCAGGTACATTAATTGCAGGTAAATAACTTATTTTACCATTTATATGTTGATGAAGATCTGCACCACAATTCATACATCTATACAACTCTGGCGTTAAACCAACTAACATAGTTAATTCATCGCAAGTGGGACACCTGCCATTAACTATTTCTGCTTGAATTTTCATTATATTTTTTTCTATTATATGCTTTCTTGTTCTTTACCACAATCTGACGGTATCGTCTATCTCTTAGATTCTTAGCTATAGGGTTGTTTTTTTTATTCAATGATAAGCTTCTTAATCGATTTTGAACCATCAATATTATCTTCTAATTCTGCTTTACCACGCCAGCATTTATAAGTTACTGATTCAGAAAAAGTTCTTTCAGCTTCACGTTTTCCGCGAAGGCACATTGCCATTGAAGGTTGCAAACGTGCTTCTTTAATTTCTCCGTTTACAAACATAAGTAATCCTATCACAGCTTCTATCATTGTCCGTTACCGTTCTTGTAATGCATATCTCTAGCTTTGTCTTTTAATTTTTCTATATCTTCTAAAACTTTATCCATTTGTTTTCTTAAAAATTCTATATTAACTTTATTCAAAGCCATTGATTCAATATGTTTGTTTAATTTGTCAGTAGACTTATAAAGATCTTCTATCATCATAAATTGTTCGCTATCTGCGGGAAGCGACCCAAGTTGACCCCGCGGCCATTTGATTCTAAACTCTGTATTCTCTTCAAGATCTTTCTCCATTATTTGTATACGAGTGTCTGCAACATTAAGGCGTTCTATTATTTGGAAATAACCCATGGTGCCGAGAGCGACGATAATTATCAAACTGGCAACTGTCTTCATTGGCATTTGCACAGCTGCTTCTTCAGATATATTTAATGGTTTTTTAGTCATTTTTTGGTTTAGGTAAAGGTAGTATCATATTTTTGTCTTCAGTTAAATGCTTAGGTATAACAAGCTTGTTTTTACTAGGTTTTATGAACTTATCACCCATTAATTTAATTTCTGGATTCTCTTTTTTATACTCATCTTTCATATCATCCCATAAACTTTGTGAATCAACTGGTCTAGTATTATCTCTTGCAGGGGTTACACCTCTACATTTAGATACAAGTAAAGCAAAGTTTTCATTTAATGCTAGACTAGGATTGCTGTTAACTCTACCACACATCTTCATTAATTCTAATTGTTGTTTAATTTGTACATTTTCTTTTGAAGTTTTACAGTCTGTGCCTAAATATTTTCTATAAGTAAATCTTAAATATTGATCTTCATGTGTGCTACTATCACTATAATTATAATCAGTTTCTCTTTGTTCTGTAGAGATTTCCATTTCACCACATCTTACACCATACTCGTTAAGGTATTCGTTTCTAGGATACGCAGGGCCCGCACAAAAAGCTAGTAAAGTTAGCAATATAATTAACACACCCGTAAAATAATAATTCATCCTGGCTACCTCCATACATAACTACCTATTTAAATCCTTAATATCATAATCATGTTCTCTGACTTGATCTGCTAATTGTCTGTATAAATTTTCTGCCATCTGCCATGTAGACTCTGCAGAAGTTAATCTTGTGTTTTGATCTGTAATTTTATCTTCAGCAACTTTTAAATCTCTTTGTAAACTTATAATTTCTTGCTGGTTTGAATTAATAGTGTCTGTAAGATTTACAATATAACGAACGCCAGTAAATGTTCCGACTAACACTGAAGCCACAACAGGTACCATAACTATATTTTTCTTTAACAAATCTGCTAAATTCATTTTTTCTTCTCCTCAATTTCGTAGAAAAACTTGTCGGTATCCTCTGTCCGCCACGCTCTACTATCTTCTACATTCCATTCAGATGTTTGCACTTTCCAATCAGGCACATCATCTTTTACAGTAAACGAAGGGATGTCCCATATAATTCGATTGTTAGGTTGTGCTGCATAGTTGCCGTCGTCTAAAGCAAGTATGTGAGCGCACTTATGCTCGTGCGGGATCTCAGAATGATCAGTGTCTACTATGTTACTCTCTGGATGTGCAAAGTCAACAGTAAATAAATATTTACCGCTGTGCCATTTTTTATCTTTACCTATGTATTTGCCAGCTTGGCCGTCTAGAATATCCCAAGTAGTAATAGCAGGATAATAACTAAAACAATTCCACAGCTCCAACTCATCAAGTCTACGTTTAGGAACTTCTTCCGGTTTAAAACCTCGCTGAATGAAGGCAGAAATCGGGAGACGATAGAAGACAGCGCCATTTTCCATGACTGCATGCCAGAGTATAGCACGCCCTGTAATCGATGTAATGCCAAAGATAATACAGTCTTCAACTTCTCCGTAATGTTTTTTAAGGTCATATAAATACTCCTTTTTTATTTGCGCGTATTGTACAGGAATATTTGCATTTAAGTAAGCCATAATTTATCATTTTATTTGGCCCCAATTAGGACCGGATTCGTAGTCTACTTTGTTTGGTACTTCTAAGTCAACAGCAGATTCCATGATGTCTTTTATTTTTTCTGCATGTTCCGGACTCTTAACAGATATATCAAGTTCATCATGCACTTGTATATGCGGTATGATATCTTCCTTATATAATTCTATCATCGCTTTCTTTGTCATGTCGGCTGCTGATCCTTGTATTAATTTGTTTAATGCTTTGTATGTGTACGCTCTTTTGATCCCTGGTCCGTGTTCCATGAGCGCTTGATCGTGAGGCAATGCTTTGTGTATACCAAACTGATTAGGTTCCCATAAATGAAAACGACAAAGTCTACCAAGTAATGTACGGATTCGACCAGAGTCCTGTGCTCTACTCATTACATTATCCATTAACATTTTAACAAAAGGTACTTTGTTATGGTATTGTTTAAACAAACTATCAGCTTTATCTTTAGATACTCCAAGCTCTGCTTGTAATTTATTTTTACCCATACCATAGAACAGACCAAGATTTATTGTCTTGGCCTGCGATCTAGGTATCTCTGCCATATCAGCAACGATCGTATGAAAGTCAGCATCGCCATCGCGATACGCATCCAATACTTCGCCCACTCCATAGAGATTCTGTAAAGCTGCATAATGCACTACCAACCTAGGCTCCTGCTGAGAATAGTCAAAACAACCCCATGTATGGCCCTCCTCGGGCACAAATAAAGCCCTGATCCGTGGTCCAAGGTCTTTGTTTCTAGCTGGTATTTGCTGTAAATTTGGATTTGAATACGAGAATCTACCAGTCACAGTTCCGCCATTATCGGACCTAAGCTGGTTAATCTCTGCATGAATTCTACCTTTATGTGAATACTTAATTATGGTATCAATAAACGTGGTATGAGCCTTGTTAATTTCACGGGCTTGGGCAATTCGTTTCACTAGCGGGTGGGGGTGATTCTGTAAAAAGTTTTTAGTAAAGGAAGGAGCAGATGTTTTCTCAGTTCTATCATAGTCTAGTTTTAGTTTATCAAAAACTTGTGCGATTGATCGTGCAGCCCATATTTGAGTGTCTATTCCTGTTGCTTTTTTTACTTCTTGGATTAATTTATTCTCTTGTTGTGCTAACTCTTGCTTCATTGTATGAGCTTTTTGAACGTCCACTCGAACGCCACGAAATCTCATGGCCACAAGACATGGAAAAAGTTCAGTCTCGAGATCAAAAATAGATTGTATATCTTGATGAAGTATTTCTTTTTTAAGTTCTTGCCAAAGTTCTAATGTAAGTTGGGCGTCTTTTTCTGCATAAGCACCAACATAAATGGCAGGTAGTTTATACATTTCTGCCTTGGCGTCAACACCCCAATCTTTTGCAGCTTGATATAAATCGCTTTCACTTTTTGTTTTACCGGTGTATCTTTTAGCACAGTTGTTTAAGTCATAGCGCATTTGATTTTCATCAACAAGAGCCGATGCAATCATCGTGTCTACAATTTTACCGCTAACACTTAAACCGAGCGCTTGTATCCAACACACGTCATACATGGCGTTGTGAAATATTTTTATAGCTGGTGTATCAAGTACACCTTGAAACCACTTTAAAACTTTTTTTCTATCCATGTTGCCACCGCCTTCGTGTGCAATAGGATAATAACCTGACCAACCAGGTACAGCTACAGCAATTCCTGTAACGTCTCCTTTACCAATTACAGATCCTGATCCCATCTTCATTAGATCTGGGTCTTTAGTTTCTAAGTCAATTGCAATTTCATCATACTTAGATAAGTCTGGAAAATTTTCTGGTGGTAACCACTCTGTCTGTGGTTTAAATAGAGGTATCTGCATCGTAATCCCTTTCAAGTATCATTTCTAAATAATGTATTGCTTTTTTAATGTCTTGTGCTTTTCCTTTCGAAGAATGCCTGCATATATATTTTATAGCATTACCCTCTGCAAAAAGCAATTTGTTCTCATTAATAAATTCTGCTGGCTGAATTTTCATCTTTCGATAGTGTTTTCCACCCACTTGGTCTTCTAAAGAATTGTACGTTGTTGATTTAAACATATCTTTGTTTGTCATAGTATATATCCCTTCTCATATTTTTTTGGTTCTATTATGTGTAAGTTTTCTTTTGTTCTAGTTGCACCCACATAGAACAATCTGTTTTCATCGTCTGGATCTCTTTCATAACCTTTCATAGTATTTTGTGTTAAATCTGTTAACAACACAACGTTTTGTGATTCACCACCTTTAGCTCCATGTATAGTAGATAATTCTATTCGTGGTTTTTCATTTAGTTTTTCCCCATTTTTTCTCATCTTTCTTAAATAATTTACTTTAGTTTGTCCTGCATCATCAAACGCTTCATACCAAACTGTTTTAACTTGTAGACCATAATCTTTTGTAAGTTGATCTATGCCATAAAAAGATTCTTTAGCCATGCCTTTTATTTTTTTCTTATGCCAATTTTTAGATGTCATGTATTTAGATATACTTTCTATTTGTTTATAAGAAATTAATTGACCTTGTCTTAATTGCTCCCACGCTGTAGCTGCTTCGTGTAAATCTTTTTCTGTACCTCTTCTATATCGCGATAAATAATATAATCCACGTTGATATAAAGATTCTTCTATATCTTTTAATAAATGTTTAGTTCTTGCTAACACTAACCATTCTCCTGATGACATATTTATTGTGTCAGCATTGTAATGTCTGTGTAAACTACCTTGTACAGTTTTTGGTTGCCATGTTTTATCTATTCTATTTCTAATTCTATTAATAATACCCATAGCTACACCATGCACTTTTGCAGGTATTCTAAATGATTGTGTAAGTGGTAAATATTGTCCTTCTAAAGCTATAAAAGAATCTACATCTGCACCAGCCCATTTGTATATAGCTTGATCATCATCGCCGGCAATAAAAGAATCTTCTGTTTTATTCCATATTGTTCTAGCCATGTCCCATTGCATTAACGATAAGTCTTGTGCTTCGTCAATAAATACTACATCAAATTTTGGTGACTTGTCAGACTTTGTAAACTCTGTAATCATGTCATTAAAATCTATTAAGTTATATTCTTTTTTGTATCTGGTTAATTCATTATCTATAATTCTTAATGTACTTCGTTCTAAATCTTGTGTGTGTTCATGTAAGTCAAACTGTTGTTCTGGTGTAATGTTTCGTAGTTGTGCTAATTGTATGATACGTAAATACTCACTGTCAGAATTAAATGCACTACCTTGATCTTCTTGATAATCTGCATAAGTTACAGGAAAACCTAACTTCTTTCCTAAATCTTTGTAATGTCTTTGTTGCATTACTTGATCTTTTTTTATTCCAAGTTTTCTAAATGCCAGTGAGTGTAGTGTTCTAAAATATGGTAAATCATCTTCTGTAAGATTAAATTTTTTAATTGCTCTGTCTCTTGCTTCGTATGCAGCTTTCTGTGTAAATGCAAAGTACCCAACTTTATCAGGATCAGTATTTTTTAAATAGTCATCTACTTTGTTTAACAAAGTTGTAGTCTTTCCTGTTCCTGGTGGTCCTAATACTATTGTTCTCATAATTTTTGTAGGGGCCCGAAGGCCCCCATTATTTTATTTATTTGTTTTAAAATCTCTAAAGACAATCGGTTTAAATTTCTTTAACCCTTGATTATGTCTATTATAAACTTTATCTATTATATCTAACCATTCTTGACTGTTAGTAGCACCTTTAAATTTAGCAGATAATTTAACTACCTTTTTAAAAAAGTGTGTTCTATTAAATCCAGAATGACTTAAAGCATGTAACAAAGAATAATAAAAAAAACTATTTTTACATTTACTAGAATCTATTTCAGATAAGATTTTGTTAATATATTTAATAGTTTCTTCTGATTCTTCTTTATCAGCTACTTTAAAAAGACCTCTATCGAAGTCTTCTTCTTGAGCCCGTTCTCTTCTACACGAGTTATTTAAAAGAGTAGTGGTTACAGAAAATTTATTTTGTAAACCATATTCNTCCATAAAAGAACTATAATAAATATAGTCTTCATTACCTTTCTCAACATATTTGTTAAGAAAGTTTTTACTAACCCAGTTAGAATTATCAGTGTTAATATCACTAATATCGTCTGGTCTCATTGATTTAACTACAATAAAACGAATTGATTTATTTAATTCACTTTTTGCAGCAAAACGGTGTTGTCCATCAAAGATAGGATATTTACCGCTTTTGTCTAAAGATCCAACAAGTATAGGAATTTCTTTTAAATCTCTTCTACTTATTTTTTCTTTTAGACGGTTAACATGCGAACGATTGATTGCACGATTGCCCTTTACGAATTTAAAAAGTTCGTAATTACGGGTTTCCTGAATCTCGCCCACGCTTTGTGTCGCGTTCATGTGTTTCCTTTGTGTTGGCATCGTCTTTGTTCACGTGTCGATGTTAAACGTGATTTTTGTGTGTACAAAAATTTCATTAATACGGATCCTTTGGTTTTAATTCTTTTTGTGTATAATCATCTGTTTTTTTATCAAATTGTTTTACAACAAATACAGATATTCTTTCTTTACCAATACGTTTGTCATCACAATTGCATGTTTCTTTTAACATTTGTGCTGTACGTGAGTATGGTACATCCCAACGTTTTCTAATTAAAAACTGATTATAAAATTTATCAAATATAAAATGATGATAGCCGTCTTTAGTTAGCACACCACCACGTTTTAAATCTTTTATGTCAGACCCTATATGTCTATCTAAACAAAATTCTTCTAAATGATTTTGTAATTGATCCTGAGTAGTCACTCCTTCTGGTGGATCTATTGGTTCGTGATTCTTCATCAGTGGATTTATTATCATGTCCCAGTCTTTTGGTTTTACTGTTGGTGGTTTAAAGTCTAGCTGTTCCATACATGCTTCCTGGAATAGACTTTGTTGTTTTAAAAATTTTACATTTTCTAGATGTAGTCGTTCTCCATCTACATTAAGATAGTAGTATGGTTTTTCTAATTTAATTTTTTGTAAGTCAGTCAGTGCAGGAAATACTATCTCTTCACCAATACCAAACTTTCTTTCTCTACATAGTTTTTTATCACATAGATTACACATAGGTGTGTCATTACATTTGTATCCCCATTCTTTTTTATCATGTTGTCTCTTAATTATTTCTACTTCAGATTCACTTAATGGTGTTGTTGATGCTGTTGCATTAAACAAAGTCATTTTACTTTTCCATTCTGCTGGCCATTTTTTCTTAGCATACACACCAAAATGAAACATAGAATTGTTACGACCACCTTCTGGTATTTTATTCATAGCCATAAGTTCTATACATGGTGGTGCATCAGAGTATTCTGATTGTGGTCTTTCTATTTTTATTTTTGTAATGTCTTCTTGCTTAACTGTATTATATATCGTGTAAAATTCTTCTAATGTTGCAGCACTACCATCATCTTTAAATGCATATCGTGTTGTATTGTCACCATTAAAATATGGTAAGTTTAAAAAATTTCCTGTATCGTCTGATGATTTTAATTGAATTTGTTTTGGAAAAACTTCTGATCCGCCGTATCCTAGTAATGTTTTTATCTCCGTTAGTTTGTCTCTCATTCTTTCTGCTGCTACCGGTTGTTCGGAGAAAAGAAAGACATGTGCTCCTCCACTCTTTGACCTACACACAGCCAAAGGCAGTTTAAATTGTTTTATTTTATCTATTAATTTTTTGTGATCAAACCCTGCATAAGAATCTATATCTACACAGCCCCACACACACTGATTATCTTCGTTAATAGGTATAATCCCAAGACTCTGTGTACCATTTAAATGCATGGTCCACAATTCCGTGGTCACTGGTTGACGTACTACAAATGATTGTCCTTTTAATTTGACACCATTCTCAACTGGCGTACTTACTTTAGTACAACCATGCGCTCGCTCCAATCCTTTAAATATTTTTTCAAACATATTTTTTAATGGGCGCTTCCACTCTCGCTTTCACGCCCACTCCTAGGATTCGATTAGTATGGTGATGCTTCTTTAGTGTCTTCTGATCCGTGTTTAACCTGCACTTCATCTTTACCAACACTTTGAGCAAAAGCTTTGGCCATTTCGTAGACAGCTTTGTCTTCGACTGGTCCCATCTTTTCTACTTCCCATCCAAACCATGTTCCTTTGTCATTAGACATTTGCACAGTTGATAGATTATAAATGTGGCTGTATGTAGGCGGTGTAAACAAACCATTTTTACCTTGTAGCTTAATACCCATCATTAATGAATTCCATTTTCTACTAACTTTAAGTTGTGTAGATTTCATAGAAATCAAAGCTGTTGATGGATTATTACCAAGAGTTAATACAAAGTGACTTGCAGTGTTATCAAGATAATTACCGTTTGGTAATCTATCTTTATAGTCTTTACCTCTTGTGGTTTGACTAACGATATCACTATCTGCACTATGAATTGCAACAGGTGCACCACTGCTGGTACCTCTGTCTTGCCATTCTATGTATTGTCTTTTGTAATGACAAGGTACAACACTAATTTTATCAAACAATTCGTTTGTGACAGTGTTGATTATTTTGCCAGGCTCTGCGCCTTCGACATATTTACCATCTCTTTTGTTTACTTCCGGAGATAGTTGTCCCAAAATTTTTAGGAAAGGTAACGCAAGATCTTCCTGCGCTATATTTTGAGCACCTTGATTTGCATCAGCTTCAAACATATTGACTGCTAATGCTCCTTGTTTCTTCTCTGTTACTTGGTTCATGTTTATTTGTTCCTTTTTATTGTTGTTTTATTTCCAACGAACACGTTGAAAATTTCCGTTGGCATTGATTTACCTGCCTCTAAACGTTCACGGACTAACGCTTTGAGAGTCATGGGTTCAACCTTCAACTTTTGTGTTGGTTGATACCCACGCTCTTCTGCAAGAGCAGCATAATCAGCTGCCTTGTTATCCTCGTTACGACCAAATGATACGGATATCTCGTTTTTGATTATATCACCTAAGCCATTTTCACGAAGCCATTGAAATGCTTTCTCTCTGTTTGCAACAGAAATATTAGCACTATAATTTGGTTTAACATCTACTGTAGAACCATCTATTAATTTAAGGTGGGATAGTCCCATCTCAGACATCATAGTTGGAATTACTTCTCCAGATATTACATCTCTACTTTTTTTTAAATTCTTATGCAATGCTTCTAACTCCTCAAGTCTTTTATCACATGCTTCGAGTCTTTCTACTTGATCAGCTAAAGATTGTAAGCTGGTTGTTTTTTGCAAAACATTTTCTTGGTCTTGTTCAAAGTTTATTTCTTCTTTGAATTTTATTTCTTTTTTAATCGACATCTATCTTTCCTCTTTCATATAAGTTAATTTCAATAGGATAATATTTTCTTTCTTGTTTATCCCATTTTAATAGTTTGTATTTACCATTAGTCATGTCAGAAACTATGGAACATGCTACTCCAATAATTGCAGGATCACCAGTTAATAATAAATAATCGTCCCTAGTAAAATTTTTTAAACCTTTTCTAAGTTTAAAAATTAATGGTCCAGGCGAAAAAATTATTTGTGATAACTCTGGTAGTAAAAAAATAAAATCATTGGTTGTAGAATAAGAAGCTGCACCCATAATATTTATTTTAGGTCTACCATCAGCACTACCAGCAATTTCTTGTATTACATAAACCTTTTTTTCTTTCATGCTTGACAATATAGGTCTTCTTCATTATATTGTCAACTAGAAAGAAGAAAAACTATGAACTATAAATTTAAAACAAAACCATATAAGCATCAAATGACTGCTTTAGAAAAGTCGTGGAACAGAGAAACCTTTGCCTATTTTATGGAAATGGGTACCGGTAAAACAAAAGTTTTGATAGACAATTTAGCTATGCTTTATGATAAAGGCAAAATTAATGGTGCTTTAATTATTGCACCCAAAGGTGTTGTAGGAACTTGGTATAATAATGAAATACCAATGCATTTACCTAGTCACATAGAAAACGTTCCTGTATTGTGGCAAGCTAATATAACTAAAGGACAATCCAAAAAATTAGGCACTTTATTTAAAACTGGAGAAGAACTTCATATATTGATTATGAATGTAGAAGCTTTTAGTACACAAAAAGGAGTAGATTTTGCTAGAAAATTTTTATCTTCACATAGAACATTAATGGCTATTGATGAATCTACTACAATTAAAACACCATCTGCTAAAAGAACTAAAAATATACTTAAATTAGCAGAATCGTCTGTATACAGAAGAATAATGACAGGTTCTCCTGTAACTAAAAATCCTTTAGATTTATTTACGCAATGTGAGTTTTTAAGTACATGGTTATTAAATTTTCAATCTTATTATTCTTTTAGAAATAGATATGCACAAATGAAAACATTACATATGCATGGTAGACAAATAAAAGTTGTAAATGGCTTTAAAAATCTAGCAGAGTTATCTGAAAAATTAAAACCTTTTTCTTATCGTGTATTAAAAGAAGATTGTTTAGATTTACCAGATAAAATATTTATTAAACGTCAAATAACATTAACTCCTGATCAACGTAAATTATACGAACAAATGAAAAAAGAAGCTATGGCTATTTTGGAGGGTAAACAATCTACAACTGTAAATACTTTAACTCAGTTAATGAGATTACAACAAATAACTTGTGGTCATTTTACAGCAGATGATGGTTCTACTAAACCCATTGTTAACAACAGAATTACAGAACTCATGGATGTGTTAGAAGAAACCGAAGGTAAAGCTATTATATGGGCTCATTATCAATATGATATTACAGAAATAATTAAAGCTGTGTCTAAAAAATATGGTCCGGGGTCCATTGTTGACTATTATGGATTAACACCTCAAGAAGAAAGACAACCTAATATTAAGCGTTTTCAAGATGACCATAAGTGTCGGTTTATTGTTGGAACGCCTTCTACGGGCGGCTATGGCATTACTTTGACGGCTGCAAACACCGTAATTTACTATTCTAACGGATATGACCTAGAGAAGCGTTTACAGTCAGA
>FUFK010631660.1_pt1 | contig 18807 bp, 14 predicted proteins | sample 1021851 | NCBI WGS metagenome assembly FUFK01 (sample SAMEA51879418, study PRJEB19060) | metagenome
ATCCAAGCATTGATTGATGCACAGTACGGTCAGCCTATGCAACAAATGCAACAGCCCATGCAACAAATGTATCAACAACCTCCTCAATATTGATTCAATGGTTATTCTTACGAATCAGAGGGTCAATGCAAAAACCCACTGATTCGTTTTTACCTCATCAAAGGGCTCGCAGTGGGCTTTGTCATAGCCTACCGTTTGATTGGGGTTTGGGAGAAAGTGAAATTACTTTCAGTGGCCCTTTGGTCTTTCATATTCCGGCGTAAGTCTAGCCATTACTGCCATGTGNTTAGAGGAGAAGAAGAACATGTACAGTGGCACAAGTAGAGAGAACAATGCAAGAAGAATTAGGGTGTAAAGTCCCCATGGTTCTACATCATTGAGGAATACTATCCATGCAATCCATAGAACGGAGAGCCACATTAATGGTGACCAGCGACGAGCTAGTGCTGAAAACCGAGCATTAGCAGTGGAGTTGCTGTAAAGAGAAGCAACCTCTTCTTCACTGACCAGGCCCTTTTCGACTCCACATCGGACACAAACTTGTGACTTTGGGCCATTTCCATGGATGAATTGCTCACGAGGATAAACGCAGTAGCAATGTCGGCAGGTCGGCATGTTAACTCCCACTCATAATCTACACTTCAACAATGCGCTACTCTACGCAAGAATTCAGACAGGACTTCCATCCCTCCACTCGAACCAATCGATTCTGGATGGAACTGTAATCCGTAGGCATTTCCATCTCTAATTTCCATTGGTAGAGTCCCTGTTTCATCATTTGCAGTTATCGAAATATCACCATCTCCGTGAAGGACCAATGAATTGTATCTGGTCATCACATGCTCTCCTTTAGACAGCAGACCATTGCCATCGGCAACGATTGTTGAAGGAACTCCGTGCACTGGCCCTAGTGGGCTTTCAATCAGTTCCATGCCTCTTGCTAAACCAATGGCTTGGTGGCCCAAGCAGATTCCTAGAACAGGTAGGCCTAGGGATGCAGCATGCATCGACAAAGGCGAGATTTCAGGTCTTCCTGGTCCTGGACCGATTACTACTGCATCATGATTGAAATCTACGATTTCTCCTCGCCCGTCAAAGATTTCTACATTACATCCTAGGGTTTGCAACGCATGAATTATATTGTGAGAAAAGGAGTCCAGATTATCGATGAATGCAATATTCAAATCGAATGAATCCTCTGGTTGGAAAGGTTGTTGTTCAACATACAAAGGATAGATTCCTAAGTCTCCTTTCGGAATTGGTTTTGTTTCTGGATTTAGCCAACCACACGCTCTGCGTAAAGCGGCAGCCTTCCATACAGCTTCTGCTACTTCGGCTTCAGGATTGCTCTCAATGGTTATGCCTCCGCCGGCAATTACCACTCCCTGCCAGCCATCAGGACTGTATCTCGCTTCCAATGTTCGAATCATGATATTCCAAGTAGAATCTCCACTGTGAACATCTATCCAGCCCATTGAGCCTGTCCAGAAGGATCTGGGTTTCTTTTCCAGTTCATCGATTGCAGCACAAACCACCGTCTTTGGGCAGCCAGTGATGCTACCTCCCGGGAATAATGCTTGAAGGGCATCGATTCCATCCTTGTTATCGTCCAGAATGCCTTTGACTTGGGAAACCAAATGCTGGACATTTGCGTATGCTTCGACATCGAATCTTGATTGATGAACGCTTCCTGACTTTGCAACAATTCCCAAATCATTTCGTTCTAAATCGACAAGCATTCTGTGCTCCGCCCTTTCTTTGACGTCGTGAACTAAATCCCTTCGTAGCAGAGATTCTTGGTCAGCATCCGAACCTCTCGGTCTTGTGCCTTTTATCGGCGCAGTCATCACAGTACCGTCTCTTGTATCAAGTAAAATCTCAGGCGAGGAAGAAGCTAGGGCTAATCCCAAATCTGCGGCTTCAATGTACCCGCTAAATGGAGCAGGGTTGTTCGTGGTTAACCTGTGAAATATTTGCGCAGGGTCTTCTCCGAGGGGACCTGTCCATGTTCTGCCAAAATTGAGTTGGTACATCTCTCCTGCAGTTATTGATTGCTTGATCCTTTGAACAATTTGCGCATGCTCTTCGTCAGTATGGGAAGAACTCTCTCCAGTCATACGAATCGGATTAGGGATTTCAGGGGAGCGAACATCTTCTTCTATCCATTCTTCTACTAACCAAAGTACTGCTAAAATCTCCCCTTCCTCAGGAGGATGTTGAAGCGAAATTGGTTGAGTCCATTGGACTAAATCATAGGACAGCGCTCCTGCCCAGACCGAATCTTTTGGAGTATGTGGAATTAGAGAGCGTAGCATTCCTTCCAAATTTTTGGCATTGAGAATGTTGGTTACTTTCCATCCATCCTCACTCCAGATTTGCAAACTTCCTTCCATTGGTTTCTTGTTAAAATGAAGAATAGTTTCACCATTTAGTGGGGAATGCTCAACTTGCGAATCTACTGATGGTTGGGTGATAACTAGTCGTTTTTTCATTCCTTTAGCGAACATGCTGCGCTGTGCTAGATGCGATTTAGGTCCACCCGAGAGTAGTAAAATACGGTCTTCGCCTTGAGAATTAAGGAGGTTGTCAATCATCTCCAATCATCTCCAAGAGCTTCAATACATGCCTTCTGTAGATTACTGCTTCCATCGCCGATATCAACATCATCCAAGACGCACAATTTAGCGGCACCCATGCCACTTCCCAGCAGCACAATTTCCTTGGCACGAGCGACCAATCTCTCGTTCAATCGCCCTTCACTGATAACAAATCCAGCCCGTTCGATTTTTGGTTTACAAATGTCGAAGGTTACGGAATCAACACCGCCGAATTCTGGCCCACTAATCCATACAACTCCATCTTCATCCAATACAAGTGGCATTACTCTATCACCATCAACGATGCAAAAATCGTGCACAAGTAGAGCCACATCTGCACCTTTGCTGAAAGCATCTGTTGTGATGTTGCGGTAAGCCTCCCAATCCCCATGTTTCGTGCCTGTGACTTTGCGTGTCCATCTAGGTGCAGGTACAGTAATTCCTTCTGCATCCATGTGTATTTCTTGATAGAACGGTTTGGTGTGAAATTCAACTCCGTTTTCATCAACTTGGATTTTTACCAGACCATCAAGTCCTTCTGGAATCGTAAACTCAGGAATAGTGATTCCCAAAATCTCAGCATGCTTTGCTAGCCTAGCCAAGTGCATATCGAGATGGAACAGATGTCCATCTCGTGCTCTGACGGTGGTGAACACCGCACTCTTGGGGCCTTCCATCATGCAATCACAACAAGTCATCCAAGAAGGAGGTGTCTATTCCTCCTTGCGGCGGTTGCTGTTGCTGGGCAGGTTGCGACCAACGTTGAGGTTGTTCCACAGGTTGGCTAGGTTGCTGAATCCTTTGAGCAGCAGCATAGATGTCATTTTGTTGAGCAGGTTGAATTGCTGGAGGCGGTGCAACCGGTGGTGCTACTTGTCCGCCAAAGCTACCGGCATCATCCCAGCCGCTTCTTGCTTCAATACCCCAGGTTGCTTCCTGCAACTCCCATTCCTTGCTTCTACCAGGTTTGCGACCGCCTCGTCCACGAAGAACTAGAACTAGCAGAAGTAGAGCAATCAGTACCATTCCTGCAATGATTAGGTTGTCAGAGGTGAACAGTTCTCCCAAATCAGTAGCAGAACTATCTCCTTCTGAATCACCATCTCCTGAACCTCCGTCGGAGTCGATGGCATTGATCTTTTGAGATTCGATAATCTTGCGATAATTCACATCGTCCTTAGCAGAGATTCCAACCCACCAAGAACTATCATTACTCAATGCAGAGTAGAGTTCTGGTGTGATCAAGAACTCACTTGAAACATCGCTCATACCAACATTGGTGGCATCTGCAACGTTACTGAATTCGCTATCAGAAATGAAAATCATGTACGAGCGAACGCTAGAGTCTGTAGTGTGGTCCCATGAAACCAAAATTGAATCATCAACCCACTTCAGCGAGACTCCCTCAATATCAGGTAGGTATGCTCCAACATCGTCTATTCCGTCATCGATTGCAATTGCGGTTGAGGTGACTAAATTGTCAAGGTGTGCGTTGCCAGACCAATCTACTGGCACTACAGCAACTGTGACAGGTGTGTTCGGTACAACCAATGTATCGAAAGCCAGTACCTCGATTGTCAACGGTAGTGTTGGAGACCTGTCTAGGGTTGCAATTGGTTCTTTCACAGTGCCAGTTTGTCCAACTGATGTGAAGGTAAATGCAGCAGCATATACTTCGTAGTAAGCTACGTCACTCGCTTGTGACAAGCCAAACTCCAGCATGACAGCAGTACCATCATCTCCCGGCTTATCATAGAGATTCAAGTCCACTAGTCTGTCTGGAGGAGTGTTATCTGCGAGGTTGTCAATAGGCGTAACCATTGCAGTGTTTAGATTATCTAAGTAGACATTGCCTTTGACGTCATGAACGGTTACTGCAACATATAATTCAACATCTGGAACTATTTGTTTTGGCAAGGAAGACTCCAAACCATTACCGCCGTACAATGCTGTATTAAGTTCCAGTTCAATCGGACTCTTTTCAGTATCAACCCATTGCTTATCCATTACGATACAGCCACAAATTCCAGGTTCGATTCCAGCAACTGGCCAGAAATCGGTTAGGTCATCAAGCGGGTGCTCAGAGACCCAAATGACATAGTAATCGAAATCATCAACTTCGGAAGGAGCCCATGAAATATCGATCGCACTACCATCGTCTTCCGGATGGTCCCATGCGTTTAGTTCGCTGATTCTTTCAGGCTCGCTTGAACCATCTATGTTGTTGACGAAAGGAGTCACTTCGAGAACAGTAACGTCTCCAGTGTCTCCATTTAGCCACTTGTCGAATGCCACAGCTCCAATCCAGTATGCTTGACCGTCGACNANNGAATCNTCNCCGATTGAATCAATGATTGTCATGTTGGTTTCACAATCTGGCACGATTGCAGCTTCTTGGAAGGCATCGACATTGGTTGGAAGTGCGCTACTGTTCGGGTCTTCTGGCATCATGTATACAACAACAAACGCACAATCAGATGCTACGGAATTTTCCCAACCGATTTGTACACGGCCACCGTCGTCATTTGGTACATCTTCCGCCCAAACTCCTGTTAGTTTAGGTGGAGGCACGCCATCGTCTATTCCCCCGGTAGGAACTACAGGTCCGATTACTGTTGCATTGACTAAGTCTTCTTGTCCAGCCTCATCAACACAAGTGAAGGCCAACCAATGTGGCTTTCCAGCTTCTAAGGCAATGATACTGGTGTTTCCAATTTGAGGCAAGAATTCTACATGAACATTCATTCCTAGGGCATCACTGATTTCGGTTGTAGATGCATATACTCTAGTGCTCTGTAAATCGAGTGCTTCACATCGAGCCCACTCTGCCAACACTTCTCCATCAACAGCAACTACAGTATCCCCTGATAGAGCGGTAGCCCAATCAGGAGGATGCGGAACTTCGTCGGTAGGAGTAGCAGGTCCAAATGGAGCAGACGGTGTTCCGAATCTTCCATCGTTGTACTCAACAACAACAACAGCCCAGTATTCTACTCCGTCTTGAAGTGGCTGTCCGTCAATGGTTGATATGTCAGTTTGTAATCTAGAATGTAGGCTTACTGACGCATCAGCAGCACGAGGTTGCAAGTCTGCTACGGTTGGCTGAGTAGCCCAAGGCCCTTCGTTAAGATAGACCAAGTATCTTGCAAAGTCTTCATCGTGGACAAGTGTCCAATTTGCCATTAGGGTTTGACCGCCGTCGTCAGGTCGGTCCCACAGAGAGAGGCCTTGTACTGGAGTTTCAGTTCGGTACCAATCATAGGTCATCTTCGCCCATACGCTTCCATTTGTTGGGGAAGTTAGGGTTAGAGTGATGTGTCTTGTTCCGTTCAACAGAACACCGTTGTCGACAGCATATTGCATGCTGGTGATGAATGTTGGATCGTTTGATAGATTCACAGTTGCATTCCACTTCAGGTCCACCAGTTTTGCCCAAGTTGCAGCCCCACTTACTGGAGACGAGAAAGTCAGTGGTGCGGTTTGCATTAGCACCCCGTGCGCTCCAGAAACTCCATCCTGTGAAAGAGTTACAGAATTAGCAGCATCGATAATCGAGACCTGCATTCCAGGATGTGTGTAATTGGTAATGTCTTGGAATTGCATTTGGAATCCTACAGACAGTGGGTCTGCTTTCCGCATTGTAACCGATGAGGATTCATCTCCCGAATTGAGGTCCCATACTCTCAATCCATTAGATGTTGAAACAGTGACGTAAGAATTGCTAATCACGCTTCCTCCACTTGATTCACTAGCAGAATATCTTCCAATAATCGAACCACCATTCAAGCCAGCTTGTATTACTGTAGCACCATTTTCTCCAACCGCAATCAGGTATGAGCCATCAGAACGCATTCTGTAGACAGGCCAATCTTCCATGGAGAACACATTTGCACCTACATTGAAATCTCCAGTGCTTCGTATCCAGTGGATAAGAGGCCCGATGTCGGTTGCTATGTGTACCCCCCAAATATCTGCAGTAACTGCACTGACAGAATTAGATGGCAGTTGGTCAAATTGATGCAAATCAGTGACTGTTTGACTACCAACATCAAATTGAGTAATTCCAGGCCTATCTGTGCCCTTTCCATCGTGTGAGATGAAGAGACTATTTTGTGTGGTAGTCACTCCTGAAGCATCAGTAAAGGTAGTGGTCGCTCCGACTAATCCCCATGTAGAAGTGCCCATTAGACCATCAGACTTGTCGTAATTCGTAATCGACATTGCGGTTGTATCGTAGTGCGAAATTCCGCTAGGAGTTGCCATCCAAATGTCGCCATCAAACTCGATAATATCCTCGACGAAAGAAATCGGCAATCCGTCAAGCGCAGTCCAAGCAGTTTCCCACTTGTCACCGGTTGCGTTCCACCTTGCAACACCATTATTTGTGGCAACATAGACCATTTCAGAAGAAATCTGACCAAGACTATTGGTTTCAGTTACGGTGAGGAACGAGTTGATGACATTAGAAGGAAGTCCTGCTAGCAAACGTCCAGCAGTGTAGGTATTGGTGGTAGTATTGAAGACTTGAATTCCAGCAGAAGAAGTGCCAGAGCCCTGCAAACCGATGAATAGCTCATCGCCAATGACTTTCAAACCATCTTGGAAATTATGAATTCCAGTAGGCAATTGTTGTAAAGTTCCAGTCGTGGTGTCCAGCAATCTTAGTCCACGATTATTGCTTGCTAGGTACAAATTAGTTCCAACTAATTCGATGTCTGTTACTGCAGCATTTGCTGGAATAGTCCATCCCTTCTGCCATTCAACTGAACCGTTGGCTAGTTTTACTCCTTGAAGAACTCCTGAACCAGTGTTTTGCCAAGACGAGGATGCAACCCACAAGTGAGTTTGATTTCCAGCCATGGATGTAACTTGTCCGCTTACAAGATTTGGAAGCGCATGAATTGTGTTTTGACCCGCTTGTCCGATAGTGTCTACATGAGAATATCCAGATGTTCCTCCGGCTTGACCGATTAGCCACTGAGTTCCTAGCCAATCGACAGATGACACTGGAGAGCCAGTCGATACGATACCTGCGGTTCCTACAGTAGCACCGTTCGCAGACAGTATAGCAAGACCGCCACCGATTACATTGTCACCTTGTGTTCCAATGTCGTATCCAATCACTAGCTTCCCAGCAGCGAACGTCATGGCTCCCCACCAAACAGGGTCGCTTGGAATGTTGTGGGATGAGGAGGTGAGGCTAGATAGCCACTGACTGTTAGTGTAGTCATATCTTGAGATTGGCTCTCCATCGTCGTGATATGCAACGTACAGAATCTCATTTGCATCATCACAAGCAACAGCTGCTGCATTACCATCATCCAGTCTGGTAGAGGTTGTGAAAGCAGATTCAATGGTCCCATTGGTCAGGTCNAACCTAGCAACACCGCCATTGTTTGCAGTCATTGAAACGTGGAATAATCCGCCACACATTTCCATTCCAATCGGGTAACCATTAGGGATTCCATTAGATCCTCCATCCCAAGAAGTCCAAGTTCCTGAAGCATCCAAGTGCATGATTTCTCCATCAATTCCTTGCCATCCTTGGTTTCTTGCAGTACCTACCACGAGGTCAGTACCGTTGGTCCACAACTCGTACACAGTATCATCTGCGGAGTTTGGCAGACCATTTCCTGCAGTCCATTCGGATAACCATTGTTCAGAGGATTCATCGNATCTTGCGACACCATCTTCTGTTGCGAACAGGGTTTCGCCGTCGAAATCAACAATTTCACGGATAGGGAATTCCAAATCATCCCATTCGCCAAGTTTTGTTCCATTAGCATAGAATGCTTCCAGTTTTTCTTCACCCCAAGAGATCCACTCGATACCATTCGAAGATATGTGAGATGTAACTCTGTTAACTGCTCCACTCGGCAGTAATTCTGCTTGCCAGGAGTCGGTTGTGAGATTGTAGAGAGCGATTCCACCACTGCCTTGTGTTTGCCACCACTGGCCGCTTGCAACGGATACATGCAAGACATCACCAATGATTTCCATCCCGTATACGTCACCTCCGTTCTCGCTTAGTTGAGCACCTGCGTCAAGAGTCGGCTTTGTTGTGAAATTGACGATATCAATTCTGAATACACTGTCTGAAGTGTATCTTTGGTTGTAGTACATTGTGTCGCCGTAAATTGCCAAATCGTAGGGGTCTCCGCTTCCGCTGTACAAACTTCCGGTCTTCTCAATATCGTAGACCTCTGAACCAGTTGTGACATTGATTAGTTGGAAACCATCAGCACCTCCAACCCAAATTAGGTTAGGTCTGATATCAGCAACCAGGCTGGTAACATCGCCATTTCCACCGTCCAAGACGTTGCTTTCAGTCCAAGTAGGAAGCCAGTCGTTGTTTGCAATATCGTATCTCGCAACTCCGATTCCATTCAAACCAATGTATGCGATGTTACCGATAACTTCTACCAGTGCGTTGTCGGTATCTTCTCCAGCTTCCCAAGTGTCATAGACATTGAGAGATGATTTGTCAATCAGGCCTACACCATTGGTAGTTCCTCCGAAAATTGTAGAGCCATTAAATCCAACAGCACTAACTCCCCAGTTTGGCATACCGTCTTGAGCGTTAACACAATCATCGATTGCTAGAGTGGCTACGGAATACTTGCATACCCCGATGTTTGTTCCTGCATAGACGCTTCCTCCACTAGATGAAGCATCAATTGCGAAGTCAAAGAATTGTGCAGGTTGGAGATTCCAACTACTGCCTCTACTAAGAGCAGATGCCGAATTTCCGTCCCATCTAATGGCTCCGTTTGAAGTTCCGATGTACATTACTGAATTGCCAGGAGAGGATTCTAGAGCATATACTTGATTGGAAGGCAATACTTCAGTAGAACCTGCATTTGGAGAGTTAGGCTCCTGTGTAAGTGGAATCAATATTTCACCAGTTGACAGATCCTTTCTTGCGACACCATAGCCTGGTAATCCCATGTGAAGAACTTGAGGATTAGAACCAAGAATTGCCACTGGCGCGAAATCAACATCATTGATTCCAGTAGAGACCCATGAACCAAGGAATGTATCGTTAGCGATGATGTAGCGGTTTAATCCATCATCAGCAGTTCCAATGTATGCAACACCATTGTGAATTGCAATTCCAGTAGGATTGTCAGAATCTAAGTCACTGTTGGCTTCATTTAGAGCGACTGCCGAACCCGGTGCTGATTTGTTGAATGCAGTTGCGCCATCTTCTGGGTGAATCACTACGACCCAATCTCCTTCAACATCTAATCCTGATACATCATTTGACTGAAGACCATCGCTTGTATCCCAGGTGTCGATTACGTTTCCAGTTGTGTCAATAACATGGATTCCACTTCCCTCTGTGGCAACCAATACATTTGTCCCATCATTGACGATTTGTGTGATTAAATCGCCAGTATCTATGGCTGAAAGCCACCTTGATTGCCCGATAGAGTAACGGTCAAGGTAATTTTCACTACCGACATAGATTACTCCATTGAACTGCATAGCATCGCTCATGTCTCCAGAACTTGGACCACTTCCGATAACAAAATCACCAGTGTACATCGGTGTATTGCCAGGCTCTAGCATTGCCAAAACAGCGCTGCCATCAGTCACCATCACAGTGTCATTAGTGGGACTTCTAACACCCGAATTTGGCCAGTGGATTATGTTTCGAGCATCTTTGATTAGGCCTAAATCTGTGAGAGGAATGGATGATGAGAATGTTCCAGAATTGGTATTGTAGATATGGACAGTGTCTATGGTTAGGATTTGGACTTCATTGTTGACGACAGTAATTCCTGCAACTTCGTTTGAGGACAACCAATTGCCATCATTCCAAGTAGCTAGCCAGAAGTTGTTTGAAAGGTCACGTCGTGCTATTCCAGCATCATATGATGAGATTAGTAACTGGTTTCCAGCAACTGCAAAATCACTGATGAAATCTGAATGCAAATTATTCGCAGTTGACCACGAAGAGAGCGCAGACATGCTTGCAACATCCCATCTAGCAACTCCTCCATCTAAGATTGAAACATACATGATTCCATTGTCTTCGAATACTTTCCAAGGTTGTCCTGCAGGCCAATTACTGGTTGCACTCGCTTGTTCTAGAGTCCATCCTGTACCTGCGGTATTGAGTGTGAATATTCCAGACTCGCTCAGCGCAAACAAATCTCCGTTATTGGCAACGTGGACTTTACTCCAAGCGCCTCCTGAAGGTTCAACAGGCAAATCAGAGTTCCAAGTTGTATCATCCAAATTGACCGAGTGAAGGATTCCTGTTGCAGTTGTCACCAGCATTCGATTGTTGGCAACATCCATTTCTAAATCGGTGACGTAATTGTCATCAGCAGTATTCTGAATTTCAAACAAATCAATAGCGCTAGGATTAGACTGTGCATCTAGAATGATGATGTATGTTCCAATGGCAACGTACATTCTACCATCAACCGGGTGGATTTCATAATCTTGGATGAACAAATCAACAGGCTCCAAAGAAGTGAAAGGATCAGCAGGTGCCAGAACTTCAAGGATGAAATCTGTAATTTCAGAACCAGAAGGTAGCGTTACAGTTGCGCCCACGTCAGCGTTTGGTCCTAGTCTGCCTTGGTGTGGATTTGAAGCATCGAAACCGAAGCTTTGTCCTAGCCATCCGTTGCCTCTCCAGTCAAACATGACTTGTCCAGTATCTTGTGCCATCAGCAATGGTTGCTGTATCATAACTCCGTCAGAACCATCCGCTCTCAACTCCATAGTGACATTTTCTAGAATTGCGCCAGGGGCGAAGTTCATCATCCATTCAGCACTCGCCTGAGTACCGTTAATTGCATTCGCGCCCGTTGCATTGAGAAGCACCCAACCGGTGTCTTCCGAGCCTTCCATTGGCCATATTGTGCCGTTGGTTCCTTCATGCGCACTAGCCACAGGAGCCGACAAAATTGGGCCCAAAGATGCTAACAACATCACAGTGACAAGCATAACCGCTCTAGCACTAGATTTAGCAGGCCCTANGGGCCTGAGAGAACTGTTCATGTTTTCCTATCCAAATCCAATGGTATATGAAGCGAATGCCCAATTGTTTGAGATAAAAGTCACCTATAATCTCCGTTTTTCGTTTTTGTTCACGAATTGAGCAATGTTAGGCCCCGGCTCACACAAAGGTCAAACACGAGGTCTGCCCGAATAGGCTTTGGAGAGATAATTATGGATGAAGATTGGCGTGAAAGCACCATCAAAAAAGAAGCTCTCGATTACCATGAAGCGGAGCCAAAGGGCAAGATCAAAGTCGTTCCAACAAAGCCGCATTCTACCGCCCACGAACTATCGCTCGCCTACTCGCCAGGAGTGGCATATCCTTGTCTCGAAATTGCAGAAAAACCAGATGATGCATATCGTTATACATCGAAAGGAAATCTTGTAGCGGTCATCTCAAATGGTACTGCAGTACTCGGTTTGGGCAATATTGGAGCACTTGCATCCAAACCTGTTATGGAAGGAAAGGGTCTGCTATTGAAGACCTTCGCAGACATTGATGTTTTTGACATTCAAGTCGATACTGAAGACCCTGAAGAATTCATCAAAACAGTGTGTAATATTGCGCCTACTTTCGGTGGAATAAATCTGGAAGATATCAAAGCACCAGAGTGTTTTGAAATCGAGCGAAGGATTGCTGAGGCTACAGACATTCCCGTCATGCACGATGACCAACATGGAACAGCGATTATTTCCGGTGCAGCTTTGCTAAATGCTGCTGAATTACAAGGCAAAGAATTGTCGGAAATCAAGGTAGTAGTTGCGGGAGCCGGAGCATCGGCGATCGCTTGTGCAAATCATTACGTTTCCTTGGGAGTAAAAATGAGCAATATCGTGATGTGCGACTCCAAGGGAATTATGACAAAAAATCGTTTGAAAGACGGAGATTTGAATGAGTTCAAAGCACCATTTGCTGTTGATTCTGAAGGCGGAGACCTTGCTGATGCATTAGTGGATGCAGATGTTTTCCTAGGTTTGTCTAGAGGCGGCTTAGTCACCGGAGAAATGGTTGCAAAAATGGCAGACAAACCGATTATTTTCGCTTTAGCAAACCCAACTCCTGAAATTATGCCACACGAAGTAACTGCAGTTCGCAGTGATGCAATAATCGCAACCGGTCGCTCTGATTATCCAAATCAAGTAAACAATGTCCTTGGTTTCCCTTACATCTTCCGAGGCGCACTTGATGTTCGTGCTAGGGATATTACTCAAGGTATGAAGATGGCAGCGACTAAAGCATTAGCAGCACTAGCAAAAGAACCGGTTCCTGACTATATTGCTCATGCTTATTCTGGCGAAGAAATGCAATATGGTCCTCAATACATTATCCCCAAACCATTCGATAGACGTGTATTGATTTGGGAAGCAGCAGATGTTGCTGAAGCAGCAGTTTTGGAAGGAATAGCAGCGATTAGTGCTGAAGATTTCGACAAGCAAGCATACAAGGAATCTCTGGAGGCGAGATTGGGAATGTCGTATTCAGTAATGAGAGGAGTATTCAATCAAGTCAAAGGGAGAAAGAAGAAAATTGTCTTCCCTGAGGGTGACCATGAAAAAGTCATCAGGGCTGCAGCACAATGTATTGAGCAAGATATTTGCCAGCCAATTTTGTTGGGCAATGTGAAAAGTATCCGCGAAAAAATGGCTGAATTAAACATTGAATTTGAATGTGAAATTACTAATCCAAGGTATGACGATAGGCGAATTGGAGATTACGATCTAAAATTATTGGAAAATCGTAGCCGTAAAGGAATGACAATTGTCGATGCGCAAAGACTCCTGAAGAGTCGACCATACTTTGCCGCACAAATGGTAGAACAAGGCGATGCAGACGGCTTCTTGGGAGGAATCAGTAGAAATTATGCCGATGTCCTGCGTCCATGTTTGGAAGTGATTGGAAGCGATGCAGATAGTCACTGTGCAATAGGTTGCTACATGATGGTTGTAAAGGGCAGATTGATATTCTTAGGAGATGCAACAGTGAATGTTTATCCAGATAGTAAGACCCTTGCAGATATTGCAGTTCAAACCGCGAAGGTAGCTCGCAGATTCGGATTAGAGCCGAAGGTTGCAATGCTATCATTCTCTAACTTTGGAAGCAGTAGAGCACAACGCTCTGAGCGAATTGAGGAAGCGATTGACAAGGCATTAGAAATGGACCCTACACTCAGTATCGACGGGCCTATGCAAGCGGATACTGCACTGGATATTGACGTTCAATCAGAATACCCGTTCATGTCGTTTGATGGGCCTGCAAATGTATTGATTTGTCCGAATTTAGCATCTGCAAATATTGCTTACAAGTTGCTAGAACAATTGGGTGATGCAGAAATGACAGGCCCGATTTTAGATGGCCTAGACAAGCCGGTTCAGTTGCTTGCTAGGGCAGACGGAGTTCGCCACATTGTCAATATGGCCGCGATTTGTGCATTGGATGCGATTCGACAAGAATCGTACTGGTCTAGTCTTTGATTTGGATAACCTTGCCTTCAGAATCTAAGCCCCAAGTGGCTCTTTTGGGTCGCCAAAACGCTCCGGTTACGAAACCAGCACACAGACCTCCGAATAGGAGATTAGCCCAGCCGTCGATTGCGTATGAAGAGAATCCTCTGAGTATTGGAATAGTGAAACTAGGGATTATTCCTAGTATTGTAGTCCAGAATAATTCACTGCGAATATTTGTTGCCAAATTTGCATTATCTGGAACTCTTGGGGCNTCGCCATGTCTTTTGGGTGAAACCACCAGTCTGAAACCAACTTTTGGTAGCGGCCTATCTCCTGGAGTGGCTACTTGCGCGTACACGCCCTCGCGCGAGGGGTGCGCAGATTGTGAAACNCTGTGACCNGACATTGGNCCAATCATTTCTCCAACTCTTGGCCTACCGTCTAATGTTGCTCCACGATGGTTGCCTGTTGCTTCATCCGCCAGTAATTCCGTCCAGCCACAAGGTAGGTTGATTAAAGATTCAGCCGCTTTCCATTCAGCCTGACTTGGGCGTCTAACATCGTCATCAAAATGTTCGGAAAGTTTTGCACATACCTTCTCAACATCATCATGAGTAATCATGTCTTTGAGTTCATCAGAGTCATCCTCTTCTCCAATGATTTGAGCAAATTGTGACCTAGAAATTGGCGATTCCAAAATCATGAATGAAGGCAAATCGACTCGATGCCTCGGTCTTTCACTTGCGTAAACCCATGCTCCTTTGTCGATTCCGAGATAGATTTGACTAGAATCTACTTTGATGAATCTCAGACCGAATGGTCCTTCAACGATATCCATGTTCACACCTTCAGCGTTGCTTCAACGGCACGATACCAGTTCATTCCAGTCTCATGATCTTCGATTTGTGCGAACTGTGGATAAGGAGAGATTGAGCGAACATAACCGAATGCAGCTAGGTCGATTAAATCAGGAGAATCTCCTCCGAAGAACGTCTTACCACCGAATTGTTCAGTGAATTCACTTAGCAAATCATGCCACAGCTTTTTGGGAGTTCTTCCGTCTTTCTTGACTCTCTTTCTTGCGATGATTCCCCACATAATCGGGAATCCCGCCCAAGCATACAAGCGCTTTGAAAAGAATCCGAATTTTTCGAGTTTCGATACACGAGTGGTTGTTTTCAGTGCCGAGCCGAGACTTCCATACAGAATTGGAATAGTTGCTTTTGACATATGCAAATCAACCCAATCCATCCATTTGTTACGGCGCTCTTCATCATCACTCGACCACAATTTCCCATCGTTATGAGCAGCATCGATTTGCTTCATTATCGGTGTTGAATCAACATGAACACCACTTTTAGAATCAACCCATACTGGCACCTTTGTCCATTCAGGAGCACTAGGTAGGGTCTTTTTCTGCTTCATTGGATTGACTTGCACTCTTTCATGCGGTATGTCAAGATGTTCCAGCAGACCACGCACCTTCCAGCAGAAGGGGCACGTGTACAACATGTGCAATTGCCCAGCATTCGCCATGAACCGGGGGGGAAGCCACCCCTTCATGATTCATCCGTATCTCTGGTTCCTTCAGGCCTCCAGCCAGGTTTCCAAAAATTAAGGTCATCTAACCACTTTGAGAACTCATCATCTGAGCAATTAAGAAGTCTAAATGCACGCATGTTCAATCCCTCAAGAAGTGAATCTTCCATCACTCCTTCACGATTAGCATCACTCCATTCTCCAGCCATTTGTCGAATTCGCCGGCGGGCTTCTTCAGGTGCGTCGAAGTTTCTTTCACAGACTTCCTGCAAATCTGAAAGCCATGAACGAGTATCTCTGCGAATCACATCTGGGATTGGGCGAGACGCTGACTTTTTCTTGAACGGCCACCAACCCATGCACTCTGCTCGGGTTTTACATCAATAGTCTTGGGGGTGAACTGTTTGGGATTAGCATGGGCCGAATCATTGTTCATTTGCATGGACGTGCGTCAGACTCCAAAATGAACTCTTTAATCGAGGATTATTCTGCAAGATTGAAATCGAAAGTGAGAATCGAGATTCATAATTCAAAATTGTCTGGTCAAGATTACTTGGCAAAACTGCCAGAGGGAGTAATTCTATTGGACGAGGGTGGTGAAATGATGACTTCAGTTAATTTCTCAAAGAGATATGATGAGTGGATAATCTCTAGTGACGATACACATTTGGCAATAGGGCCTGCAGATGGTTTCCCTAAAGGGCATGACTTCCCTTGTATTTCATTGTCTATGATGACATTTCCACATGAATTAGCTGCAGTTGTTCTGATAGAACAATTGTACAGAGCAAACGAGATTTCTCGTGGAAGTTCTTACCACAAAATTTGACAAAAGACCAAGAATAGGTCGCCTCACCCGTTACACATGGAGAACTGGTGGTTCTTACTTTTGGAGTTCGCAATTGCGCTTACTCTAATCTTGATGAGTAGCCGCCAACCGTTCCCTGGTCCTTCGAAGAGATATGGCAGCGTTTTGCTAATCATAGCTATACTCCTTCTTATTGGCGAGACTGGACCAAGACCTACTAGCGTAGAAGTCCACTTGTACGTGTTACTAGCATATGGCTCGATAGGATTAGTTCGTGGAGTTCACAATATGTTGGTAACTCGAGAAGAGGTGATTGTTGCACCATTTGCAGGAATTCTATTTTCGGTATCTGCTACAGCAATAATGGCTGACCAGTGGGAATCACTAACTTCGTTTGAAGAGTATGCTGCTTTCGCAACTATCGTAGTAATCGGCGGTTGCCAGACTTGGTTGGTCTTCCGTGGATTACTGATTGGCAGACTTCCTCTTGCGTGGTCCAAAGCGGGCCTTGTTGCCCTAGAAAGAGGCCAAGTTTCAGGACCACATGGAGCTTTAGAGTGCTTTGAGAAGTCTTGGGATCTAGAAGAAGAGCATCTCAATCCAATGGCCTGGCTAGCCCTCGAAAGGATTCACACCTTCATAGGAAATGATGCTGAAGCATCACACTGGGGCAAAAGATTGGCGGAATCTGGTGGCGAAGAAGCGGTTGCTAAAGAGTGGATAGAAGCAATCGAAACAGCACTTGGTAGACTTCGCCCATCCAATGAAGAAGAGTGAATAGCTATTCGATTCACATCGCTTTTGATACAAAACGGGGTTTCATTTAATAGGAACGATGCAGATTTAGTATCATGGACAAAGTAGAACTTCGAAAAGATTGGGCTCTGTCGACTATCTGTTGGTATGCAGTTTTCGTTTGGTTTGGTGCATCCCTGTTTTCCCAGTCATTGTACATGGCATTTAACGGTACACCATATGATGCAAACCTCTTGTTGGAGTCTGCTGGTCCATTTGCTTGGATTATGATTGGAATTGAAATTGTGGTTTGGGGATTCCTAGCATTAGTTATCGGCGGCAAAGTTGCCAACCGCATTCAAGTTCCATCCCAAGAAATCGCATCTTCGGAACAGATTACACCGCAGGCTTGAAGAGTCCTCAGTTAGAGTGCGCTGTTCGTGCAGAACGAATGGAATCCACCACCACTTGCAGGACAACCAATGGACATTAGTCAATTGCTGGATGAAATGGCTCTACTAGCATTGCCTGATGGCTCTAGGGTTGTAACAATCGAAGAAGCTAGAGAAGAGTTGCCTCGTGCGGAAAAATTGCTAGTATGTTTGCAATCGCTCCAAGATCAAGCCCACGACTTGACTGAAGAATTGGAAATCTTAGTCGAAGACCTACCTCCTCATCATGAGCATGTTGTAGAGGTGGCAGAACAACTCGGCAATTTGGTGAAAGAGTGGCAGGACATCGGCGATGAACTCGAAGATATGGGTGCTAGAATCGCTGGTTTTGACCCAGGATATCTAGAGTGGCACGGCGTTGTTGACGGATATCTTGTTCATTATTCATGGTGCCAAGGTGAAGAAGATATTGAGTGGTGGCATCCGCTTGATACAGGCATAAACGGCCGCAGACCTCTTGTTGAAGCATGACTTGGGATGTACATGGTCCGAATCACGAAAGTCCACACTGGCGGCGGAGACGGCGGCGAAACATCACTCGTTGATGGCAGCAGGGTTGCAAAGAGTGATGCTAGAATCGAAATTGTTGGAACCTGTGATGAGGTCAATGCTTTACTTGGATTAGTATTGATGGAGACTAACCGTTTACCGGATACCCATTCAGATGGCGGAACTAGAATTACTGTTCGAAGAGTCAAGGACGTATGTTCTGCTGCTCTAGGCAGAATGCAGAGTGAGTTATTCGATTTGGGTGCAGAACTTGCTTGCCCTCCAGGCCAGATTCCAGAATACATGCAGCTAGTTGACCAAGAAGATTCAGACAGATTATGTGAAGAGATGGATGCTTGGAATGAAGAATTAGAACCGCTTGAGAGCTTCATTCTACCAACCGGTTCGGGCCCGATTGCGGTGATGCATCTAGCGAGGACAGTTACACGCAGACTCGAGAGAGCAATGGTTGCAATCAAGGAAGAAATGCGCCCATTGTCACTACAATATGTGAACCGCCTTTCAGATTGGCTCTTCGTTCTCACCAGGTGGACTTCTGCAAGGNTAGGAGAAGACGAATCTCTGTGGACTCCTAAGGGCAAAAGAGAGGCNGGAATNGCTGAAATGACTCGCAAACAAAANGCCAACCGNTAATCNAAGTGTAGCGTCTGTATTGGTCCACTGAATTCCCTTTATTCGTAAGATAAAATGCAAAGAAGATTCT